>Ga0315903_10007946_pt1 | contig 13167 bp, 9 predicted proteins | sample LakEriMetagenome_7_FD_203524 | JGI IMG/M metagenome (GOLD analysis project Ga0315903, IMG submission 203524) | Freshwater fungal communities from buoy surface, Lake Erie, Ohio, United States - Buoy 2 MA119 | ecosystem: Environmental > Aquatic > Freshwater > Lake | place: USA: Lake Erie, Ohio...
CTTTAGATTCAACAAAAGGTGGTTTTGTAACCACAAACTCTAAAGAATTTCCTCTGACATCAACAAAAACTTTGTCGTTAATTTCTATCTTGGAATCAACTAATGCCAATGCAATACCTGATTTAAGGGTTGGAGAAAAAGTTCCACTGGTAATTTCACCAATATCTTTTTTATCAACATCTAACACTCTCATGTGGCTTCGAGGAATTGCTCGTTCCACAGCTTTAATGCCCACAAGTTTTCTTTTAATTCCGTTTGCTTTTTCTTTTACTAATGGATCTTTTCCTACGAAATTAGATTTCTCAAAATTTATTGCCCAAGATAGACCAGCTTCAAGAGGAGAAATATTCAAAGAAATATCTTGGCCATGTAAGGGATAACCCATTTCTGTTCTTAATGTGTCGCGAGCACCTAAGCCAATAGGCTTTGCTCCATATTTCTGTCCTTTAGAAATAATTTCATCCCAAACATTTATTGCCGCTTGCGCTGGAATTAATATTTCGAAACCTTTTTCGCCTGTGTAGCCAGTACGACAAATTGTGATGGGTTGACCCATAAATGAAACATCTTTGAAGGCCATGTATTGCATATCTGTGGGGAGTCCTAAATCGCTTACTAATTCAAAAGATTTTGGACCCTGAATTGCAATTATGGAGATCTCTTGATGAAGATTTTCAATTTTAATATCTTTAGAAATATTGCTTTTGATTATCTCTAAAACTCTTGTCGCATTTGAAGCATTAGGAATTATTAAGACTTCATCTTTAGACCTTAGATAAACAATTAAATCGTCAACAACTGTACCGTTTTCTGAAAGTAAAGTTGAATATTGCGCTTGTCCTGGTTTTATGCGATTTATGTCATTGGTCAACACCTTATTTAGTTGCTCAGATGCATTTTCACCAATTAGCGTTGCTGTTCCTAAATGGGAGACATCAAAAAGTCCAACAGATTCTCGTGTGGCGTTGTGTTCTGCTAAAACTCCACTGCCGGTGTATTCAAGTGGCATTTGCCAGCCACCAAAGGGAGCAAACTTTGCACCCAATTCAACATGACGGATGTGAAGTGGTGAATTAATTAGGTTGGCTGAATCGCTCACAAAACAAAACGCTACTAGGCTATTGCCCATGTCAATTACTCGCCTCACTGATTCAAAAAATATTTCGGCAGACGAGGTATTGGTTGTGGGTTTTGCTCAAACAGATAATGGACCTGAAATACTCGAACCAGCAATCGCATTGGAACCAAATTCTAAAAGTGAAATTACTGAAGCGATTAAGTTAACTAATTTTTCAGGAAAAAAATCAGAACTTACTTTTTTAACAATAAAAAGTGGAGTTTTGTGTGTTGGACTTGGAAAAGTATCAAAAACTGAACCTCTTGAAATGGAAACACTAAGAAGAGCATCAGCTGTGGCAGCAAGAGCTTTAGCCGGTAAATCCTCAGCCCTTTTTGCACTGCCAACAAGCACAACAGTTGCCACTCACGCTGTAACTATAGGAGTTGAACTTGGTGCCTACACTTTTACTGAATTTAAAACTAAAACTGAAAAAACATCAAAAGGTTTAAAGCAAGCAAACATTTTAGTAAAAGACTTATTTGTTAATAAGTTACTATTTCAAGAAGCTCAAATAATTGCTGAGTCTGTAAAAAATGTGCGAAATTTGGTTAATACTCCACCGGGTCATATGTATCCAGAAACTTTTGCTGACTATGTTAAAAAATCTTTCAAAAGAAATTCCAAATTAACTGTAGAAATTTTAGAAGAAAAAGCTCTGAAGAAACAAGGATTTGGAGCACTAATTGGAGTTGGTCAAGGATCAATTAATCCCCCAAGATTCATTCGCCTTGCATATAAGTCTCGTGGCGCCGATTTTCATCTTGCTTTAGTCGGCAAAGGAATTACTTTTGATACCGGTGGAATATCTTTGAAACCTCCTGCTTCAATGCACACCATGAAATGTGACATGGCTGGAGCTGCAACTGTTATAGAAGCATTTAGAGCCATAATGAAATTAGATTTAAAAATAAATGTGTCGGCTTATGCAGCATTAGCCGAAAACATGCCTTCTGCAACTGCACAAAGACCAAGTGATGTTGTGACAACATTTGGTGGCAAAACTGTTGAAGTATTAAACACAGATGCTGAAGGAAGACTTGTGTTAGCTGATGCTTTAGGTAGAGCACAAAAAGATAAGCCAGATCTAATAGTTGATATTGCAACCCTGACTGGTGCTGCAACTGTGGCACTTGGTTCAAGAACAGCTGGCATTATGTCAAACAAAGATGATGCTCGTGATCAGGTATTTGCTAGTGCTAAAGAAACTGGTGAATCAATGTGGCCCATGCAGATTCCGGAAGAAACCAGAACAATTCTTGATTCAAAAACTGCAGATATTGCAAATGTTGGTTTCACCCCAAATCCTGCCGGTGGAATGATGGTGGGCGCTGCCTTCTTACAAGAATTTGTGGATGAAAACATTGCTTGGGTACATATAGACATAGCGCCACCAGCTTTTAATGAAGGTGCTCCTTACGGCTACAACGGTTTTGGTGGCACAGGTGTTGGCGTCAGAACTCTTGTACACCTGGCACAAAAACTTGCCAAAAATTAATTTGGTATTTAATTTCCCCCACGCATTGAAACCCGAAATTGCTGGTTTTGACTTGCGTGAAAGGATATAGATAGACAAGCCTCACGAGGGTGGAATCAGAAGAAAGGTTACAAGTGGCCTCATACGACCTAGTAATCCTTGGAGCAGGAAGCGGCGGTTATGCCGCAGCCTTACGTGGTTCTCAACTTGGTTTAAAAGTCGCACTAATTGAACGTGATGTTCTTGGTGGAACTTGTTTACATCGTGGGTGTATTCCAACAAAAGCTTTATTACACGCAGGTGAAATTGCAGACAGTGTTAGAGAATCTGCCTCATTTGGAATTAAATCTAATTTATTAGGCGTTGATATGCCTGAGGTAAATAATTACAAAGACGGTGTTGTAAATCGTCTTTATAAAGGTTTGCAAGGTTTAGTAAAACATCGTGGTGTTGATTACATAACTGGCGATGGAAGATTCATTGGTCCTAACAAAGTTAAAGTTGGCGATCAAGAATTTGTTGGAACTCATGTTGTGCTTGCTACTGGTTCTTTTCCAAAATCACTTCCAGGTTTAGAAGTAGATGGTGAACAAGTAATCAACTCAGAACATGCTTTAAAGCTAAATAAAGTTCCCGCCAGTGTGATAATTCTGGGTGGTGGTGTAATTGGTGTTGAGTTTGCCAGTGTGTGGAAATCTTTAGGTTCAGAAGTAACCGTTATTGAAGGACTCCCAAGATTAGTTCCTGCTGAAGATGAAGCTGTTTCAAAAGCCATGGAACGCGCATTCAGAAAACGTGGCATCAATTTTTCAACTGGTGTTCGTTTTGCTGGTGTTGATAAAACCAAACATGGTGTGGTGGCAAAACTTGAAGATGGACAAACTTTTGCAGCAGATTTAATGCTGGTGGCTGTGGGAAGAGGATCTGCGACCAGAAACCAAGGATTTGAGGAAGCAGGTTTGGAATTTGATGGTGAGTTAATCAAGGTAAATGAGAATTTACAAACAAGTATTCCCAATGTTTATGCAGTTGGCGATATTGTGCGTGGGCCACAACTTGCCCACAAAGGATTCCAAGAGGGAATATTTGTGGCAGAACACATTAAGGGTTTGAATCCAAGAGTGATTGATGTGACTGCTATTCCAAGAGTTACCTACTCAGAACCTGAAATTGCTTCAGTTGGTTTGAATGAAAGTGCTGCTAAAGATAAATACGGTGCAGATCAATTAAGAACTGTGCAATACGACTTGGCTGGTAATGGAAAGAGTCAAATTCTTAAGACTGCTGGATTTATTAAACTTATTGCTCTAAAAAATGGTGGCCAAGTAGTTGGAATTCACATGTTGGGATCAAGAGTTGGCGAACTACTTGCTGAGGCACAATTAATGTATTCATGGGATGCCTCTCCAGAAGATGTTGCACCGTATGTTCATGCTCATCCAACAATGTCTGAAGCAATGGGTGAAGCTGCAATGGCACTTGCCGGCAAACCTCTTCATACCCACGATTAACGAGAAAAGGATAAAGTACTTAAATGGCAACTAACGTAACAATGCCCCAACTCGGTGAATCAGTAACCGAGGGAACCGTTACTCGTTGGTTAAAAAATGTAGGCGATGTAATTAAAGTTGACGAAGCAATTGTGGAAGTTTCAACAGACAAAGTTGACACAGAAATACCTTCTCCAGTTGCTGGAGTTTTATTAGAAATCAAAGCTGCACAAGATTCAGTTATTGCAGTGGGTGCAGTTATGGCAGTAATTGGTGAAGCAAACGGGGCAACCCAAAGTGCAACAAAACCAGTTGCGCCAGTTGTGCAAACTCCTCCACCAGCTCCAACTCCTCCGGTTGCACCTGTGGTTGAAAAACCTGTTGCAAAAATTCCTGATCCTGCTCCAGTTGCACCAGTTGTAACTACTCCTGTTGCACCAACTTCTTCAGGTTCAGCAACTGTAAATGTATTACTTCCTGCACTAGGTGAATCAGTTACCGAAGGAACAATTACTCGCTGGTTAAAAAACGTAGGCGACAGTGTTTCATTAGATGAAGCAATAGTTGAAATATCAACTGACAAAGTTGATACAGAACTTCCTTCTCCTGCAGCAGGTGTAATTGCTGAAATTAAAGTTGCTCAAGACCAAGTAGCAGCAGTTGGCGCCGTGCTGGCAGTTATTTCTACATCTTCAAGTGCTGGAACTCCTCCAAAAGTTGTTGCACCAACACCAAGTGCCCCAGTTGTGCAAACTCCTATTGCTGCACCAAAAGTTGAAACAGTTATCACCCCACCAAGTGCCCCAGTAGTTGAAGCACCAAAAGTTTTTGCAACATCAAATAATGCACAAGATAAATACACCACACCAATTGTTAGACAACTTGCCAGGGAAAAAGGAATTGATTTATCCCGAGTAACTGGAACCGGTACAAACGGCAGAATCAAAAAAGAAGATATTTTGAATGCATCTGGTAGCTCAACCCCTGCACCTGCCCAAGTTGTCAGCACTCCAACTCCAGTAACACCACCCATCGTGGCAACGGCTCAACCAGTTCCGACACCTAGCCAACAAGCTGCACCAGCAAAACCTGTTGCAGATATAGAACAACCTCTTCGAGGAAGAATTGAACAAACATCAAGGCTAAGACGAATCATTGCTGAAAGAATGGTCCAGTCACTCCACATATCTGCACAATTAACAAGTGTTGTTGAAGTTGATGTGACTAAGATTGCCACTTTGCGTAACAAAGTAAAAGAAACTTTTGTTGCTCGAGAGGGTGTAAAACTTTCATTTCTCCCATTTTTTGCCAAAGTTTCAGTTGAATGCCTAAAGGAATTCCCAATAGTAAACGCCACAATTTCAGCCGATGCTTCACAAATTGCCTACAGTGATGCTATTCATTTAGCTGTAGCTGTAGACACACCACGAGGATTACTCGTACCAGTAATTCGAGATGCTGGAGATCTTTCAATTGCTGGTCTGGCAAGAAAAATTCAAGATGTTGCAAACAGAACGAGAGACAACAAGGTAACTCCTGATGAATTAAGTGGTGGAACTTTTACCTTAACCAATACCGGAAGTCGCGGGGCTCTGTTTGATACCCCAATCATTAATCAACCTCAAGTTGCCATTCTTGGAACTGGTGCTGTGGTTAAAAGACCAGTTGTAGTTAAAGGTAACGATGGAAATGATCAAATTGCTATTAGACAAATGGTTTATCTAGCACTCACCTACGATCACAGACTTGTTGACGGAGCAGATGCTGCCAGATTCTTATCTTCAATGAAATTGAGATTAGAAGAAGCTAATTTCGAATCTGAATTAGGTTTATAAAAATCTATGAAATTAGTGATAACCGGTTCCTCCGGTTTAATTGGTTCTGCATTAGTTAGAGAAGCCGAAAGAAATCAAATTGAAGTTGTCAAACTAGTAAGAAGAGCTCCTAAAGATAAAAGCGAGGTTCAATGGGATCCCAACAGAGCAATCCTTGATTTAGAGGCAATCGAAAAATCCACTGCCATCGTTCACTTAGCTGGTGCGGGTGTAGGGGATCGTCGTTGGACTAAAAAATATAAAAAAGAAATTCTTAACAGCAGGGTTAAAACAACTGAAACACTTGCAAATGCAATTGTTAATTTACGATATCCCCCATCAGTTTTTGTCTCAGGTTCGGCAATGGGATATTACGGCGATACGGGAGATTTAGCTGTTGATGAAAATGCCAGCTTAGGCGATGGATTTTTATCTGATGTGGTTTTTAACTGGGAATATGCAGCACAAAGAGTAAGAAATAACAATATTCGCGTGGTTCATCCCCGCACAGGTTTAGTGATGAGTAAGCGTGGTGGATTGCTTAGAAAAGTATTACCTTTATTCAGACTGGGTTTAGGCGGAAAATTAGGTAATGGAAAACAATATTGGTCCTATATTTCCTTGGAAGATGAGATAAGAGCAATATTTAAATTAATTGATGATGTCAGACTTACAGGTGGAGTAAACCTTACAAACCCTAATCCTGTAACAAATCTGGAATTCACAAAAGCATTATCAAGTGTTGTAAATAAACCAGCTTTCTTTCACGTACCTGCAATCGCCTTAAAAATGGCTCTAGGTGAATTTTCAGTTGAAGTCTTAGGATCTAGTAGGGTTTTACCATCGAAATTAAAAGCTGCAGGTTTCAAATTTAATCATTCAGATATTTTAAGTACCTTGAACTCTGCTCTGAAATACTAATGTCCAAGAAAGTTAATGTTGCCATCATTGGAGCAGGCTTAGCAGGTCTTGCTTGTGCCAAGGAATTACAGAAGAACAAAATAGACTTTCACATCTTTGAATCAACTGATGGAGTTGGCGGCAGAGTTAGATCAGATTATGTCGATGGATTCACGCTTGATCGAGGATTTCAGTTATATAACCCAAGTTACTCTGAAGGCAAAAGATTACTTGACTATCAAAGTCTTGATTTGAAAGCTTTTTGCCCAGGTGTTGCAATTAGAGATGGTAATAGACTAAGAATTGTTGTTGATCCCTTTAGAGATAAATCCTTTCGCTTTAGACTTATTAAAGATTTGCCAGGAAATCCTCTAAGCCAGCTAGGGTTAGTTAGTTACTTTTTGAAATATTTAATTACTTCCGATGCTCAAATTGCAACCACTAAAGATATTTCAGCCTTAGAGTCTTTAACTAAATCAGGAGTTAAGGGATCATTGCTAGAAAAACTCTTTCGCCCCTTTTTACAAGGAGTATTTTTAGAGTCAGAATTAGCAACATCAAGAAAATTTCTAGATGTAGTCTTAAAAACATTTCTGCGGGGTACTCCAAGTGTTCCAGCACGTGGAATGCAAGAGATTTCAAATCAGTTATCAAACACCATCAATAAAGACAATATTTCATTAAATACCAAGGTTATTAAAATTGAAGCAAACAAAATTTTTACCCAAGATGAGGTTATAGAGGCAAACAAGATTGTTGTTGCAACCGATCCCTCCACGGCAATTTCTTGGTTAAATCTTGAAAAAAAGAAAATGAATACAGTCACGACTTGGTATTTCAAAGCAGACCAGAGTGTTAGATCTTTAATTGATGCCAAACCTATTCTTTTTGTTGATGCAAAAAAGTCTGGTCCACTAACCAATGCTGTTGTGATGTCAAATGCAGCACCAAGTTATGCACCTGTTGGAGAAGTATTGGTATCGACTTCCGCGATTTCTCCGTATGAAAATTCCGACATAGCTTCAGTTAAAAAACACTTATCTCATATTTTTGGCGTTAACACTCAAAATTGGGAACTAATTAAGGAATACAAAATTAAAGAAGCATTACCTGCGATGACTCCCCCATATTCTCTGATTAGCTCTAACCAGATCACTAACGATTTATTTGTGGCAGGAGATCATCGAGCAACCTCTTCAATTCAAGGTGCACTTTTAAGTGGAACAAATGCAGCAACATTAGTTAAAGTAAATTTGGGATTATGAGTAAAGAAAAATACATCGTTGCCACTTCCGGTGGTTTTATTACAACAAAGCGCTGGGGTGTAATGAGACCGGGTGCCACTTTTCTTAAAGCACTTGAATTAACTAAGAAATCACGTCCCAAAGTTTGTTTCATGATGACTGCAACTGGTGATGATGCTTCTTATATTTCTCGTTCATATGAAGCAATGACTGATCTAAGTGTTGATGTAACTCACCTTTCTTTGTTTCCCCAACCAAATGAAGACGTTGAAAAAAGATTGTTGAACGCTGATTTAGTTTGGGTTGGTGGAGGTTCAGTGGCAAATCTTTTAGCCGTATGGAAACTTCATAAAGTTGATGAGGTTCTAAAAACTGCTTGGGAAAACGGAACTGTTCTTTCAGGGGTTAGCGCAGGTTCAATTTGTTGGTTTATTGGTGGCACCACAGATTCTTTCGGTCCAGAATTAAAACCGATTAAAAACGGTTTAGCACTTCTTCCCTATGCAAATGGTGTCCACTACGACTCTGAAGTTCAAAGAAGACCATTACTGCAATCCTTGATTCAGGATGCAACTTTTGACATTGCTTTTGCAACAGATGATCACACAGGAATTGTTTTCAAAGGTACAGAACCAATAGAAGTTATTAGTGATATCAACTCAGATTCAAATACTGGTCCAGCTGCTTACAAATTAGAAAAAATAAACGGCGAGGTGCAGGAAATGCGCCTCGCCGTTGGGACTATTTCTTAATTTTTACCTTTTGCTAACTTGCTTGGCCACCAGATTTTCTTACCAATACCAATAGTTAATGATGGCACCAAGATTGATCTGACCAAAATAGTGTCAAGTAACACACCAAAGGCCACAGCAAATCCAAGTTGAGCTAAGAACACAAGTGGTAGCACACCTAAGACAGCAAATGTTGCTGCCAACACAACACCGGCTGAAGTAATAACTCCACCAGTAACGGTTAAGGCTTTAAGCGTTCCTGCTCGAGTTCCTAATTTCTTAGATTCTTCACGAACCCTTGTCATTAAGAAGATGTTGTAATCAATTCCTAGAGCAACTAAGAATACGAATGCAAACAGTGGAAATGAGGTATCTGATCCTGGGAATTTAAATACATTCTCAAAGACAAGTTGAGAAACACCCAGGGTTGCTGCAAAGGACAACACTACTGTCAAAATCAACATGAACGGTGCCACAATGCTTCTCAGCAACAACGCCAAGATGAAGAAAATAATTACCAACACTGTTGGAATAATTAATCTGTTGTCTCGAGCATTTGCTTCGGCAATATCTTCGTTTACTGCTGTAAATCCACCGACAAGTGCATCAGCACTTACAGCATCGAGATTTTTTCTTAATTCAATCACAGTATTTTTAGCTTCTGCTGAATCAGCAGGATATTCCAAGGTTGCACTTATAAGTACCTGATTGTTAACAATCTTTGGATTTGGAAGTGGTTGACCCGGGATTACTGGACCATCAGGAATAGGAAAAGCTTCTCCCACACCTGGTGTGTCATTGAGAACTTTAAGTAATTCTTGAGTTTTTGCAGCAGGTCCAACTATGTAGGAAGGATTTCCTTCTCCAGCTGGGAAATGTTTTCCTAATACTTCTTGACCAACTACTGAATCAGGCTTACCCACAAATGTTTCAGTTTGTGATAACCCAGATGCATCAAGTTGAGTTCCATAAGCTGCAAAAATTAATAAAACAATTCCAGTGATTAGACCAGCACGTTTTGTTTTCTTGTCAACATATCTTGCAACTTTTGACCAAATTCCTGAAAGTTTTTCATCTTTAGAATCGAAGTGAGGAATTCTTGGCCAGAAAATCCATCTTCCAAAAATAACTAGGAATGCTGGAAGCAGTGTCAACATAGTAATAATTGCTCCCATGACACCAATTGCACCAACTGGTCCAAGTGATCTGTTCGCATCTAATTCTGAAAGAAGCAGAACCAATAAACCTGCTGAAACAGTTGCACCTGAAGCAACAATTGGCTCAAATACTCCGCGTAATGCTTTTCGCATCGCAGTAAATCTTGATTCAACCAAATGTAGTTCTTCTCGGTAACGAGCAATTAAAAGCAATCCATAATCAGTCGCCGCTCCAATTACAAGCACAGACAAAATACCTTGAGCTTGACCATTCAGAGTAATAATTTCTTCTTTTGCCAATAAATAAACAACTGATCCAGAAAGTGTAAGAGCAATCACGGCTGATAGCAGTGGAAAAATCCATAGCAGTGGACTTCGATAAACAATGATCAAAATTAGCGCAACCACAATTAATGTTGCAGTTAATAATGTTGAGTCAATTGATCCAAAGGCACCAAACAAATCTGCCAGAATTCCACCCGCACCTGTGACATTAATTTGCAACCCTTCAACTTCAGCCGCAGCCTCTCTCAAGGTTTCTACGATTGCTGGAAGTGCAGGTTCGCCATTAGGAAGAGGGGTAACAATTTTTTCATTTGAAATGTCAACATTGATTAATAGAGCTTTTCCGTCTTCAGATGGAATAGGAAATGACTTTGCCCCATCAACTAGATAATCACGTATTAATTTGCCATCGCCATCTACAATTTTTAAACTATTTATCTCTGCTGCATAATCATTTGCTTTTGCAAGATTTTCTTTTGTTAAATCACCTGTTACCACAACTAAGGCTGGTAAAGAATCTGATGAAGTGAATTGAGTTGCAAGATCACTTACTTGTGAAGACTCTGCTGTGGTTGGTAGAAAAGCTGAATTGTCATTTTCTTGTACTTCAGAAAGCTTGCCAAATAATGGACCTGCGACTCCAGTGACGGATAGCCAAATCAAAACAACAATGGCCGCTAAAAATGTAAATTTTTTAGGAGCTTTAACCTTCTTGACTTTAACTTTACTTGTACCAGTCTTTTTCTTAATTGCTTTTTTACTGTGCTTAGGCTTGGCAGCAGGACTCACTTATTTCACTCCTAGTTGTAATTAGCTTTGAATCAAGGTGCACTTTGTTGGTGACGCCGATTTGCTCTCTTAAATAGTGTATTCATGAGCACCTAGATCGCATCTTCTGACATTCGCTAATACGATTAATACATGCCCGAAACTGAAATCATCATCCAAAACTGGGGAAAAGATGTTGAATTTAAGCAATCTTGGGACCAACAAAGAGAACTACATCACAAAATAGTTTCTCAAAACCATCCCAATACCGTCGTATTACTGGAACACCAAAATGTTTACACAGCCGGAAGATCAACAAAACCAGAAGATAGACCAATTGATTCATCCCCCGTCTTCGACATAGATCGTGGTGGAAGAATTACTTGGCATGGACCTGGACAAATTGTTTGCTATCCAATTATTAAATTAGATGATCCAGTTGATGTTGTTGCTCATGTTAGAAGACTTGAATTATTAATTATGAATGTTTGTTCCAACTTAGGTTTAGAGACAACCCAAATTGAAGGAAGAAGTGGAGTTTGGGTTAAAGGAAATGGTTTTCTAGACAAAAAAATTGCGGCTATTGGCATACGAGTTGCAAAAAAAGCAACGATGCATGGTTTTGCGTTGAACTGCAATAACTCTCTTAGTGGATTTCGAAAAATTGTTCCATGCGGGATACCCGATTCGGATGTAACAACCCTTTCTCTTGAACTGGGCAGAGACGTAAGTGTGGCGGAAGTGACTCCCCTGATTGAGGAAGAGATAAGAAACGGTGCGCTCAAGCGAAATGTCTCAAAACGTTCTAAAGTAGAAGTGTCATGACAACAGAAATTGTGACCGGATTGAATCCGGAAGGTAAAAAGTTATTACGCATTGAAGCACGTAATGCTGAAGTTCCAATTGAGAAAAAGCCCGACTGGATTAAAACCAAACTTAGAACTGGACCTGAGTACACCCGAATAAGGGAAATGGTTAAAAAAGAAGGCTTGCACACAGTTTGTCAAGAAGCAGGATGTCCAAACATTTTTGAATGTTGGGAAGATCGCGAAGCTACATTTTTGATTGGTGGTTCAGCTTGCACCAGACGTTGCGATTTTTGTCTCATAGATACTGGCAAACCAGATCCACTAGATAGAACTGAGCCAGACAAAGTTGCATTGAGTGTTAAAACAATGGGTTTGAAATATGCCACAGTAACCGGTGTCACTCGCGATGATCTAGAAGATGAAGGTGCTTGGTTATATTCCGAAACAATTAAAGCAATTCACAGACACAATCCGGGTTGTGGTGTTGAAATTTTAACTCCAGATTTCAGTGGAAAAAAAGAATTATTACAACAAGTTTTTGATGCTAAACCAGAAGTTTTTGCTCACAACTTAGAAACTGTTCCTCGAATATTCAAATCAATTAGACCTGCCTTTAATTATGAAAAATCTCTAGGTGTTATCACCTTGGCAAAAGAAGCTGGCATGATTACTAAATCAAACTTGATACTAGGAATGGGTGAAGAAAAAGACGAGATTGTCACTGCTTTGAAAGACTTGGTTGCGGCAGGCTGTGACTTGATCACAATTACCCAGTATTTAAGACCTTCAGCACTTCACCATCCAATCACTCGTTGGGTAAAACCAGAAGAATTTATAGAATTAGGTGACTTGGCCAAAGAATTAGGTTTCGTTGGCGTAATGTCTGGTCCATTGGTTAGATCTTCTTACCGAGCAGGTCGACTTTATAAACAAGCACTCGAGGCAAAGAATGGGAATATTTAGTGGCCAAGAATAAAGAACCAAAAGTTAAGAAAGAAAGATTTAAAACCTTAAAACAAATCGGTCAAACCTATTCCATAACCAGAAAGTCTGACAAAGCCCTTCCTTGGGTAATTCTTGGCACACTAATCGGAACAGCTCTTCCACTGGTATTAATTGCCCAATTATTTTTCGAATCAACTTTTTCTAAATTGATTACATCTTCTTTAGCAATTTCAATAAGCTTGCTGGCCACTGTTTATATTTTTGGTAAACGTGCCGAAAAAGCTGCTTATGCACGAATTGAAGGACAACCTGGTGCAGCAGCTGCTGTGCTAAATACTTTGAGAAAAGGTTGGTTTGTAACTCCAGCAGTTGCTGTAACTAGAAATCAAGATTTAGTTCACAGAGTTATTGGACCTGTAGGAATCGTCTT
>Ga0315903_10007948_pt1 | contig 13166 bp, 19 predicted proteins | sample LakEriMetagenome_7_FD_203524 | JGI IMG/M metagenome (GOLD analysis project Ga0315903, IMG submission 203524) | Freshwater fungal communities from buoy surface, Lake Erie, Ohio, United States - Buoy 2 MA119 | ecosystem: Environmental > Aquatic > Freshwater > Lake | place: USA: Lake Erie, Ohio...
GTATCGCACCCGGTCCGATGCAGTCACTTGGCTGGTTCGGCTCGGGAGCCGACACGGGCCTTGCGTCGGCGACAAAAACTATCCCCGAATTGATGAACGAGCGCGTCAACGTCACTGCGCAAGCTCTTGGCATATCCCCAGCGGAAGTGCTGCGCCTCTTCCGAGACGGTAAAATCCCTCTAATGGCTGAAGGGGGCTCGGCCGACGCGGAAAAACTGGCGTCTAAGTACGGAGAATAGCGTGTCGCGTAAAAAACCAAGCCCGAGCCGCCTCATCGAGAAGGGTCTGCGGAGCGCCGTTCAAAGCGGTGGGGATTACATCCCCGACGTCCTCGAAAAGCCTCTTCGCCGCGCTTTGGACCTACCAGAAATATCGACAAAGAAGCGTCGTCGGCGGTCTCTGGCCGCCACCTCGACCCCCTCAGAGCCGAAAGTCGAGTATACCCGTCGGGACGAAGGGTCGAAGCTGCGCGTCGAGCGCAAGGGGTTGAAGCGGCGCACTGTGCCCGAGGCAAAGGAGGCGCAGGATATCACCGAGCTGCGCGAGATCTTAAAAGATCCCAAACGCAATATCCCAGCGCAGGCGGCTGATGAATACACCCAAGCGGCTTTCGGCCGTCCGTACAGCGCCGACATCCCCGAGCCCGGCACCTCGCTTGAAAAGCAGAGCGGCATCGCCCGCGTGTTCAGCGAGGCTGCAGAAGGTTCGCCCGAGTACAAGCAGCGCCTGTTCGAGGCCTATGGCAACGCGATGCCGGAAGTCGTCGAGCGTACTGGCGCGCAGAATTACGACCAGCTGACTGAGGCGGCCTACCGCCAGCTGGGCGACGAAACCAAGCAGCAATTTGCCTCGCTCCCGGTGAGCACCTCTTACCATTACGGAGAGGGCGAATACGCGCGCCCCAGTGCGATGCTGCGCGACATACTCGGCGAGGGCAACCTCAACGTGTTTCGCGGTGGCGATCCCCATGAGTTTCTCGGCGAAGTAGACCCCGACACGGGTCTCAGCCTCAATGAGATGTTCCGCGCCGTTCACGACTTCTACGGCCATGGCACCACCGGCGCGACCTTCCGCCCGGGTGGCGAAGAGCTGGCTTACGCTTCCCACAGCCAGATGATGTCGCCCCTCGCGCGGATGGCGCTCCTTAGCGAGACACGCGGCCAGAATAGCCTCGTCAATTACTCGCCGCTCAACGCGCGGGTCATCGCCGCGCAGAAGCGGATCCAAGCCGAGATCGACGCTGAGAGGCGCTACGCCGAAAGGTTCAACCTTCCGATCAAGCCGGGCATGTTCGACGAACAGAACGCGCGTCTGCGTGAGCTTGGGGCTGAGTTCCAATACGCTCCGCAGACGCCCGTCCTGTTGCCCCCCGAATATCTGCCGCCTGATATGCAGCGTGGCATCCCTGAGTACGTCCAAGAAATTATCCAGCCCCGCGCGCCGAGTGGGCCGGAACGGGCGGTTCACTTCAGCCAGATATCAGATCTCGAGGCTACAGATCCCGCGTTCTACGGCTCGGGACACCGGGGCGACGACTATGCTCTGCGGGGCCTCAAAGGCAGCCCAAAAGCGCACACCAGTTTCTATCTCGGCCCTGAAGGCACAGTGATCCCGGAAGATGCTGTTTTCGCAAAAAACCCGTATGCCTACGAAACAGAACTTTCTGGATTGTACGACATGGCTTCCGATCCCGAGGGGCTGGTACAGTTAGCTGCGGCCCACAACCCCGCATCGACCGGGACATCGGATTTCGCGCGCATGGTGAAAGAGTACGGGTACGGCGGTTACCGCGCCCCCTTCGGCCCCAGTTGGCGACCGGGTGAAGCCGCTAACATCTTCAGCCCGACGCTGTTGCGTCGGCGTATAGAACGTGGGCGTGACGGCTACGCGGAAGGCGGCCTCGCCCAAGTGGCTTAATCCTCGGGCTCAGGCTCTGGGCCCGCTGCTCGGGCAACCGCTATGACGTTGTGGAACCACTTGTAAGCGCGGTAGGGGCGCGTCCAATCCCCTGATCGCAGGAACGCGTGCGCCCACTTCCCGGGGTCCAAACTGAACGGGTCGTCTTTGGGCCAACAGCCGTCGAGTAGCCCCACTGGGTCTGCATCGACGAGGCTCGCCGGGTTAAAGGGTTCGGTACTCATTTCTTCCTCCGTTTCATCGCTTCCAATAATATTTCCTGCACGCTCTTCTTCGACTGCAGGCGCTCCATAACCATGTCGTCGACCGTGTCGCGGGCGAGGATCGGGTAGATCATCACCGGCCGGTCATAGCCCGCCTGTTTCTGCCGCATGGGGCCGATGCGCTCGATGATCTGCATGTGCTCCTCAAGGTTCCAGTTCACGCCGAAGAAGGCGAGGATGTTGCCCCCGTCGGCGAGGTTGAGGCCGTGCCCCGCCGACGCAGGGTGAGCGAGTAATATCGGGATCCTTCCGGTGTTCCACTTCCTGATCGTATCAGGGTCAGCGTCCAGCACCCGAGCGTTACGGAAACGAGCCTGTAGTCGCTGGAGATCGTGCTTGAAGTTATACGCCACCAGCACAGGCGCTCCGTTAGCCTCCTCGATGATGCTCTCCAGTGCGTCGAGCTTCGCGTCATGCACTTCCTCCCACGTCTTGTCCTCGTCCACATAGATCGCGCCATTGGCCATCTGCAGGCACTTCTGGGTGCGCACGGCCGCATTTGCCGCCTCGACCTCATTCTCCTGCAGGATGGCGTACATCTCCTCCTCAAGGCTGTCGTACGCCTTGCGCGCCTTGGGCGGCAAGTCGACATAGATCGGCAGCGTGTTCGGCTCGTCGACCGCCAGCGCCTGCACGGTCAGGCAGATGTCCTTGAGCTGCGCCTCAACCTCGGACTGCGTGTGTTCGTAAGGCACGAGGCTGTAGCCGTCATAGCCCTTGCGGAACCACCGCTGCTCGAAGGCGCTGAACGTGCGCCCGAGGCGCTGGCCCTTGTCGAGGAACCAGATCTGGCCCCACAGATCCTTCACGCCGTTTGGCGCAGGCGTGCCGGTCAGGCCGATGAAGCGACTGACGCGCGTGTGCGCCACCCTACCCAGCGCACCGGCGCGCTTGCTGCCCTGCCGCAGGCGGAAGGACTTCAGGCGGGTAAACTCGTCGGCCACGACGGTCTTGAACGGCCACGCGTCGCCGAGGCGGTCGCAGAGCCAGACGAGGTTGTCGTAGTTCGTGCAGTAAATGTCCGCCGGGGTGTCAAGCGCCGCTTGACGCTGCGCAGGCGAGCCGGTGACGACGCTGACGCGCAGGTGCGACAGGTGCCCCCACTTCGCGATCTCGTCCGGCCACGTCGATCTGGCGACGCGCAGCGGGGCGAGGACGAGCGCAGGGAAGACGTCCTCGACCATGCTCAGATGATCGAGGGCCGTCAGTGTCGTCACGGTCTTGCCGCCACCCATGGGCATCCAGAGGGCGCACCTCTGGTGCCTGAACAGGTGCGACATCGCCTCGCGCTGGTAGTCGTGCGGGGTGAAAGTTTGGGTCATTTCGCCATCTGCAATAGGGCCAGCCGCTGGCAAGCGGCGTAGGACAGTTTCGGCGACCGCTGCCAGATCGCCTCGGCGCGGGTCTCAATCTCATCGGCGAGGGCGTAGGCCATGGCCTTGAGTTCTGCTTCAGTGCGTTTCTTTGTCATTGGATGGTACTCCTTCAAAAGGGTGGGGGCCGAAGCCCCCGTTGCTGATCAAAACGGAATAGCGTCGTAATCGTCGTAAGACGGCGCTGCGCAACGCTCCGCAGCACGGGCGGCGCAATCCGCTTCCCAAGCGGCGCGATCCAGAGCCTCAACACCCTCGTACGCGCACTCGTCGAGATAATCGTAATAGGCTTCGGTACGATTAAACTCGGCGGTATCGCCATACGCTTCGCGCATATAATCGTAACGGGCGTTAAACTCGTACTCGGCGTCTTCGTAACGATAATCGAACATGTTTTGGTACTCCTGTATGCGTTGTTGATGCCCCCTCTTACAGGGTGCAATTCAGCATTGCAACATGTTTTTTATCATGGACAAAACAACGTCCACGTCCTCGACGGTCGAGACGGTGTAGACGGGGATCCCGCAGTCGCGCATGCGGGCGATCTCACGCGCCTGCAGGGGGTGTAGGCGATCGCGACCAGCCTTGACCTCGATGAAGGCGGCCGTGGGCCACTGCCACCAGACGAAGCAATCAGGGCAGCCACGCCGCCCCTCCCAGCGCACCTTACGGTAGCTCCCGCCACTCCCCTGCACGCGCTTCTTGATGTATTCCTGTATCTTGGCCGCCGGTGTCATGTCGCCTCCCTGCCGTCCAGTTCTTCTGCGCCCGCACCTCGGCGTTGGGCACGCACCAGATCTCGCCGCCCTCGTCCAGCGCCACGACCCAGAGTAGGTTGTGCTCCATGCCGTAGTCGATGACTGCCAGAGCGTAGCCCCGCCCGCGCGACGTCTCAAGTGGTATCGTCGGGTTGAGCTGGGTCAGCATGTCACTCCTTCCGGTATCGTCGCGTCTCGAAGCCTGCGGCCGACAGGGGCAGGCCGATCGCCCAGCCCGGGTTGGTCGACATCAAGCCAGCCAGAACTTCGGCCGTGTAGCCGTTGTGGTCGGGCACCTCGCACACTAGCTCATCATGCACGCGCAGGACGACTAGGTAGTTATGCTCCTCCGCCCGGCGCATGCCCGTCATGAAGACGTCGCGAGCGATGGCCTGCACCGCGTTCTCGGTCAGCTTGCCGCCGTACGTGTCGAGGGTCTGCCACTTGCGCGTGTACTGGTTGACGCCGCTGTAGGTGATGCGGTCATCCCTGTCGACCTTCGCGTCGACGTAGCACAGGAACCGACCCGAGGGCAGGCGCATGCGTAGCCAGCTGCGGTCGAAGGCGTCGACCTTCACGTCGAAGCGCAGCAGGCCGCCGCGCACCTCGGTTACGGTGCCGGGCTTCTCTATCGCCCCCTTGGCTGCGGCCTCAATGTCGTACCACAGTGACTTGGTCTTCGGATGCTCCTTGCGCCACGCCCAGACGATCGCTTGGATGGCCTCGTCGTCCATCGCCTCGAAGACTGGGCCGCCCATGACGCGGTACGCGCCGACGCCGCCCTGATAGCCTCCAGCCAACTCGGGTGTCTTGCCCTGCAGCTGTCGCTCCTCCTTGGTCACGTCGGCCGGATCCTTGCCGAGGATCTTGCCCGCCGTCACCTTGTACAGGTCGTGCCCCTCGCCGTGATCATACGCCCTGAAGGCCTTAATCTTCCATTCCTCGCCAGCCAGCCACGCCAACACGCGGCCCTCAATGTTCGACAGGTCGGCGATGACGAGCTTCCTGCGCCGTGGCGCAATCAGGCAGCCGCGCACGGCCATGCTGCAGCGCTCGCTGACATTGTCCCAGATGAGGTGGTCCGCGTCGGCCTTGAAGGCGCGCACGGTGATGTCCTGCACCTTCTCGTCGAACCAGTCGGGCGTGCGTGGTAGGTTCTGCGGCTGGAAGATCCGCCCCGCGTCACGCGCCGTGCGCGCCGCGCCCGAGAACTGGATCGTGCCGCGCAGGCGGCCGTCAGACGACACGGCGTCGATCAGGGCCTTGTACTTCGCTGGGCTGGTCGCAGCGGCCTGCTGGCGCACCTCGAGCAGCTCACGCACCTTCGGATCCAGATCGCCTCTCAGGACGCTCTCCAGCGTGTCCTTGGTCAGGTCTTCGAGGTCGAGGCCCGCCCCGCGCAGATACTCGAGCATGCGGTCGCGCTGCGTGGCGCTCTTCACCGCGCCGTCCGTCAGTCTCTCGATACGAGAGGCCAGAGTTCCGAAAGCTCGGTCGAAAGCTCGGAGAGCAGATTGCGCGAGTTCAACGTCGACGGCGATACCACGGTCGTTAATGTTTTGGTCGTGTCGCCATAGTTCGCGCTCACTTGGAGTATCATTCCATCGAGGCAGACGCCCCAATACGTCTCGCATTGCGTCCACGTCGAGCGCGGCGTATTCGATGAACTCTTGCCACTCATCCGGGTGGGTCTCCGAGGTAGCCCTACGGACCTTCATATTCTTCGGCTGGGGCTTTGTGAAGCGGTTAATGAGACGCTTGCCCCTCTTGTCCTTGGCCTTGTCCTGCGGCACGCCCAGAGCCTCACAGAGCTGCCCCAGAGAGCCGGGCAGGCCGTGGAGCAGTGCGAGGACCATCGTGTCGATAATCTTCTCCACGGGCACGTCTACGCCGACGTGGCGCAGCACTGTGCGGTCGAAGGCACTATTGTGGATGACAACGCGCTCGGCGTCGTCGATCGCGGCCTGCAGGGCGCCACGCCAGTGCGGCAGGCGCTCGGTCTCCCAGACGGTCACAGGCTGGTCGTCGAAGGCGAGGGCGACAAGCAACACCTCGGCGTCCTCGGCGTAGCGGTGCGCGCCCGCCTTTATGCTGGTCGTGCTAAAGGTCTCGAGATCGAGATGTAAAATTTTCATGAGGGCTGATCCTTCCTCTCTTTAGGTGAAGGCCGCGAGAAGGATCAGCAACAACCGAAGGAGTACCAGCCTAGGTCGTTAATCTCGCGGCCCTCGCCTGAAGAGAGGGTGGTGTCGCTGCGGTCCGAGGGGGGCCCACAGCGACACGCGTCCTATAGTGTTGGGCTTAGATTAAGTCTAGGCCAATCTGCTCGCCGTAGAGGCGAAGCAGGGCGTTACGATTGTCGAGATCGTCCTTGCTCATCTTGCGCAGGCGCAAGACTTCGCGGGTGATTTTGACGTCGTAGCCGTTGCTCTTCATCTCGCTGAAGACGCACTTGATGTCCTCGGCGACGCCCGCCTTCTCTTCCTCAAGGCGCTCAATGCGCTCGATGAAGAGGCGGAACTGATCGTTGGCGGTCAGCATCAGAGAAAGTCCTCTGCGTCCGGCTTGGCCTTAGCCATGCCCGCGAAATCATCCGCCGTGGCCGGACCCGTACCACCAGACAGCGGCTCCCCGTCGTTGGCGAACATCACGCCCAGAATGGCGCAGGAAATCCGGTTGCCGTCGTCACGCGGCAGCGGATATATCTCCACCTTCAGGTGGCCGTAGCAGCCAGCGTAGAACTTGCTCGCAGCAGCCTCGCGCGGCAGGTCTTTGCCGTACTCCTTGCCATGTTCATCGAACAGGCTGGGCGCTTTGTTTTCCGGCGCGCTGACACCGAGCGAGTACTTACCCTCGAAGCCAGCGTAAGGCTTGCCTTCCTTGTTGCGGTACGGCTTTTTGTCCAGCGCAAGACGGCCCTTTTCACGGCACATCTCGACGACGTCGGCGGCGCTGTCCTTCCACTTCCAGCGGGCGACTTCTTCCATGGCAGCTTCGATGAGCTTCACGTCAGGGTCGTTCTGTTCGAGGATGACACGAGCCCCGTAGGACGGCTTGCCACCTTGCACAGAGCGCGGTGCAGCCAGATCGGGGAAACCGATACGCTTGTCTTTCAACATGAGCGTAATCGCGCGGCGTGGTTCATTTGACATTTCTCAGTTCTCCAGTTTACCAGTTTTCACAAGGTCACGGAAATCATCCGCGACCGAACTTACGGCCAATGCTGGCCGCTTGTCAGTGGCCGGAGCCACAGACGGCTTGCCCTCGCTCTGGGTGACGTGCGCAAGCACCTTCGCCCATTGCTGCGGGGATCCCTTCAGACGCTTCTCCGCCTCGGTCGGCGAGATCAACATCTTCTTGTACATGTCGGCGTCCTTAAGTCTAGCCGCCTTCAACGCCTTGGCGGCGTCTTCTTCGTCAGCCCACTTGCGGTTGCCGCGCTTGCCCTGCACGAGCTTGTAGCCCGGCACGTCCTTGCCCTCGAACAGGCGACGCTCGACCTCTGCGCGGACGGCCTTGCACCAGTCCTCCACCAGACTGACCTTGCTCATCGCGATCGACAGGTAGTTGTCGCCCACGCCGTCGTACATGTCGAGCGGGACGAGGTCGCGGAAGTCGTCAATCGTCGCCACGCCACTGCCGCCCACGATCTCGGCCATCTCCGCACGCAGGGCTGGGCAGTCTGCCTTCGCCTTGCAGAAGCGGCACTGCTTCTCGCCGGGGTTGAGAAAGTCGGCCTCCCACGTATCTAGCGCGTCGTAGTGAGTGATTGCCGTAGACACGTCAGTGGCTTTCACCGCCGCAACGTAGCCGAACTGCAGCAGTTCGTGCGCCGAGATGACGTGCTCGCTGACGTGGTTGAGGCGCGGCATGTGTATGACCATGACGATCTCGTCGAAGTCAGCCAGCAGCGATGCGTACTCATACGCGCCGAGGGCGTACATCATCAGCTGCGGGTTGTCCTCGGCGTCGACGCGCACGCCCATGCCATACTTCAGGTCGACGACCGTCAGGCGGCGCGCACCGGCGTGCATGATGATCGCGTCGGACGTGCCCGTCGCGCCATGCTCACCGGTCAGGTGGTCGATCGGCACGGCCTGCTCGACGAGCAGCTCTCCGCCTTCTGCATACTCTCGTACCAGAAGCGTGTAGCTACGCACGTAGTCGCACATGTCTGCGTCGACGACGAAGCTGTTCTCCCCCACGCGAATAGTCTCGCCCAGATAGTTGCTGGGGTCGAGCCTATCGCGCAGGGCCCAAGAAGCGAGCAGGTGCGCGGCGGAGCCTTCGTCCGCGTACACACTCGACTTGTCGGGATAGGAAGCCTCGAGGACGATGCTCCCCGGGCACGCCATCCATCGATGTGCGCCCGAGGGGCTCAGTTTTGCGTGATATTCACCGTCGCCCATTACGCGTCCTTCAGGGCAGCGACGAGCTCGGGCCAGAGCTTCTCGTCAAGCTGCGAGGCCTTAGCCACGCCGAACTGGCTTAGGATACCGCTGACGACGTCCCTGCCCTTGACGGCCAAGGTTTCGAGGACGAGGGCGGCGACGTCCTTGTCGAAGTCGAGGGTGGCTGCCTCGGGTTCGGGTGTCGGCTCGGGCGCGACCGCCTCGGGCTCAGGATCCGGTTCTGGTGCCACTGGCTCAGGTGCGGGTTCGGCCGCCTTGGCCTTGCGTGCCGGAGCCTTGGCAACTGGTGCCTCGGCCTGCGTCACTTGGAACTGGGCCGCGAGGGCCAGCACCTTGCCAGCCAGTTCGGACAGGCTGTCGGCCGTCACTTCTATTTTGTACGCCATTCTTCTATCTCCTTTGTCAGTTCTTCAATTTGCCATTCGAGCTTCATGATCTCGTTGTCGGCGCGGTAAAGTTTGTCGTCGAGCTGGTTCGCCTGACGCTCGAACTCGGCGGCGCGTTCGCGCTGCTCTTCGATCTCCGCCTCATACTCTACCGAGGATGCCTCTAGGCGCTCGGCCAGTACGATGGCCAGTTCGACGGTCGGGTCGTTATACGCGCGGCGGATCAGCTCGATGTCTTCGAGCTGCCGCAGGAAGTTGCGGTCTCTGGTTAAAAGTTCCAAGTTTTCGCTCCATACTGCTTAGCAAGGGCACGCGCCTCGCGCTTGCCGGTTACCCTGAAAGAGATGACGTGCGTGCGGTGCCCGTCGACGATGCGGTTGAGGTCCAGCACAGGGGAACGACTGGCGCTCCCCTGTGTGTATTCGGCGGCAAGTACGTTACAGATCATAGCACCCCCCTGTTACGACTTGCGCGCCGAAACGCGGACCGACGTGCTGCCGCGCGTCGTCTTCTGGTTCTTCGAGAACCAGCGGCCGTCGACGCCAAGCTCACGCAGCTTGGCCTCTGCAGCCTTCGGGTCGAGCGACTGGCGATCGGCCGTGGTCGACACGGCTGCGCGGTAGTTGCTGCCCTCGATGACCTTGTCACCGGTGTTGATGAGCAGGGCGACGAGGTTGGCCTCGACCTGCTTGAGTTCGGCGATCTGCGCCTTGATGTCGCCCAAGCGGTCGACGACCGAGCCGGCCAGATCGATGGTGTTTGCGTTGGTAGCCATTTGGTACTCCTGTCTTTCGTGTTGCTGAGACACGTCATATGGGGGATGCAATTTTAGATTGCAATACCCTTTTTACTCAAAGAAGAAAATTTTTCCGTTCTCCATTTTAAGGGGCCCGTCCTTCTCGCGGCTGAGGCTGTGTATCGCCCGCACCAGCGACTGCCGTCGGATGTCGCGCTTGCCCGGTTCGGGCTCCGGCAGATCGGCGACGGCCTTGTCGATAAGCTCGTGCGCCGGGACGACGCTGCGGTCGTCGAACAGGGTCATGACCTCGAGGACGTGGTTCTCCATGCGCCCGCGCTTCTTGACGCCCTTGCGATCGTCCGCGTCCTCCTTGCGCCTCACGGCCTCGGCTGGGACTGCGACGCAGCTGGTCACGGGGTCGCCGTCTAGGTCGATGCCCAGATCGATGACTTCGAGCTTCAGGCCCCAGCGCAGGCCGTCCTCGCCGTCCTTCATCTTCTCGATGACGATCTCGCGCTCGCCGCTCTCGTGCCGCAGCACTTCGATCTGGACGTCGGCGGCGGCCTTCAGGCCGGACCAGCCGCGCGAGCCCTTACTGAGATCCTTGCCCGCGTGGTGGACGACAAGGTTCATGGCCTCCGTCGCGTCGTGCAGCAGGTTGATGTTGCCGAGCGCGCGGCCCATGTCCTCGGACGTGTTCTCGTTCGCGCCGGGCGTGACCTGCGCCAGCGTGTCGATGATAATCAGATCGATGTCCACGCCGAGGTTCCTGATCTCGGCCAGCACCTCGGAGATGTCGTCCGCGTCGAGGAAGTTAGGCGCGGCCGTGATGACGTGCAGATTGGCCACTTCACGCAGGTCGAAGCCGTAGTGCTGCGCATAGGCCTCGGCGCGCTTGCCGATCCCGCTGCCACCCTCTGCGGCGATGATCACGACGTTGCCCTTGCCCGTGCGTCTCTCACGCCACGCGACGCCGCGCGCGATCGAGAAGGCCAGATCCAGAGCCACGAAGGTCTTACCGCTGCCCGACGCGCCGAACAGGACGCCCAGACGCGCCTTGGGCAGCACGCCCTTGATGAGCCACGACATGGCCGGGCGCTGGGTGAGGTCGTATATCGGCACCGGGCCGAAGCGGCCTAAACTCTTTTTCGGCAGGTCAGCCATGATCGCCTCGGCCTTGGCGAGCACTTCTTTGCGGCTACCTGCCTCCGAAGGGCGGGCCCCGGCGTCCTTGGCCATCTTGATGACGGACGCCATGGTCACCTGCCGACGCCGCTGCCCTGCGCGACGCTCGAAGCTGTCCCACTGCGTGCGCAGGCCTTCGGTGCTGGGGTAGGAGTACCCGCCCGAGGACCACTCGTCCCACAGCTCGAAGCCGGTGTCGTCGCCATCTGTCTCGTGGTGCAGGGCCATGCCGACGCGGATCCAGTCGTCTCGGCCCATGTCGGCATCGAGCGCAGACAGCAGCTCCTCCATCTGCTCGACCGACAGGCCGAGCCGTGGCTCGCGGCCAAGCATAAAGTCTTCGGGATCGACCTCGGCCTGCGGCTGGGCGCAACCGAAGCGTTTTTCGGATAGGTTGCGCACATCGTCGCCCGCAGGCGCGATGTAGTTCGGCCCGACCACTAGGTCCGACACGGGCAGGATGTTGCCGGTGAAGGTCACGAAGCCCGAGGAACTGAAGGTCTCGAAGCCGTACTGGTCGTCGGTGGCCTTGCTCTTTCGGTTTCCCAGATCGCCCTTCAGGGCGGCCCTGATGCCCTTGCCGCTCGGACTGTACTCGGCATAGGTGCGGCCGACGATCTGCTCGATCTCGGGCGGCAGGGAGCCGTCGACGTCAACGCAGTTGTCGAAATCGAGGAAGGTGTAGCCGCAGCCCGGCAGCGGTGCGAAGCCCACGCCGTCGTAGCCCATGCGCACTGCCGCATCGCGCGCCGCGACGAAGGTGGTCAGGCGTGCCCGGTCGACCGAGCCGCCTTGCTGTCCGTGCCGTCGGCTGCCGTCTGCCCAGTAGGGCACCTTGCGCGGTTTCGGCTCGTCCTCATACTGCTCGAAGCGCCAGATCAACCACGACGATAGCTCGCGCAGCTCCTCCGGCACCTCGACCGCAGTGAGGTGGGGCGTAATCGCCCTGACGTTGTTCATGTCGTCCTCCACTAGCCTGCGCTGTGCATGGCGGTCAGCAGCTGGGCGATGTCAGACCGGACCATGGTCTTGTGGTCGACGCCGTACTTGTTCTGAATGATGAGGGCGCGGTCCATCGGCACGTACCCGCGCTTCTTCCACTGGTAGATGACTTGGTGCGACACGCCCATGTCCTGCGCGAAGGCGATGATGCCTCCGTTGTCGCGGATGGCGGCGTTCAGGATCTCGATCTGCGGTGTCACTGCGCCGCCCTCACTTCTTGGCGGAAGCGTTCCTCGCTGATGCCCCAGACGCGTTCCTCGGCCATGAAGCGGGCACGCAGGGTGCGCAGGCGGTTGTCGATCTCGTGCTTGCGGCGCTCGAGCTTGTCGCGCTCGTTGAATAGGCGCTGGGCCTCCTTGGTAATGTCACTCATAGCTGACGCCTTTCTTGCCTATGCGGCCGGTCTCTGGGTTGCGGAAGTGCGCCTTGCTGAGGCGCTCCTCCAGCTGCTTGATGGTGGCGACGCGCTTGAAGTACTCGCGCGTCAGGTTGTCGATCTCGCGATCGCGTCGGGCCAGCGTGCGCCGTAGTCTGCGCAGCGCCAGCCATGGTAGAAATATGTCGAGCATCAGTCCTTCTCCCTCAAAAGGTCAATGAGTTCCGCGATGACGTCCTTGGGGCGCGGGGCCGACACCTCTTGGGTGTAGGCGCGGCTGCCGGGCACGGAGTGCCAGATCTCGAACTCGCGGCCAATGTCGTGGATGGTGTAGGGCGTCAGCTCCTCTTCGAAGAACACTTCGAAGGTGGTGCGCTCGTCGTCCCCATCCCAACGCACGTAGATGTCGGCGTCAAGGTCGCGGGCGGCGCTGTTGAGAAGCTCTGCGGTGTATTCTTCGTGGCACATGATTACTCTCCGGTGTTGCTGATAGGCGACCTGTAATCAATGGGGAAAGGCTTTGCAAGCCTAAATTGCAAACCGGTTGGGGTGGTGCAGTTTTATTGCCTTGAGGAGGGCAGCCGACCCCTGCGCGGCGCTGGCACGGGCCGTGCGCTCGTAGTTGTCGGTCGAGATCGGCGGGTTGCGTTTGGCACGCTTGGCGCGCTTCTCCTCGGCCTCTGCCGCGTTCTTGATCTTCTTACGCATGTCGATGATGTAGCTGCGCTTCACGCCGAAGATCGAGGCGAGGTAGG
>Ga0315903_10007950_pt1 | contig 13165 bp, 15 predicted proteins | sample LakEriMetagenome_7_FD_203524 | JGI IMG/M metagenome (GOLD analysis project Ga0315903, IMG submission 203524) | Freshwater fungal communities from buoy surface, Lake Erie, Ohio, United States - Buoy 2 MA119 | ecosystem: Environmental > Aquatic > Freshwater > Lake | place: USA: Lake Erie, Ohio...
TTCACACCGAAAGCAATTAAGAAACCTGCATAGGCTAGTAACTCAAACGCGATCGGATACTGCTTCATCCCCATCTCTGCCATATTAAATGTCGTCGTATCTCCATAAAATGCCATTGCTAAACCGGCGACGAGAATAAAAATTGAACCTAATGCTGTGTAGAGAATAAACTTTGTGGCCGCGTAGAGACGTTTGGGACCACCCCAAATCGAGATCAACAGATACACAGGAATCAGTTCTAATTCCCACATAAAGAAAAACAATAACAGATCTTGAGCTGCAAATACGCCAATTTGAGCGCTATATAAGCAAAGCATCAAAAAATAGAACAGTCGAGATTTATTAGTAACATTCCAACTTGCAAAAATGGCTAGGGTTGTAATCAAGCCTGTCAATAAAATTAGCGGCATCGATAAACCATCAACCGCCAAAGCCCAGTTCAAACCAAGTTGGGGAATCCAAGCATAATTTTCTGACATCTGGAATGATGCTTCATGGAGATTGTATTGGCTCCAGAATGCATAGACCATTAACGATAATTCAATAGACCCTACTGCCATTGAGTACGATCGCACATTCTTGGCATTACCGTACTTGTCAGGTATAAAAGGAATCGCGAAGGCTGCTACAAGTGGTAACAGTAAGATAGTGGTAAGCCAAGGAAATTCTGCAACAGACATGATAGGGATAAATACTTACTTGTTGATTTAATTGTATTAAGAATTTGTAAACTTGTGTTAAGTCTTTTGACATAAAAGTTAACAAATGATCAAATCGTTCAAATAGACTTAAAGCTATACCAGAAGCCATTTTTTAGGATATAGTCTGGGATTCATACACAAATTGTCATCCAAGTAATGAATATCATTGCTTTTTTGCTATCGTTAAGCGTCAAAACTGGAAATATCAATTCGTATTCGTTCTAATTCCTCTCAGGGATTCTCATTTTGAAACCGATTTTGTTATTTCTAGTGCCTTTGGCGCTAGAAATAACAAAATCGGTTTTTTGAAAGCCATCTAACGGCGGACTTTCAAAAAATCGGTTTTTATAATGAGAATTGCTGAGTTTCTCTATAACAAGTGCGATCGCGAGACAATTTCTATTAAGATCAAATTTCTATAGCAATTACGCAAGAATTACACTCTGTGAGTACGATTCTTGTCAATAAACAAACCTTATACGTTCTCACAACACTAATGAAGACTTGGCTCAAACCTGCTCAAAGACTAGAAAAACTCCCTCCATACGTTTTTGCGCGTCTAGACGAGTTGAAGTTGCGAGCGAAAGAGCAAGGTCTAGATTTGATCGATCTCGGGATGGGTAACCCTGACGGACCCACCCCTGAACCAGTAGTCGAAGCCGCGATCGCCGCTTTACGCAATCCCAAAAATCATGGCTATCCACCCTTTGAAGGGACAGCTAGTTTCCGACGGGCGATCACTGACTGGTACAAGCATCGTTACAATGTACAACTAGATTCTGAAGGCGAAGCATTACCTTTAATTGGCTCCAAAGAAGGTTTAGGACATTTAGCGATCGCCTATATCGATCCAGGCGATCTGGTACTTGTCCCTAGTCCCGCCTATCCTGCTCATTTTCGGGGACCCTTACTGGCTGGCGGTGAGATCTATGAAATGATCCTCAAACCTGAACAAGACTGGTTGATCGATCTATCGGCAATTCCTGAAGAGATCGCCCAACGCGCCAAGGTGATGTACTTCAACTATCCCGCAAACCCAACGGGTGCAGTTGCGCCACGAGAATTTTTTGAAGAAGTAGTCGCCTTTGCCAAGAAATACGAGATTTTATTAGTACATGATCTCTGCTATGCCGAACTTGCTTTTGATGGCTATACCCCTACTAGTTTGCTGGAAATCGAAGGCGGCAAAGATGTGGGTGTAGAATTTCATACTCTCTCGAAAACCTATAATATGGCTGGCTGGCGTGTTGGCTTTGTGGTCGGCAATCGTCATATTATTCAAGGTTTGCGCACCCTCAAAACTAACCTCGATTATGGGATCTTTTCGGCGATTCAAGTGGCTGCGGAGACTGCTTTGCAATTACCTGATACTTATTTAGAGGCTGTCTGCGATCGCTACAAAGAACGCCGTGATTTCTTGATTTCAGGGCTAGCTGAACTCGGTTGGGATATTCCCAAAACCTACGCCACTATGTATCTCTGGATTCCTGTACCTGTGGGGATGACATCCGCTGACTTTGCTCTAAAAGTTTTAGAAAGTACAGGCGTAGTCTTCACCCCTGGCAGTGCTTTTGGTCAGGGCGGCGAAGGCTATGTCAGAATCAGTTTGATTGCCGACTGCGATCGCCTTGGCGAAGCTCTGAATCGGCTCAAGCAATCTGGAATACGTTACAAGTAAAAAGGAAAAGGGAAAAAGGAAAAAGTGTCTAATCTGTTGCCTCTAGCTTTTGAATTTACATCTCCGGGACCGATCGCTTTTGAGGTTGGACCACTTTCGATCCGCTGGTATGGATTGCTAATTGCTTCGGCGATTATTCTGGGGACGGTTTTAGCCCAAAAACTTGCTGAAAAGCGCAATGTTGATCCAGAACTAGTTGGGGATTTGGCGATTTGGCTCGTGGTTGGAGCGATTCCCTTTGCTCGTTTTTACTATGTACTGTTTGAATGGCATCGCTTTCAGAATCAAGAATGGTATAAAGTATTTGCCATCTGGGAAGGCGGCATTGCTATCCATGGGGCGATTATTGGTGGGGCGATCGCGGCAACTATATTTTGTAAACGCCAACAGATTTCCACATGGCTGATGGCTGATATCATCATGCCAGCAGTGATCCTAGGACAAGCGATCGGGCGTTGGGGTAACTTTTTTAATTCCGAAGCCTTTGGTAGTCCTACGGATTTGCCTTGGAAATTATTGATTCCCAGCAATCGTCGTCCTCCTGAATTTGTAAATGAGGCATACTTTCACCCCACATTTTTATATGAATCTCTGTGGAACATCGGTGTATTTGCAATTTTAATCTTTGCCTTTCTGCGCTTTCCTAAGCTTCGGACTGGCACAATCACGATGATTTATGCGATTGCTTACAGCCTCGGTAGATTTTGGATCGAGGGTTTACGCACCGACAGCTTAATGGTAGGTGGGCTTCGCACAGCACAGATGGTTAGTCTGGCTGCGATCGTTGCAGGTATCTTTGGCTTAATTTGGCTATACGGATTGCGCCGTAGGTTTCCCGATACCACTCCTAAGGAAATAACGTCCGAAAACCTATGACCAAATTGCCCCATAGCGATCCTCGCGAAATGGTGGAAACAGCATTCCTTGCTAGTACCACCGCTATGTTGTTTCTCATTAATTTTTACTTTCCCCTAGGCCCATTGCTGAGAATGCTGTTCCCATTGCCAACAGCTTTAGCCTACTTACGATGGAATAGTCGCGCTGCATGGATGTCAATGGTCGTAACAGCATTACTTTTAGCGATCTTGATGGGACCAACCCGTAGCATTCAGTATATTGTCCCCCATGGTCTAGTCGGAGTCACATTGGGATATCTATGGAAACGAGATTTTCCTTGGTCTGGTTCGCTGAGTATTGCGACAATGATTGGCTCAGTTGGCACAGCTTTTCAGTTTGCTTTTTTATCAGTTTTGATGGGTGAAAACGTCTGGAACTATTCGATCGCACAGATTACAGGGCTACTCAATTGGATAATGCAACTTTTTGGGTCACTGGAACAGCCAGATTTTGCGACAATTCAAATTTTTGCGATCGCAGCTATTATCTTTAGTAATTTTGCCTATCAATTACTAGTACATTTAGTCGCTTGGATTGTGCTTGTTCGTCTTGGCAATCCTATACCTAGCCCTCCAAAATGGATAGAATCTTTATTAGCTTAAACAACAAATAATAAGTATTTAAACGAATTTTTACTTCTTGTCATCAGCATGGCTGAGACAATCTTTGGAAAAACTTAATTAATTGACACAATCTCGAATAAGAAATTATACTTATTAGTTAACCGCCAGAACGCATATAGTTCTGAAATATTGGCGCAAATCACTTTCGTTACCATGACCAACCCTGCCGAATCCAATCAAACTGTAGTTACAAACTCATCAATTGCTTTATCTGAAAGAGAGCTGCAAGTGATTGAATTAGTAGCTGGTGGCTTAACCAACCAAGATATTGCAATCAAACTAGAAATTAGCAAGCGCACTGTCGATAATCACATCAGCAACATTTTAACGAAAACGAAAACCGATAATCGGGTTTCACTGGTACGTTGGGCTTTGCAATGGGGCAAGGTGTGCATTGACGAAGTTAACTGTTGCATAATTGGCACACATACAGTTGGTAGTGTTTTAGATGTAAAAGATTTAGGACAGGAATTAGAAAGTGCCTAGCGCGGAGTTAGCGATTAATCATTACAAAATTGTTTACAAGCCCGATATTGCTTTAGCGATGTATCGAGAGTTAGCATCACACATTGAGCAAATTGAAAATGTTAATGCTGAATTGTTTTGGCAAGAAAGCACTGAATTTAGTTATTTAGGTAGTCAAATTGGGGGCATGTGGCTTACCTACCCTCAATCAATATCTGAGCAATCCCAATTGTTGATTAAAAATATCTTGAACCATTACGGATATTGGACTTCTGATCCCAAAGATTAGAAATCAACGTTTTGCGTACTTTTTCTAGATTAAAAAATTATGAGAAGACGTATATTTACTGATTTCGACGGTCCAATCATGGACGTGTCTGAGCGCTATTACCAAGTTTACTTATATTGCTTAGATAAAATTTGCAAGCCAGAACAAGTAGTTACGACTTTATCAAAGTCAGAGTTTTGGGAATTAAAGCGATCGCAAGTAACTGAAAAAGAAATCGCAAGTTTATCAGGCTTTGAAGATGAGAAACAATCCGTAGCTTTTGCTCACTTGCGACGCGCCACAGTGCATACAAATCCCTATTTTTCCTATGATTGTCTACTCGAAAATGCAATTCCAGCATTAGAGAAAGCCCAACAGTTAAGAATCGAACTCGCCTTGATGACTATGCGTCGCCGCAGTGAACTCGAGCCTGTACTTGATAAATATAATTTGAGACGCTTTTTTCCTAGCGATCGCATTTTTTGTCTGGACGATGACTATGTAAAAACAGTTGATACACAAGACAAACCCAAATTAATGCAAACTGCTCAAGCTAATCTGCCAAAGGTAGAGCAGCAATGGATGATCGGCGACACTGAAGCTGATATTATTGCAGCTCAGACTTATAACGTTCCAGCGATCGCTGTACTTAGTGGCATCCGTAACCTCACTCAACTAGAAAAATACAAGCCCAATCAAATTGTTGCTAATTTAATTTGCGCAATAGATAAGGTTGTAGATTTATAAATAACCCAAGTTGCTACCTATTCATCCAAAACTAAAATCAAAATAAAAAATGCTAGATTTTTATACAAAAAAAAACGTTGTTTAGCACTTAGATAGGCTGCTTTTAACTTGTTTTGAGACGGTTTTTGATAGGTAGCAACTTGGGTTAAATAAAACAAAAGCAGTGCTTTGCACTGCTTTTGTTTTATTTATAGGTGTCAGATTACAAGCCCCCTAAAAACTCTTGTTTAGCAATTTTTACCATAAGAGCTTGCTGACCCAAATAAAGCATATGTAGCTCAGTGAGAAGTTGCTTAGCTGCATCTATATCGATATTTTGGATCTGTTGGCAAAACATCATATGGGTAAATTGCTTTTCGACAGGTAAGTCACTCATAAGTACCTCATTTACAAATCAATCAACGACACCAAACTATGACAATAACTAACGCTTTGAAGTTGCTTTAGACTAGATATTAGTCACCGTGTCAACATAACGTAACAATACTTTAAAGTTACTAAAAAAACTGTATCATGATAAACATTTTTTCTGGATATACCCAAAGAAATATTTTCTATGAAAAATCCTAAAGGTATTCCTTATGACAGCTATAAGCCAATATATCTAAAACTCAGAAGATGGTTGAAGCGCTTTGCGCTTCAACCATCTTCTGAGTTTTCTGTCTATAGCAATAATATAGCTGTCACCATTCTTGTTAGGACATAAAACCCAAACAGTGTGAGGCGGCACTTCGCGCCGCCTCACACTATTTGGGTTCTGTTCTGATACAAATGGCTAAGGCTATACCAAAGCACACAATGCTTAGCCATTTTGTGCTTTGGTATTACTGCGCTTTGAGCGATTTAAACCCAAAAAGCAGAAGACTCACAATGTGAATCTTCTGCTTTTTGGGTTTGGGGATAAGAAAAAAACTAAAGCAAGCCAGTATTTGCGCCTTGCTTGCCTGTAGCTAGTTCAACTTTTATAATCTTGCCGCCCATTTTCATAATGCGTTGCTGTTCAGCGAACCAGTTGTCATAGGACACTAACTTCGTGAAATAGGTATTTTGCAACTCTCGTTGTGTACGAATGCGAGTTTGACTAGGTACACAAGCAGTGATTTTAAAAGTCCGCATAGCGGCGATCTCCTTCAGAGCCAGTTATTTAAAGATTAATTAGAAGTTAATTTCAAAGAAATATTTCTAGACTGATATAAGCGTTGGCGGCAAGATAGGAAGCTCAAGCTACCTACCTCCGCCGCCTTGTAAATATTAATTATTAAAAAATCAATAAATAGCAATTAACGCCATATCAAGCAATTAGCTCAAGCCAGAGCTGATGTAATCGAGATATACACCCAACTCCTTACCAGCTTCAGACCCAACGATGCTAGCAGCAACTTCTTTAATTGCTTGAATAGCTTGAATAGTAGAAACTACAGGTACTCCAAGAGAGTTGTAGGTTTCTTTCAAGCCATTGAGAACACGCTCATCAAGGATCGAAGCATCACCAGCAAGCATTGCATAGGTTGCATAGCGTAGGTAGTAGTCGAGGTCGCGGATACATGCGGCATAACGACGGGTGGTGTACATATTGCCACCGGGACGGGTGACATCTGAGTACAACAAGGACTTAGCAACAGCTTCTTTGACGATGGTTGCAGAGTTAGCGGAGATAGCAGCGGAAGCACGAACACGAAGTTCGCCAGTTGCGAAATATGCCTTTAGCTTTTCGAGAGAAGCGGCATCAAGGTACTTACCTTGAACATCAGAAGAATTGATGACGGAAGTAATTGCGTCTTGCATTTTTGTATATCTTTTAGGTTTGCAATTAGTTTTTTGAATTACGGATTCAGAATTCTGAATAGCTTAAATTCTGTTTTTAAATACAATCGATTTGAGAACAATCCGATAACAATCTAAGAAAGTTCGGAAATCGCCTTACTGCATTGCACCGATGACATAGTCAAAGTAGTAACCAGCTTCGGCTGCATCTTCACCAGACAACAAGGAAGCTGCTGCATTCTTAAGACCACGTACACCTTCGACAACACCAGGAATAGGAGTGCCTAAAGAGTTGTACATTTCCTTAACGCCAACTAGACCGATCTCTTCGATAGGTGTGACATCACCAGATACAACTCCGTAGGTTACTAGGCGGAGGTAGTAGTCGAGGTCACGTAAGCAAGTTGCGGTCATTTGTTCACCGTATGCATTTCCGCCAGGAGAAACAACATCAGGACGCTTTTGGAAAAGTTGATCGCCAGCTTGCTTAACGATGCGCTCGCGGGATTCGGTCAATGTTTGGGCAATGCGAAGACGGCGCTCGCCAGAGCTTACAAAGCCCTTAATGCGATCTAGTTCACCAGGGCTGAGGTAACGTGCTTCAGCATCTGCATTCACGATGGACTTCGTGACTACGCTCATTTAATTTTTTCTCCAATCAAAAATGTGAATAAAAACGATTGATGTGATGCCGTACCATGCAGAAATTCCTTTGCTTTAGCTACGTCCTAGGGACAATTGCAAAAAGGTTGGGGCTTCTCTGACATGGAAGGTTTCTTTGTCAAAGCAATGATTACCAAAACATTTTGAAGCATTGCGTTGTCTACAAGCTTTTCTTCATCACACTTCTTAACATTTCATATGTTAGCACTAGAGTTGAAAGCTTCGATAAATTAACTTGGAAGTATTGCTAATCCTAGGGTTCCGCCCCCTCCAAGGATCATTAGTCCTGCTGGCATAAATTTTTTGGTTTTGATTAGACGTACGATGAAGACGATCACTAGCAGGGCTGAGATTGCCATGCCAAGGATTTTGCCCCACTCTTGATTTTGGGCGGCGGCGGCTCCTGCAATGAGTAGTCCTGCACCACTAATGCTGCCAGAGATGATGGATGCTTTGCTTTGACTTTTGGTAAAGCCGATGATGCCACCAATAATCGCAATGACTCCATATACAAGCAAGGCAATAGTACTTGGGGAGAAATTCATATTTGTATGTCGAGTTTTAAAAACTAGGAGAATAAAAAATACTATTGACCATGCTAGCGAACAGTATTTCTAGGCAAGTGCTAACTCCAAAGTTTGGTTACACAAGTTTACAAATGGGAAGAGGTCACGCATAGCGTGGCATCTTCCCACATCAAAATAAAGGCGGCGCGGATCGCCGCCTTTATTTTGATGTGGGATTTAAAGCACTGAAGGATAAAATTTAGAGCAGAAATAAATTGGTCATTACGGATGCAATGCGATTGAGATAGGGGGCAGGATCAAGGGCGACCCAGCCATCACCCGAAGAAACCATGATCTCAAAATGCAGATGTGGCCCCGTAGAACGTCCTGTAGAACCAACAATACCCAGTTGCTGACCTTGAGCTACATTCTGCCCCTGATAGACATAAATTGCCTCAAGGTGTGCATAGCGAGTACCTGTTGAGCCGTGATCGAGTTCGACAAGGTTGCCATAACCTTCTCCCCAGCCTGCAAATTCAACACGTCCTGCTTTGGCAGCAAGTACGGGTGTGCCGAAAGATGCGCCAAGGTCGATGCCGCTATGAAATGACCAGATGGTTGTAACTGGATTCATGCGCCAGCCATAGTTGGAGGTGACAGGGACTGCGTAGGGGAGAGGATATCCGCCTGTTTGAAAGATGACATCAGGATTGCTTGAGCCTCTAGAAGCGATCGCGGCATTGAAAGGAATAGGATCGGGCTTCCAGATTGCCCCTGGTACAAATACGACTTGAGGCTTGCGTTGACAGCCGTTACGCTCAAAAAGAACATCGGCGCGAATCTTAAATTTTTTGGCAACGGTGGTGTAATTTTCTTCGTTTTGAAAGCGGTAGGTTAAACCATCTAGGGGCGGGATTGATAAGATTTGCCCCACCTTGACTTCACCACTACGGACTTCGGGGTTTAGCCCCATCAGGGTTGCAGTTTTAAGTTCGTATTGCTTGGCGATCGCTTCTAGAGTTTCGCCCTGCTTGACCTTATGCTGAGCAAGATCGTCGAGGGTTGGCTTACCACAGAGATCTTCCGCCTCTTTTGAGTTGGCTTGATCAATTGGGGTTAATGGAGGTGAAGTAGTCGCTAGTAGGACTGAGGGAAATAGACTAGCGATCGCGCTGACGATGAAAACTGGGAGCAGGGATATTTTCCAAGAAGGCTTCATGGAGTGTTACTTGAGATATGTGTGAAAAATATGTGGAACAGTAAGAGACTAAATTTGTGATTTGATAAAAAAGTAACAAATGATGAAGAATTGCGACAAGAATCTTCACAAAAGAAATGCTTAAATATGTTCGCAGCGATCGCCACTTTATGAACACCACCGATCTGGTGAAATTTTAGATGTTTGCGAGTTATTTGCTAATTTTCTAGATTGGCGACCTTAGCGATCGTGATCATAAACTTACACTTTATCTGAAATCAATCAAAAACTAATCAATTAAAAACTAATCAATCAATACACATCCTAAAGATCATGATAAATTCGTTAGATACTGTTAGTAAAGAACAGCGACAAACCTTCTTGGATATTGCGACTGAGGCAGCTTGCGCGGGTGGTGCAATTCTAAGATCCTATTGGGGAAATCTCAAGGAAATTGAAGAAAAACGACCAGGGGATTTGGTAACGATCGCTGACAAAGAATCAGAAGCAATAGTTCTCTCTATTTTGCAAAGACATTTTCCTGATCATGGAATTTTGGCAGAAGAATCTGGTGTATTGGGGAATACCGAAAGTCGATATTTATGGGCGATTGATCCTCTAGATGGCACAACTAATTATGCCCATCAATATCCATTTTCATCGGTATCGATCGCTTTATTGATTGATGGAATTCCCTCAGTTGGAGCAATTTACGATCCATTCCGCGATGAGATATTTCGAGCAGCCACAGGTTTAGGAGCAACTCGTAATCGTCTACCGATCCATGTTTCTAAAACTACAGAACTCAGCCGCAGTTTACTCGTGACTGGCTTTGCCTATGATCGCACGCTCGTTGAGGATAATAATTACGCTGAGTTTTGCCATTTCACGCATATCACTCAAGGCGTGCGACGTGGAGGTTCAGCGGCGATGGATTTAGCCTATGTCGCCTGTGGTCGTTTAGATGGCTATTGGGAGCGTGGTTTATCACTGTGGGACTTGGCGGCGGGGGGGGTTATCGTGCGCGAGGCAGGTGGCATTGTCACTGCCTACGATGGTAGCGAACATATTCCCAAATCAGGTAGATTACTTGCTACTAATGGACATTTACATAAGCAAATGGTTGACGAATTGGCATTGATCAAGCCTCTACCATTTAAGTTTCCCTTTGGGCGTTAGTTCCACTCTAAAAAATAGAATAAAAAAGCTGGTGCTTGGCACCAGCTTTTTTATTCTGGGTTTGGCAAACGTTCCATCAAGTAGCAAAGACAATCTTGACGAACGATATCAGTATTGAGACTGAGCATTGATGGCATCACAGGTACTTTTAAAATAATTTCGCCATTTTCGATTTGGAAATAGCGATCGCCTTGTTCTTCTCCTTCTTCATTTAAAGCTGATAAATAAGCTCTCTCAGTTTTTGCTGCTCCAAAGTTTGCCCCAATTGGTAGTTCACAGAAATTTAAGCAATCCATCTCGGCGGGGAAAGTAATGTCATCATTAGGCTCGTCCGTAAAGCTGAAATTAACTCGATCAGGTACTTTCACGATCGCGACTGTGTGAAACAGATCAATATCGGCGATCGCGGAATCAGGTAAATCATCAAAACTATTGAGATTAAGACAAGTTTCTACATATTCCATCGCATGAGCCGTGCCATCAGGTTTATCAGGCTGTCCACATTCCAAAACGATCGCAGGACAAAACTTACCAAAGGCATAGGATTGCACCGTCTTGGGGCTGGTGTAGTACACCACTGTTTTCTCGAATAGCCGCGCTAAATGTCGAGAATGTTTATCTAAATGAGTAATACAGCCATAGTGAGGGTTTCTGCCCGTATTATTGTGAATATCGATGCTGGCGAATACTCCCCGCGATCGCATTTCAGTAATTACTTTTTGTGCCAAGATTTGCTCTGGTAAAGGATCTGAGGAGTCTCCGACTTGCCAAATGCGATTGTAGTCAGGCTGATGGGATAAATGCCTTTGGCGATATCTAGCACCTTCGATATTGCCGATAAACAAAGAAAGCGATCGCGGTAGTTTTTTATTTTGATATTTACGAAGCAATTCCCGCATCGCTAACCAGCTAGTTGTTTCATTGCCATGTAACAAAATCGAAACAAATAACGCTGGCTGGCGATCACCTTCGAGGTGGATCAGTGTGGGGTGCTTTAGCAATTGCCAAAGTTGAGTAGATTCCAGATCTAGTAAGCCATCGGGTATGCGATCGAAAATATCAAGCATAGAAAATATATTTCAGATAGAGACAGCGCTAAGCGCCGTTTCTATTAAAACAAAAGGCACGCATAGCGTGCCTTTTGTTTCTAAAAACAATTTAGGCGCACCAATTGGTACGCCTAAATCTAAATGCAGGATAAAGAATAATTGCACTTAACGAAAAATAAACAAGAATCTAGCTTAGTTAAAAATCATGAATCAAAAATTAGGAATTAAAAATTTGTAATTCGTAATTGAATAATTCGTAATTAATAAGTTAGACCCATGCTGCGGCTGGTTTCAGCACCAAGATAGACACGGACGCTTAGGAAGTCAGTGGGGCAAGCAGTTTCGCAACGTTTGCAACCAATGCAGTCCTCGGTACGGGGAGAAGAAGCGATTTGAGCCGCTTTACATCCATCCCAAGGAACCATTTCCAAAACATCACAAGGACAGGCACGCACGCATTGTGTGCAGCCGATACAGGTGTCATAAATTTTGACTGCATGCGACATATTGCTATTGCTCCAATCAATATATGTACCTATTTAGGCACGGGATGTTTAAAACCAAGTTTATCGTAGAGGTTTACATTCGACGCTTAGATTGTGAGATAACTTAAAACAAATTAATATTTGAGCCTGTAATCAAGTTTTTGTCTTGAATTTTATATGGATTTCGTCAATCAAAACCCCAAAAGGTGGGGCAGTACTTTGCTTCTCCCTAGCTTTTGGGGTTTTATGTCCCAGTTAACATAGAGTGACTATAGATATATTTTCCAAGTCTGAAGGGATCACTTAAAAAAAAACTTATAAAATATTAATTAAAAAATACCGAAAACTAACTATTGTCAAATAGCTTGATTCAAATCAAACGATTTAAGATATTTGTAGAGACAAGCTGGAGTATCTGCATATTGAGACAAAGTAGAAATAATATTGTTTTTTTGCAAAGAAAATTTCACTGCCAACTTTTTAGTAAAATATGGAGAGCTATCTTTGTTGGACTCTTCGATAAGTTTTTGAAGAACTATAAACAAAAACTCAATCTCAAATTTACCTCTAAAACTTTTCTGTCGGTTACTAGCTAACAACTCGGCTTTTTTCGCATCTAATTTTTCGTGTGAGATAATAGGTAAGTTCTCAAACCTAGTATGTATATCTTCAATCGTGTATCTGACTGTAATCTTATCTAAGCCAATATTTACAAATTTTAATATGCTCAGATTAGATATATTCAATTTACTAGAATTTTGCCTCTGGCAAGCTATCCAAGCATTTAACAGTTCAACAGCATCATGAAATTCTTCTTGTAATCCTGTGTAAAGGGAAATACACCTGCCAAAATCTTCATCTATTTCTGTTAACTTAAATTCACTTTTCAAAATATTTGAAAAACATTCAGATGACGTATAAAAATTCTCTATTGAATAACAA
>Ga0315903_10007951_pt1 | contig 13163 bp, 14 predicted proteins | sample LakEriMetagenome_7_FD_203524 | JGI IMG/M metagenome (GOLD analysis project Ga0315903, IMG submission 203524) | Freshwater fungal communities from buoy surface, Lake Erie, Ohio, United States - Buoy 2 MA119 | ecosystem: Environmental > Aquatic > Freshwater > Lake | place: USA: Lake Erie, Ohio...
GTTCTGACATGATTAAAGTGAAAGATGGTCAGTATCCTTTACTGTTGAATGAGACTATGCAAGGTGCGGTGACCATCGAAACTTTGTCCATACTAAATCACATGATGGGCTTTTTTGAAATGTGGAACAAAAAGATTTCTGATACAATTATTTGGCCCACCTGGAAAAGAAAGTGTGAGAAATACACACCATTCATTCATTACGATGAATCGAAATATAAAGAAACATTTAAAGAGGCAATCAAAGAATATGCCTAAATACTATTGACATGGTTTCTTTATCATGTTATAATCCGTTTTTGTTATGAATCGTGTGGATAATCCGTTAATAATCCGTTTAAAAAGGAAATACAATGAGCAATTTTGCTAACATGAAAAAATCGTCCGGCAATCTGGACAAACTCACTAAAGCCATTGAAGCACTCAGCGCTTCTTCAGATGGTAAATCCGACAAAGACAATTTCTGGAAACCAGAAGTAGACAAAGCTGGCAACGGCATGGCTACGATCCGTTTTCTTCCCGCACCAGCAGTTGATGGTGATGATGGGCTGCCTTGGATCAAAATCTACTCTCACGGTTTTCAGGGTCCCGGCGGTTGGTTGATCGATAACTGTCTGACCACTAAGAATCAACAGTGCCCCGTGTGTGAACACAATAGTCGCCTGTGGAATTCTGGCATCGAAGCGAACAAAGAAATCGTTCGTAAACAGAAACGTAAACTCAACTACATGGCAAACGTGTACATTGTTTCTGATCCAAAGCATCCTGAGAATGAAGGCAAAGTAAAACTGTATCGTTTCGGCGCAAAGATTTTTGAGAAGATCACCGAAGCAATGAACCCACAGTTTGAAGATGAGACTGCAATCAATCCTTTTGATCTGTGGAAAGGTGCTAACTTCAAGCTGAAGATCACCAAGGTTGCAGGTTATCAGAACTATGACAAGTCTGAATTCATGTCACCTTCTGCACTTCTTGATGATGATGAAGAACTCGAAAAGATTTGGAAATCCGAACACTCTCTGAGTGAAATGGTTTCAGATAAAGAATTCAAATCTTATGATGATCTGAAGTCTCGTTTGGATAAAGTTCTTGGTGGTGCTGATGCGCCTGCAAAGACTACTGTTGAACAGATGCGTTCTGGTCCTAAGAAACCAGTTGTTGCTGATGATGCACCTTTTGAAGTGTCTGCTGATGATGATGAAATGTCTTACTTTTCCAAATTGGCAAACGAAGACTAAACAGGACTGATCCTCCTCGTTCGACCCCGCCTAGTGCGGGGTTTTTTGTTTATACGACTCTTGTGTTGTCCATAATTAGTCGCATGAATGTTGGATCTATATTTCTAACAGCAATCGTATTCAAATCTGCTATTTTTTGTGGCATCTGTCGTTGTTGAGCATTGTTGACATTATTGACAACAGTTGGACCACTACTGGTTCTAGTTATTGGCAAATTGACATTCAGATTCTGACTAACTGCATCATTTAATCTAGAAGACAAACCTGTTCCAGGAACTGCTGCAGGCACTGCTGGTGCTGCTTGTGCTGGTGAAGCGGTCACTCCAGGAGTTGTAGATGCTCCAGTCATGCGATTAAATTGACCCATTCGACCTGGCTGAGCCGGCGCAGATGCTGATGCTGGTGCTGCTGATGCTGGTGCTGCTGATGCTGGTGCTACTGGAGCGGGAGCAGTTTGTTCACTTGCAGGAGGTTCAACACCCGTCTTTCTGGTACCATCATCATTATAATATGGAGCATAATTTTTGTTCCAGAATTCTTCATTTCTTTTTGCTGCAGTTCCTGTTCCAATAAATTGTTTTTTGGTGAATTCAAGTTTACCTTCCGTTCCTGGCAAAGGCGCTCGCGGCGCAGGAACTTCATAAACTTTTGTGTCCGCTTCAATTTTTCTGACTTTATCCTCACCACCCAGGTTCAACAGTGTTAATCTCTTAGCTTCCTTTTCCTCTTCGGTGTTTTCTGGCATAGCCAATGCTTCTACAGCACGTTGTCTACCACTCTTTACAATATCTTCCAAATATTCACGGCCACCAAAAGCCTCTATGTCTCGTGGACTTGAATTTTCTAAAATATTTCTTGCTTCAAATGGGCTCAATGCCTTGTCATTCGCTTTATTTTTGGCCAATCTATCCAAACCAACCGACAACAAAGCAATAAGCCCAACAAGACTAGTCACACCCAATAACGCAAGACCAACTGGGCTAGCAAACCACTTTAACACATTCAATAATCTTGAAAACACAGATGCACCACCAAGCAATTCTAACAGTGAAGAACCTTTCTCTTCTTCAGTAACTTTTGTTGCAGTTCCCAAACGTAAAGAACTCAGAACCTTTAATAGTTCTTTGTGTCTTTTTTCTGCTTCCAATTTCTTTTCTTCAGCAAAGTTTAACTCTGCATCACTTCTTTCTAGGTCTGCTTGTCTAGTAACTTGCATCAGATAATATATTTTTCTCAGCATATCATTAGTACCTTCACCCATTCCCGATCCAGGTTCTTTACCTATTCTGGATGCAGTGCCTCTATCACGAATTGGTCGCATACGACCAGAGAAATATTGAATGTCTTTTTCGGAACGACCAGTGAGTTTACCAAGTAAAGCAGGACCTAAACTTGATCCACCAGTTAAAAATTTTGCAATATTTAATGGATCAAATTTCTCTTTGATACCTTTTACTCTAGCTTGAGCTTTTAGTGATATTGTTTTTTTAATTGCACCACGAATTGTTGAATCACCAGAGAGTTGATCCGACAAAAGATCGGCAAAACTTGTGCCACGTATTCTACTTGCTTTTTGGTAATCTAAATTAGTAGCCATTATGCTCTACTCTTTCTTGAGTATGGTGAACTGTCATCGACAACATCTCTATTTTGTTGTTGTGTTGCGTTTCCAGCCACGGTGTTTTGTTGATTTATGACGACTGTTGATGATGAAGATGCGTTCATCATTTTTCTCATGTCCGAATTTTGCATAGATACATCACTCACTTTCTGACCATTATTCGTTTGTTGCAAAATTGTTGGAAGGCCTTCGGGTGACATATGTAAGCCACCCTTTTCTTTTAATCTATTTTCCAAAACAATAGGAAAATTTAAAGCAGTATTTTTAACACGTTTTCCTGCTGGACCATTAAATTCTTCTGCACCAAGTTCTGGATTAACATTTGGTGCCCAAGGAACTTTTGCATCTGATAATATTTTTCCAACTTTTTCATTACCTTTTCCCGATTGTATGGCTTTCCATACTGCAATTGCTCCGCCGGGTCCAGTATACCACGACATATAAGCCCAACCAGGCGTAGTGGGTACTCCAGCCGCACTTATTGTCCTCAAATTTCTTTGTAAAAGGGGTACCGCCAAAAAATCTTGTGTTTCTTTATTGAATAGAGTTTTATCCCAATCCATTATACCAGAGGCTTTAAGTTCTCCACCAATAGATTTTTGTGGATCATTATTTGTCATAAAATTTTTCCCGAATAATGTACTCGGCATAAAACCATATGTTCCCACTGCACCAGAACTTGGCCAAGTTTTACTACGATATCTAGTAAATTCCAAAACTTCTTTTAAAGTCATTTGTGTTAACTTTTTCTTTTTTCCGAGAGTTTCTTCTGACCATTCTTCTGGTGTTTTTAAATTTAGAAATGTGCCTCCTGGTTTATCTCTAAGTCTATTTTTTAAAGTTCCATCTTTCATCACAACGTCACCGAAAGAAATGTCATATTTTTTTCCACCTTCTGCACCAGCAATTGCACTCATAACTGCTGATGTACCAGTAAGAGCACCTATAGCAACTGCTGCAGCTGGCGCTGAAGGCACTCTTGTTGCGCTCGGTGGTGCAGATGGTGCTGCTGGTTGTGCTGTAGGTGGTTGATCTGGTTTTCTCTCAACTCTCTCAGCACTTTTTCTGGCAGCTTCTTCTCTGGCTTTTCTGGTGGCTTCTTCTCTAGCCCTTCTATCAGCTTCTCTTTTCGCCGCTTCGCCAGCTGCTCTTACACCTTTTTCTTCTTCAGTGGTTCTATCATTTCTTCTTTTATCAACTTCTCGCGCTTTCTTAGCCGCTTCAGCTGCCTCTCTGGCTTTTCTGGCCGATTCAGCGGCTTCTCTAGCTTTCTTAGCAGTCTCTTCAGCTTCTCTGGTCTTTTTAGCTGCCTCAGCTGCCTCTCTGGCTTTTCTGGCAGCTTCAGCTGCCTCTCTGGCTTTCTTGGCAGCTTCTTCCGCATCTTTAGCTTTCTTGGCAGCTTCAGCTGCCTCTCTGGCTTTTCTGGCAGTTTCTTCTGCATCCTTAGCTTTCTTAGCGGCTTCAGCTGCTTCTCTAGCTTCTCTGGCTTTTCTAGCCGCTTCAGCTGCCTCTCTGGCTTTTCTAGCGGCTTCTTCTTGAGTCTTTCTAGCGGCTTCTTCTTGAGATTTTCTAACAGCCTCTTCTCTGGCTTTTCTAGCAGATTCCTCTTGAGCTTTTCTAGTGGCTTCCTCTCTGGCTTTTCTAGCAGATTCCTCTTGAGCTTTTCTAGTGGCTTCCTCTCTGGCTTTTCTAGCAGTTTCTTCTTGCGCTCTTCTAGCAGCCTCTTGTGCTGCTGTGTTTGGTGCAGGCGCACTAGGTTTCGGTACAGTAGGCGCAGTTGGTTCAGCAGGTTTTGGTACTGGCGCAGGTTTTGGTGCAGCTGGCGCACCAGGTTTAGTTACTCTCGGAACTGGTTTGCGACCAGGTAAAGTTGGTAATCTAAACGGCTTTTTTGCTTTAGCTTTCTTTGGTGCAGGCTTTCTACGAACAGTTAGTGCCTTAACTATTTCAGCATGTCGTCTAGCTTGTTCAATGTCTTGCTCTTCAGCATAATTTTTTCTTTTCTCATAATCAAGTCTGTTCAAATTTTCTTTTTGAACCATCAACTTGTATATACCACCAAGAACTTCAGAATCGGATGCGTTTTTACCAAGTATTTCCGAATCTTTATTACTGCCGCGCAAAAGACTCAATAGACCACCCATCAAACTTTTGGTAGTCTTTTTTGTTGAATCATTTATATCTGCCATTATTGTCTACTTCGTTCTTTTAGTTTTAGGTTTTCTTCTTCAAGATACTGTATTAATAATGTGATGTAGATATCCCTCTCCCAAGGTATCATACTCTCAAGCTCAGACAAACTATATTTGTGGTGTTGCATCAATGAGAAGTTTGTCTTGTAATAGTTCTTTAAATCATCATAACAAATTATAAGCCGAAAAAACTTTCGAGGCCCTCCACCTCTAAGCTGTGATCGAAACCACACTTTGAGCATGTTATTGCAATTTTCTTCTTCAATTTTGGAATATTGTTGAAGAAGTGTTCGACCCTATCAAATTGTTCTTGACTCATACTTTCAACGAATTCAAGCAACTCTTCTTTTGTTGTTTCTTTTGCATAATGAAACTGTTCACCATCATAGATGTGTTCAATCGAACTTGCGATCATATTAAATGTAACATCAGTGATATTGTCCATATCAATAGAATCTTTGATCAACCCAAATTGTGGATATTTCATCTTCACAACAATCTTATCATTGATTGCAATTTCTGGATCAACTACCTCCTCGGATTCTGGATATATCTCAGTCAAATTGATTTTCGACTCCATGATATTGCCACACTCTTTCGTGTCGGTAACTTTATTGTTGCAACGATACTTTGATTCCGAAATTTCACCAACAGATTTTGCTCTCAGATTGATAAAGTAATATTCGATATCGATAATTGGAAGTTCATCCAAATCAACGCCTTCAGTCATTGTACAAACATTCAGAATCTCTCTGATGTTGTGTTGAATAGTATCCGCATCACCAGATTCCATTGCCATCAAAAGATTCTTTTGTTCTTTGACAAGGAAGGGTCTGTATTTTATTTTCTTTTTCGAAAGTGGCAATTCAATTTCATATGTTGGCACTTCAAGTCTTGGTAAAGCCATGGTAACTCCTTATAAATTCAAATGATGGTTTCCCATCTAGTATATGCAAATGTTGCATTCAGTTTATGATATCCATCAGAACTCCAATCCAAATCCATCTGATTGATTGAAATTGGATATGATTCAATAAATCTTACTTCATGTGTAACTTTGTCTGTAACATCATATTGTTTGACGGTGATATCGGTACAATATGTGTCTCTATAATTGAAGTTATTTGTAGAAGACGGATTGATGAGTTGCATCCACGAATCAAACAATTTCTTTTGTACCATGCTGCCATCAACAATTAATGTCACATCGAGGTCGTTATATGTTGTAAGATATGGAAGTTTTTCAATTGGTCCATATGTTCTTTGTTCTGTTGTCGCCAGAGTTCTTCCTGGTATTTGAGCATTCTCACATCTAAGAGTTAAAATGTCGCGGGAACTACCAAAGGAGTTTAATCCTGAAGGTAAAGTGAAAAAGACTTCAAATCTATTTGGTCTGGCGAAATCGCCTCTAAAAGATGAGACTATTCTGTCAATTGATAATGACATTTATGAATTCCTTATTTCTTCGATAGAATCTAGCCAAACTGCTTTGGCGGCTTGTTTTTTAAACTGGTGTACCGGCAGGTACGTTGCCACATCCCACTCATCAGGTTGAACCGCCAGGATTCTGGATTTGATATGTGAATACAAGTACTGTTTCACGCACGGCCTGAACTCCCTAAGTCGCCTGGTTGCGTCCAGTATGTCATAGGTTATGCGAATGCGTTTAATCTCATCATTTTCATCATAGATGGCTCTACCCATCAACTTACGCATAAACAGGATTCGGTAATTTACCGGCAAATAATGTATATTTAAACCTAAAAACCCATCAGATTGCCTTTGGAGTGGCATCACCAGTGGAAATCTGTCATAATATGGTAAATCAAGTTTAGTTTTGGGATCATAAATGAAAAAATATAAGCCACCCATCAAAAATTTTTGTCTATTTGATGGTGGCGTATATCTAAACTTTTCCTTTGTCATCGGTGGGATGTATGCAGTCGGATTTCTAAGCTGCAGCATCTTTTGTTTCAACCATGCAAAAGACTGGCGCGTCATGTTCTCAACGCCAGCCAAGTTTTTTTCTTCTGCGATTGTAGTGAGTATTGAAGGTTTTGTAGCCATGTAATATTTAGTTAGAGTCCGAGATGTTCTTCGGTGATGATTTTAAACTCCCATCCACGATCCAAACAGTATTCGTTTGCAGCCTTCCATTTTGCCTGATTGACACCCCAGGTTGTAACTTCATTAATGTACTGTTTCGTTACTCTTCTTTTGACTTCTGGTGCGTGTGTTTGTTTTTTTGGCTTCACCTCAAGCATCATTGTCCTGTGTTTTCCGTCTTTTGTACGCACTTTGACCAGAAAATCTGGGAAATATCTATGCCACCTACCATCGACAGGTGATATATAAGGGACAATCATTTCTTCGGAAGCCCAAGATATAATATCTGGATTTTTGTCGAGCCAGTTCATCACCCTACATTCCCAAGATGAACGATAAACAATATTTGTGTGATCACCCACGTATTTTTGTGGATTTCTAGGTCTAAAAAGACCCTTGTAAGATGATTTGTATGACATATAAATATTATGTATGCACTCTGCAAACAAGAAATAAGGTACTAAATGGCAACAGCAAATACAGCCACACAAACTGTTTACAACGAAATTACACAGCAAGTTTTTGACCCTTCGGCTGGTCCTGCGGCTGACCTGTATAGATCAAAATATACAGTATCATCAAATTTCTCTTTATCTTATCCAAAAGATTTGGAAAGTTCAAGAAAAGGGCATGCTGTTTATTTTGATATATATGAAATTAATCCTGTTTCTTTGGCAGAAACATTAAAGCCCTTTGGTATAAATTTAGGTGCACCTGCGCCTGCACCTGTTACTAATGAAAACGGTGGATCTACAGTCACTGATCCCGATCAAATTACTACTGAAGCTTTAAAATCTGGTACTAAAAGTTTTTTTGAAAGAGTGATTAGTCCAACCGCAGTTAACATTGCTCCTAGAACAAAAGATAATGCCGTTGCAACCATTGCATTGTATATGCCGGAAACACTCAATTTTACTTATGATGCAAACTATAATAGTTTAAGTTTGTCATCGGCTATAAATTCTACACCCATATCTAGTCTCGGCCCAGGAGCTATAACGTCTATGATGGAAAATTCAGCTGTTAAGCTGGCAATGAGTGCTGCAGGATATGTTTTTAACCCACAACAACAGGTATTGTTTGAGGGTATAGAATTTAGACCATATGAAATGACATTTACTTTTACTCCAACTTCAGCTGAAGAAACCAGAAATGTGAATGCTATTATAAAAACACTTCGTTATCATGCTGCACCACAAATAGGTGGCGTGGGAGGATTTTTCTTCATACCACCATCGGTTTTTAATGTTTCTTTCCGTTACAATGGAAAAGTAAATCCAAACATAAATCTTTTAAAAAGAAGTGTTTTGAAAAACGTTAACGTGAATTATGCACCAAATGGATGGGCAGCTTTCGAGGGTAACGGTGCACCAGTCCAAACAGTTGTGTCACTTCAATTTCAAGAAATCGTTCTTGTCGATAAGACTCAGATCAACCAAGGATTCTAATGAGTTATTTTGCAAAATATCCAAAAGTAGTTACTACTCAAAAAGATGGCACAAGAAGTGTCATGGTCAATTTATTGACCAGAAGTAGCATCATACAAACTCTATTGGACAATCCACTCCTATTCTATAGTTATGATATACAAGATGGTGAAACACCGGAAATGATTGCACATAGATATTATAACGATTCCTACTTTTACTGGTTAATTCTCTATGCAAATCAAATAAATGATCCACAGTGGGGGTGGCCACTAGATCGTGCATCTTTCGAAAGATACATTGTTGACAAATATACAACGCAAAATCCATACTCAACAATACATCATTACGAAAAAATAATTACACAATTCGAATCATCAACAAGAACCACAACGGTAAAAAACATAACTATTGATGAAGACACATATAATACTTTGGCACCATCGAAAACGGTTTATCAATTTCCAACGAGCACAACAACGATAACAATTTCGAAAGCAGCGATAACGTTGTATCAATATGAATTGAATTTGAATGAATCAAAAAGAAACATCAAAGTCATAAAAAAAGAATTTTCGGGAATAATCAACTCACAATTTGAAACATTAATGTCGGAATAAAATGATTGACTCACCAAAAAACGCAGCTTTTTATCCACAAAGTGCAAGTGTAGATGAATTAAGAATCTTTGCATCGACTGGCGAGTTTGATGTAACCAAGCTTTTTACGGAACTGTCTTTTTTTGAAGACATGTATAGTTTTGTTGTCTCGGGTTATGTTATAATACGTGATGGTGTTGGATTGGTGGAAAAATTACAGTTGTCTGGTAAAGAAGAGATTCAAATTAGTTTTGGTCAAGTAAAAGATGGATCACAAAATATTGGCAAGTTACCCGGAAATTTAAAGAAATATAGAATCTATTCTGTACCAGATAGAAAACCAGTTGGAAATCAATCAAGTGAGTATATAAAAATATATTTCTGTTCAAAAGAATTGTTTGAATCTGAACAGAAAAAGGTAATAAAATCTTATCAAGGTAAGGCAATACATCAAATTATAACTGACATTCTTTTGACGCAATTGAGAGTTGATCCTAAGAGATTAGACTTACAAAATTTTGAAAAGACAGTTGGCGTTTATAATTTCGTAATTCCAACTCTTCGACCATTCGAAGCAATAAGTTGGTTGTGTACATATGCGAAACCACTAAAAAATGGTGGCCAAGGTGCAGATATGTTGTTCTTTGAAACGAAAGATGGTTTTCAGTTTAGATCAATTTCCAGTATATACACAGATCGACCATACAAAACATATACATACGATGTAAAAAACATCGAAAGTCAAACTTTTCAACAAAAAACAACCTCTGTATTGGACTACCAATTTGTCAAAGATTTTGATAGTTTGAATGAAATAAATTCTGGTACATTTTTGAACAGAGTTATGGCTTTTGATCCATTAAATAGAACAGTTACTATTAACGATTTCGATTATACGAAATATACTGGTGCAAAATTGAATAAGGGTTCACCAACAGATACATCGGAGTATAAAGATCCAAGAGGTACTTTGAAATTGGTTGTGTCCAATTCAAATCAAAAGTTGAAACCCACATTTCAAAATTTGGATGCTTTTCAAAAGAATTTACCACCAGATGTTTTTATTCAAGAAACTGTGAGAAACAGAACTGCACAACTGGCTTTAGCAAACTATACAATTCTAAAGATTAGAGTGCCAGGTGATACAGGTTTAACAGCAGGTTCAGTTATCAATTTTAATCTACCAGCTTTAGACTATAAAAATGGCCGAAAAGAATTTGATAAATTTTATTCTGGTAAATACTTAGTGACAGCTGTGAGACATATAGTTCAATCACAAGGTGTGTTTCAAACTATTTTAGAAATAACTAAAGATAGTTCACAAGGAATATACGTTGATATACGTAATTAATGGAGAAAATTGAATGGAGAATTTTTTAGGTAAAGATGGACTAATTTGGTGGGTTGGAACTGTTGAAAACAGAATGGATCCTCTTGGGTTGGGAAGATGCCAGATTAGAGCATTTGGATGGCACACTGATGGTAGTAAAGATGAGGATCAAAAGATACCGGTGACTGATTTGCCTTGGGCATTACCAATCTATCCATGCAACAATCCAAAATCCTTTTCTTCTCCGGAAGTAGGTGATTGGGTAGTTGGTTTCTTCTTTGATGGTTTGTCAGGTCAGTTTCCAGTGATGTTTGGTGTTATTCCTGGTTTTCTACCTACAGCAAAAGATAAAAAAGTCGATGGCCAGGCTTAATCATACACTGGGGTTATAAATGGTAACAAATGTAAAAGAAACAACAGTCAACGTTGGTGGTTTTGACTTGTTGAATTTCAAAATAACAGAAACTTATCCACCAAATTCACCATTTTCTGGCGTTTTTGCAAAGCCGGGTGTTCAAACTACACCAGCTTTGGCTAGAGGTTATGTTAAAGGATCAGCAATCGATCTAATGAACAAAAGACTATCACACGTTTGTGATTTCAGATTTATCTTTAACATTGACCTTTTTGCATCTTTGGGTTTAGTCAATCCAGTTGCTGCAATACAACGTGCAATTCGTAATGCCAAATTGAAAGCAGCAATCCGCATGAGAGATTTGTTGCAGAAAGCGATTGAAGTTGTCAAAAAAATAATGAAAGCAATAACTGCGGCATTAAATATTGATCCTTCGGGACAAATCTCTTTAATTGTTGATTTTGCTAAAGATACAATTAGAAGAGTAAATCAAGCCATTGAAGATGTTGCTGATGCAATTGAAAGTGTTTTGCAATGGGTATTTTTTGCACAACAAATTATTGAATTGATAAACTGGATTAAAAGTCTACCAGAAAAAATCAAAAATTTATTATTGGCTTGTATTGCGAATTTCACAAATTCACTACAACAGGCAGTCGATAGTATAAAATCTATTCCGAGTCAAATTGAAACCGCAACAGTTGGTGTAGCAAGAGATATTGCCGATCAATTTGTTGGTGCGGTTAAAGAACTTGAAGAATCTACAAGAATAGAATTCGATAAAGAATCAAAAAATTATTCTCCAGAACTTTTGTCTTTAATAAACGATCCGACAGAAGATAGTGCCAATAATTTTATAACATATATAAATCAAAACACACCAAGTGCGAATGCTGCGTTTGCGAATACAACCGGAGCATTAATGGAACAATCTTCTTCACCCTAATAAATTATGGCAACAACAACTGTAAAAAGACCTGATGGAGTATTGGCGTGGACTGAACCAGAGTCTGCTGCAAATAACGAATATCAACCAGTATATCCGTACAACAATGTAACACAAACGAAGGGTGGACATTCATTTGAAATGGATGACACACCAACCCGTGAACGAATTAGACTTCAACACAAGTCAGGAACATTCACTGAAATTCATCCAAATGGTGATGAAGTACACAAAATTATTGGTGATGGTTATCACATCGTTCTGGGAGATCACAACATCTCTATTGGTGTGGATGATGGTCAATTATCAAAAAAATTAAACATCACAGTAAATGGTGATGCCTATTTCTATGTAAAAGGTAATAAAGTCGAACAGATTGATGGCAGTGTTGAACAGTACATTAAAGGCGATTACACACAGACTGTACAAGGTATACACACTGTAACATCTTTTGGTAATATGAAGATTAATGCTGGTTCAAATCCTGGGCTTGTTCCTGGACTACAAAGTAAACTAACAATCAAAACATCTTTGGTTAATGTGAGTGGTGATCTTCAAGTTGAAGAAGCTTTGTCATCCGGTTATATTTTTTCTAGAGGAAGAATAGATGCTGGCTTGGGTGTTGCTGCTGGACCATATGGTTTCAACTCCCTTCTTGGTGGTATCTCTATTGGTCTACCAACTCCAGCAATACCAGCCACGATCATGTGTTCTGGTCCAATAACTTCATATTCAAGTATGTCTGCACCACTTGGTACTTATGGAATATCATCATCGATACTCGGTTTCGATGTTATAAACACATTGTTGAGAAAAGTACACACACATATCGCAAGAGGTGGTCCAACTAGCCCACCACTTCAACAAGAAACAACGATTTAAGGACTATATTATGGCTGGAGTATACGCACTATTACAATTTGACACCACGGATCCTATTGCCAACGGTGCGGTAGAAGAACTGAGTAAATCGGTTCAGACACAAATGAAAATGATGCCAAAGATGATAGAACCTTGGCAAGAAGCTGATTTGATTTCGGATGAACAAGAACAATATTTTGTAAATCCGATGGCCAACATCACCAATACGATTTGGTCTTCAGCGAATTCTTGTGTTGCACAATCTTTCAATCCACTTGCAACCGCAGGTTCAGGTGGTGCATCCAGTTATTGGGATGCAGCCAATGGAAACATTATTGTAACATTCAGTAATCCTGGTGTCCAAAGTGTTATGAATGTCGCTTTGATGACAGTAAAAGAGCTCTCAACAAACGTGGCAAACAATTTTATGATACACACAAATCGAATATCAAATGTCATTCCATTGGATTTCGACATAACTTTACCACA
>Ga0315903_10007955_pt1 | contig 13159 bp, 10 predicted proteins | sample LakEriMetagenome_7_FD_203524 | JGI IMG/M metagenome (GOLD analysis project Ga0315903, IMG submission 203524) | Freshwater fungal communities from buoy surface, Lake Erie, Ohio, United States - Buoy 2 MA119 | ecosystem: Environmental > Aquatic > Freshwater > Lake | place: USA: Lake Erie, Ohio...
TGGCCGGACTCGGCCCGCGGCATCCCGACCTGCGGAGGATCGTGCGGCTGCACGTGTCGCTGACGCACAAGGACGACGAGGTGCTCGCCGCCGCCGACGCGCTGGCCCGGATCCTGATCCGCGTCACTCGCGACGACCGCCCGGATGCCGACCGCGACCTCCGCACCGCCATCCTCGACGAGGCAGGCGACTGGGTCTCGGCGGCGAAGGCCGCTGCCTGGGACGCGCGGGCCGCGGCGGGCCCGCCCCCCTGCCCGGACAGGGCCGTGGTGGGGAGCGTGTTGAGCCCCGCCTGCTACATCGAGGAGGCGTTTCCGGCGGCGCTCTTCCTCGCCTGGCGGCATGCCGGGGACTTCGCGGCGGGGACGCGGGCCAACGCCCTGTGCGGCGGCGACAACTGCCACCGCGGAGCCGTCGTCGGCAGCCTGCTGGCGGCACGCTCATCGATTCCTCACCCATTGCTCGCGGGCCTGCGGGAGGGTGCTACGATTGCCAAGATTGCGAATCCGTAAGGCATCGGTTCCCCAGGATTTCAAGTTCGATGCAGCCCACCGCCACTCGCCCCGCCCGCCCCGCGCAGCGGTTCGCCGATCTTGCCGCGCCGCTGGCTCCCACCCGCACCGTCCTGCTCACGGCCGACCCCGCCGCGGCCGAGCCCGTGGCCGCCAAACGGGCCGAACTGCGCCGCTACTTCCACCAGACCTGCGAGATTTACGATCGGCTGTTCGCCCTGATCCGCGACGACGCCTCCTACTACGTCCGTCACGAGCCGCTCCGCCACCCGCTGATCTTCTACTTCGCCCATCCGGCGGTCTTCTACGTCAACAAATTGACGGCCGGCCGCCACATCCCCGCCCGGCTCGACTCCCGGCTCGAGGCGATGATGGCCGTGGGCGTGGACGAGATGTCGTGGGACGACCTCAACACGACCCATTACGAGTGGCCATCGGTCGCCACCGTGCGCCGCTACCGGGCCGCGGTGCGGGAACTCGTCGACGAGTTCATCCAGTCGATGCCGCTCGAACTGCCGATCGCCTGGAACGCCCCTGCCTGGGTGATCCTCATGGGGATCGAGCACGAGCGGATCCACCTCGAGACGTCGAGCGTGATCATGCGGCAGATGCCGCTCGCCGAATTGCGGCACGGCGCCGAGCTCTCGGCCGAGGAGCGGCGGCTGTGGGCCGCCTGCCCCACGAGCGGCCCGGCCCCGGCGAACGAGTGGCTCCCGGTCGCCGCCCGCAAGATCCGCCTCGGCAAGCGTCCTAACGACCACACCTACGGCTGGGACAACGAGTACGGCGTCGAGGAGCACGACCTGCCCGCGTTCCGGGCCGGGCGGCGGCTCGTCTCGAACGCGGAGTTTCGCAGCTTCGTCGAGGCCGGCGGATACCGAGACGAGTCGCTCTGGACCGAGGAGGGCCGCGGCTGGCTGCACTACACCCGGGCCGAGCATCCCAAGTTCTGGCTGCATCGCGGCGGCGAGATCTGGCAGCGGAACCTGCTCGACGAGCGGCCGCTGCCCCGCGACTGGCCGGTGGAGGTGAACTGCCTCGAGGCCCAGGCCTATTGCGCCTGGCTGGCGAAGACGACCGGCGAGAACGTGCTCCTGCCCACCGAAGCCCATTGGCACGTCCTGCGCGACACGGTGCCCGGCGACCAGCCGACCTGGGCCCGGGCGCCGGGCAACATCAACCTCGACCACTTCGCCTCGAGCTGCCCGGTGGATGCTTTCCCGCAGGGCGGGTTCTGTGACATCGTGGGCAACGTCTGGCAATGGACGCGGACGCCGATCATGCCCTTCAAGGGCTTCGAGATCCACCCGCTGTACGACGACTTCTCGGTGCCGACGTTCGACGGCCGCCACAACCTGATCGTCGGCGGCTCCTGGATCTCCACGGGCAACGAGGCGCTCGCCAGCGCCCGCTATGCGTTCCGCCGCCACTTTTTCCAGCACGCCGGGTTCCGGACGATCGTGGAGGAGCCGGGCAACGAGGCCGTGACGGCCGGCTCGCGGCTCTACGAGACCGATCAGCTGGTGACGCAGTACATCGATTTTCACTACGGCGACGCCGTGCCCGGGGGCACGCCGCCACTCGGCGTGCCGAACTTCCCCCGGGCCTGCGTCGCGGCGACGATGCCGCACGTGCCGGCCGACCGGCGGCGCCGGTGCCTCGACATCGGCTGCTCCGTCGGCCGCTCGGCCCTGGAGTTCGCCCGGCACTTCGACCACGTCGATGCGATCGACTTCTCGGCCCGGTTCATCCAGGCGGGGGTGCGGCTGCAGCAGGGAGACGAGGTGCTCTACGAAATCCCGACCGAGGGTGAACTGACCACGCCCCGGGCCGTCGCGCTCGACCGTCTGGACCTCGCCGCAACCGCCGGCCGCGTGGTCTTCATGCAGGGCGACGCTTGTAATCTGAAGGCCCTGTTCACCGGCTACGACCTGGTGTTCGCCGGCAACCTCGTCGACCGGCTCTATGACCCGGCCGCCTTCCTCCGCGACGTCGGCCGGCGGGTGCTGCCGGGCGGGTTGCTCGTCCTGACGTCACCCTACACGTGGCTCGAGGAATACACGCCCAAGGACAAGTGGCTGGGCGGCCGCCGTGAGCATGGCGAGCCCCTGCCGACCCTGACGGGAATCACCCGCGAACTGGCGGACTCGTTCACGCTCGTCCATCGGCAGGACATCCCGTTCGTGATCCGCGAGACCGCCCGCAAGCACCAGCACACCGTCGCCGAGATGACCGTCTGGAGGCGCGCGGGGGAGCCATCTGCTACGATCCATGCCTGATGCGGGTCGGTGCCGAGGCCAGGGACCGGTTGCCGCACTCCTCGCGAATCGACCTGCATGTCCGGCGGCATCGACTTCGATCCCAGTCGTGAATGGCTCGGCGTCGCCGCCATCGATCTGGGCGACCCGCTGCGGGTCCTCGGCCTGCCTGGCGACGTGTCCGATCCGGCCATCGTGACCGCGGCGGCGACGCGTCTCCTCGACAGACTTCGCGGCATCGACCCCGGGCCCTTCAAGCGCGCCCAAGAAGCCCTCGTGCTGCGGATCGAATCCTGCCGCGACGAGCTGCTCGCCAGCATCGCCGCCCGCCGCCCGCAGGCCGTGCCACCGCCTCCACCGGCCGGCGGCGCGGCGGCCATCCACGCGGCCCCGACAGCGGCGCCGTCCGGCCCGCCGCCGCTGGCCGGGCCGGCGGCCATGCACGACGGCTGCCCCGCGGAGCACCTGGCCCCGGCCGCCGAACCCGAGGTCATCGTCGTCCGCCGCTCGGCACTGGTGCCGCGGGCGCAGCCGAGCGTCGTGCCGACCCTGCTGTCGCTCCTCGCCCTGACGCTGGTCGGCGTCGCTGCCTACCGGTTTTGGCCGCGGCCCGCCGGGCAACGATCACCGCGCGACGAACCACGGGTGGCCGTCCTGCCTCGGCCGCCCCAACCGCCTGCGAACGACGTCACGGATCCGCAGCCGCCGAGCGACGCGAGTCTCGCGCCCGCGTTGCCCACCCCGCCGCCCGCCGCCAGCCCGCCGGCGCCGCCGTTGAGCGGCGCTGCACCGGTGCCCGTGTCGCCTTCCCAGCCGCCGGCAACCCGGCCAAGTCCACCGCCGCCGCCCGCGCCATCAACGCCCGATCCGCAGGCGCGAGCCCGCGCCGCCGAACTCGTCGAAGACGCGTTGCGGGCCGCCTACGACGCGATCCGCGCCGACGACTTCAACACTGCCAATCGGCAGGTCGCCACCGCGGCCAGGCTCGCCACCGCCGACAACGCCCTGACGCAGCGGGTCACCTGCTGGCGGCAGTTCGCCCACTATGCACGCCAAGCTGCGGACTACCGTGAGCAGGCGCTCGACGCGGCCAATAGGGGCGGCGACTACGACGTCGGCAACAAACGCATCGCGGTCATCGAGTCCACGCGCGAGCGATTCGTGTACCGAAGGGAAGGCCGCAACGTGGCCTTCACGCCCCGCAGCGCGGCGCCAGACCCGGTGTTGACGGCGATCCTCCGGACGTGGTTCGCCCGGGCCGACAAGCCGGGCAACCATGTGTTCCTGGGGGTGCACCTCGTGGCCCGCCGCGAGCCCAACCTCCGGCTCGCGGCCGCGGCCTGGGAGCGGGCCCGCCAGGGAGGCGAGGACGTTTCGCTGCTGGTGCCGCTGCTCACCGACGCCGTCATTCGCGCCGTGGCCACCGAGTGACGCGGGGCCGCGTGGTCAGTACGCCGCCTCGAGGATCGGCAGCAGCCGCGCGGGATCGAGTTCGACGGGGTTGCCCCGCATGCTCGTGCCGCCCGAGTTCGCGGCCAGCCAGCCGAGGCGGTCGCGGGCGAGGCCGAGGTCGCGGAGTCGCCGCGGCACGGCCACACGATCGCAGAGCGACTCGATGCGGTCGGCGAAGGCCGCCGCCGCGTCGCGATCGACGGACGACGCATCGCCGGCCACCGCCCGCTCGAGCGTGGCGAAGTCGCGTTCCGCGGCCACCAGGTTGACCCGCACCGCGACCGGCAGGAGCGTGGCACAGGCCAGGCCATGCGGAGTGCCGCATTCGACGCCCAGGGCCGCCGCCACGCCGTGGGCCATCCCCAGCCCGGAGTTCGCCAACGCGATGCCCGACAGCAGCGCGGCATGGGCCATGGCGGCCCGCGCCGCATCGGCGGCGGGATGCTCGACCGCCTCGGGCAAGGCGGCCAACGCCCGCGGCAGCGCCTCCAGCGCGACCGCCCGCGGCACGGGCCGCGCGAACCGGCACACGAACGACTCGACGAGCTGCGTGATCGCATCCAGCCCCGAGGCGGCCGTCGTGCCGCGGTCGCAGGAATGCGTGAGCAGCGGATCGACGATCACCGCCCGGGGCACCATGAGCGGGCTGCGCATGCTCTTCTTGAAGCCACGGCGGGGACAGGAGATGACGGCGTTGCGGGTCGCCTCGGCTCCGGTGCCGGCCGTCGTGGGCACGGCGACCACCGGCAGCGGCGGCACGTCGATCGCGAGGCCACGGCCCACGCCCTCCAGCCGATCGACCACCGCGGCGTCCAGGTCGGCGGTGTCGGGGGGAACGTTCGTGGCCAGGGCCGCCACCGCCTTCGCCAGGTCGATCGCGGCACCGCCGCCCACGGCGATGACGACGGCCTCCGCCCGGCCGGCGCGCGGCAGGGCGGCGACGGCGGCCGCGACCTGATCGACCGTGGGCTCGCCGGAGGTCGTGGCCACCAGCCGGGCAGCGAGGCCGACGCCCGCCAGTTCCCCTTCCAGCCGCTGCATCAGCCCGGAGGCGACGAGGCTCCGGCGGCCGCCGACGAGCCACGCCGTCCGGCCGAGGCCGGCCGCCACCGGCGCGATCTCCGCCGCGCGGCCCGGACCGAAGCGGATCGACGGCGGCACGACGAGGTCGTAGGCGGGTAGCGAGAGCTGCATGGCGGACTCGAACGCAGGCTGGCCGCGAGGCGGGCATGGACCGGCGTTGCCCGGTCGCCTACCTTGAGCGTACTTTCTCCGACCGACGGCCGGCCGCAAGCCATGCCGTGCCGCGCCGCCGATCCCATGCAGCCCGTCCCCCATTCGATCCTCATTCCGACCTGCCCCGGCCCGGTGCGAGCCGCGGTGCGGCCGCCGGGCTCGAAGAGCATCACGAATCGGGCCCTGGTGTGCGCCGGGCTGGCCCGCGGCGCCAGCCTGCTGACGGGAGTGCTCGACAGCCAGGACACGCGGGTCATGGCGGCCGGCCTGGCGGCGCTCGGCATCCGCCTCGAGCCCGACTGGCCCCGGGGCACGGTCCACGTGACCGGCTGCGGCGGCACGCCGCCGGCGACGGCGGCGACGATCGACTGCGCGGCCAGCGGCACGACGATGCGGTTTCTCTCGGCGGTCTGTCCGCTGGGCCACGGCCGCTACCGGCTCGACGGCACCGCCCGGATGCGGCAGCGGCCGATCGGCGACCTGGTCACGGCGCTCGCCGCGCTCGGCGTGGAGGCCGTGGCCGAGAGCCCGGGCGGATGCCCACCGGTGGAAATCCGCGCCACGGGCCTGCAGGGAGGAGTGACCCGCGTCCACGGCGGCACGTCGAGCCAGTTCGCCAGCGGCCTCGCGCTGGCGGCTCCCTGCACCCCGCGCGGGATGCGGATCGAGTTCGAGGGCGCGCTGGTGTCGCTGCCCTACCTGGCGATGACCCGCCGGGTGATCGAGAGTTTTGGCGGCCGCTGCGTTGCCGATGGCGACCGCGTCTGGACGATCGCCCCCACCGGATACATCGGCCGTGAATACGCGATCGAGCCCGATGCCTCCGCCGCGAGCTACTTCGTCGCGGCGGCGGCGATCACCGGCGGCAGCGTGCGGATCGAAGGCCTGTCGCGGGCGAGCATGCAGGGCGACGTCGGCTTCTGCGACGCCCTGGAGCGGATGGGCTGCACGGTGGACTGGCGGGAACCGACGGCCGACGCCGCGGGTTCGGTCACCGTCAGCGGCCGGGCCGCCCGCGGCATCGACATCGACATGAACCCGATCAGCGACACCGTGCCCACGCTCGCCGTGACGGCCCTGTTCGCCGCCGGCCCGACGGCGATCCGCAACGTGGCCCACATCCGCGACAAGGAGACCGATCGGATCGGTGATCTGGTCCGCGAACTGCGAAAACTCGGGGCCACGGTCCACGAGCACGCCGACGGGCTGACGATCGTTCCCGGCGAGTTGCGGGCCGCGACGCTGGCGACCTACGACGACCACCGCATGGCGATGAGCCTCGCCCTGGCCGGCCTGCGGGTGCCGGGGGTGCGGATCGAGGACCCGGCCTGCGTCGGCAAGACGTTTCCCGAGTATTGGGAGCGTCTCGCCGCCGTCACCGCCACGGCAGGCTGACGCCCGCATCAGCGGGCGGCCTGCTCCAGCACGAGGGCCGCCTGCTCGAGCAGGCGGTCGACGGCAGCGTCGCGGGCGCCGCGTCCGGGAGCGTCGGCAGTCCGGCCGAGGGCCGGATCGGACGCCACGAAGCCGCCGCCGCAATGCTGACAATAAACCTGTCGGCCAAGGAGCATGACCCCGATCCGCAGCGTGCGGCCGCAGACCGGGCATGGCTGGTGGTAGCAGACGTTTTCGACCATCAGGGCGATTCCTGGTCGGGGCCGATTCCTACCCCGCGACGCCGTCAGTGTACGCAGCGCCCCGACGGCGGGCAATCGCGTGACAAGCCAGTGGAAATATCGCCGCGGGACGCGAGTGCCCCAAGAAGCCCCGGGTGGAAACCCGGGGACTCCGGGCATGAAAGTCATCCCGCCGTCCATGCCGGATGACCGCACGCAATCCCCCGGTTCAAACCCACATCGCATGGCACCCGGGAAGGCATGCCACCCGGAGTCCCCCGGCTTCCGCCGGGGGCTTTTTGTGCCCTTCGCGCGTGCTGAACTGAGAGCAAGACTGGGGAACTCGCAACATCAAAAGGCAACGCCGAGGGTTTCCTGCGGTCGATGGCCATCGCATCCTGCTCGGACAAACTTATTCCACAGCCTGCTAAACTTTGGCAGGGGCAGGTTTGTCTCCCGGCCACCGCCGGTGAGACGCGCGGAAGAAACGAGATGCGGAATGCTGCAACGGCCATGGTTCACCCCGATCGTGGTGGTCTTCTGGTGCGTGACCAGCGGATGGCTGCTGGTGGCGAAGATCCTGCCGGCCCTCTCGCCCGGGTCGCCACCCGGCTATCAGGCGATCTACACGACGGACAGCGGCCTCATTCCCGTCGCCTGGACGGTGCAGTGGAACGACCAGCCGCTGGGCTGGGCCATCGCCGAGAGCCAGCGCACCGCATTGGGCGGGCTGCTCGTCGACAGCCGGATGCACTTCGACCGGCTGCCAATCGATGAAATCGTGCCTGCCTGGACGTCACTGCTGGTCCGCAAGGCCCTGCCCAAGGGCGGGGGACTGACGTTCGACGCGCGTGGCCGCCTGGCCATCGACGCCGCCGGCGACCTGCGGTCGTTCATGTCGGTCGTGCACGTGCCCGGCTCGGCGGAGCAGGTGCTGCTCAACGGCACGGTCGACGCGGGCACCGTGCGGGTGCAGGTGCAGGCCGGCGAGATGCGCTACGAGACCACCCGCCACCTGCCCGATCAGATGATGATCGGCGACGAGCTGTCGCCGCAGGCCACCATGCCGGGGCTGTTCGAGGGCCGCCGTTGGACCGTGCCCATTTTCAGCCCGCTCCGGGCGGGGAGGACGCCGATCGAGATTCTCCATGCCGAGGTCGGGCCGGAGGAGACGATCTACTGGGAAGGCCGGCTGGTCCGGGCGCATCCCGTGGCATATCGGGAGGATCCGGCCAGCCACCGCGAGCCGCGCAGTCGCATGTGGGTCGATCGCAACGGACGCGTGCTCCGGCAGGAGGCGCTGCTGCTCGGCGCCAAGCTGGCGTTCGTCCGCCGGTCCGACGAGGCGGCCGCCCGACTCGCCGCCACGCTCGCGGAAGAAGGCCGCGTCCCCAGCGAACAGCCGCCCAGCATGGAAGCAGTCCCGTGATCGAGTTCGACCACGTCACCCGCACGTACGCCACGAAGACGGCGGTCGCCGACCTGTCGCTGGCCATCCCCCGCGGCGAGCTGTTCGCGCTCCTGGGCCCCAACGGCGCCGGCAAGACGACCACGATCCGCATGCTCGTCGGCCTGCTGCGGCCGTCCCGCGGCGCGGTGCGGGTCTGCGGATACGACGTCGTCAAGGACCCGCGGCACGCCCACCTGCACATCGGCTACGTGCCCGACGAACCCTGCCTGTACGACAAGCTGACCGGCCGCGAGTTCCTCTGGTTCATCGCCGACATGTTCGGCATGCCGCGGCATCTCGCCGGCCAGCGGATCGACCGCGAGATCGAGCACTTCGAACTCGGCGAGTTCGCCGACGACCTGGCGGAGAGCTATTCCCTGGGCATGAAGCAGCGGCTCGTGTTCGCCGCCTCGCTGCTCCACGACCCCGACGTCCTCGTGCTGGACGAGCCCATGGTGGGGCTCGATCCGCGCAGCGTGCGGATCGTGAAGGACCTGCTCCAGCAGCGGACCCGCGAGGGCATGACCGTGTTCATGTCCACCCACACGCTCGCCATGGCCGAGGAGATGGCCGACCGGATCGGCATCATGGTCCGCAGCCAGCTGCGGTTCCTGGGCACCGTGACGGAACTGCGGGAGCAGATGGCCCTGGAAAGCACCAGCCTCGAACAGCTCTACCTGCGACTCACGTCGCCGCTCGCCGGCCGGGGAACGGGGCCATGAGCGGTCGCAGCCCCTCCGCGGCCGTGCGGCTCCTCTCGATCGAGGAGGAAGCCCGGCGCTTCCTCCGGCTCCGGGCGACGGTGGCCTGGGAGACCCTGCAGTCGATGTTCGCCTTCGCCAGGCTGCGGCTGAGCCTCGTGGTGCTCCTCAGCGGGCTGTTCTGGGCCTCCCTCTACGGCCTGTTCCTCGAAGCCTTCACGTTCCTGGCGGCCCTGCATGCGGACGTCGTGTCGCTGCTGTTCAACGCCTTCTTCTCGTCGTTGATGGTGATGCTCGTGTTCTCGACTGGCATCCTGCTGTACGGCGGTCTGTACTGCTCGACCGAGGCGCGGCTGTTGCTCACCCTGCCGGTGCGGGCGGAGACGATCTTCGGCCACAAGTTCCAGGAGGCGTTGTGGTTCTCGAGCTGGGGGTTCGTCCTCTTGGGCAGTCCGATGCTCGTCGCGTACGGCGTGGAGCGGGAGGCGGCCTGGTCTTACTACGTCCTGCTCCTGCCCTTCATGATCGCCTTCGTCGTCATTCCGGCGGCGATCGGCTGCATGGCCTGCATGGTGATGGTGGCGTGGTTGCCGCGGCTGCGGTTCCACGCGCTGTCGCTGGCGGCGGCGGCCGGCGCCGCGGTCACGGCCTGGATCGGCTGGTCGATGCTCTCTCCGGCACGCATCGACACGATGTCAGCCGCCTGGTTCGAGCAGACGTTCGCCCGCCTGGCGATCACGGAACAGAAGCTCTTGCCCAGCTGGTGGCTGTCGAGCGGCCTGATCGAGGCGGCCGACGTCGGCCGCGGCCCCGGCGGAACCTGGGCCCCGCTCCTGGAGGCGCTGAAGTTTCTGGCCCTCCTGGTGGCCAACGGGATGCTGCTGCACCTGTTGGCCGGCTGGATCGCCCGGGTCGCCTACCGGCGCGGGTACAGCCAGCTGTTCAGCGAGGCGCCCTCCCGCCGCCAGCGACCGATCGGCTGGTTCGACCAGGCGCTCGTGAACGCAGGGTCGGCGGCGGGCCGGCCGCTGCGGCTGCTGCTCGTGAAGGACCTGCGGCTGTTCCGCCGGGACATCGCACAGTGGTCCCAGTTTCTCATCTTCTTCGGCCTTCTCGGCCTGTATTTCCTCAACCTCCGCTCGTTCGTCTACAACAACGCCTACGCCTCGATGATCGGCTTCCTGAACCTCGCGGTGGTGGGGCTCATCCTCTCGACGTTCACGACTCGGTTCGTCTATCCGATGATCAGCCTGGAAGGCCGCCGGTTCTGGATTCTCGGCCTCCTCCCGGTCAACCGCGACCAGATCGTGTGGTCGAAGTTCCTGTTCTCGTTCGTGGGCGGCTTGATCCCGTGCTCCGCCCTGGTGCTGCTCAGCGACTGGATGCTCGGCCTGCGAACGCCGCTGCTGCTCGTCCACGAGTTCTGCTGCGTCGTCCTCTGCCTCGGCCTGTCGGGTATCGCCGTCGGCCTGGGGGCGCGGATGCCCGAGCTGCGGGAGTCCTCGCCCGCAAAAATCTCGTCCGGGTTCGGCGGCACGTTGTGCCTGGTGATCAGTTCGCTGTTCATCATGCTGGTGGTGATCATCGCGGCCCTGCCCACCCATCTCTTCCTCTTGACCCATGCGCTCGGGCCGACGGCCGCCGCCTCCCAGGGGCTCCTGACCTGGGCCGCCGGAGCCGGCGGCATGGCCGTCAGCCTCGTCCTCGTGGCCCTGCTGGGCCTGGCCGCGACCGCCATGCCCCTGTCGATCGGGCTGCGGGCCTTTCGCCGCCTCGAACCCTGACCGGCCCCCGGTTAGCGGGAAGGCCGGCCTGCGGTTCTTTCCGTGGCACACTGGTGAATCATGTTTTCGCATCCGCCATTCCCACCGCCCCGCATCGGCGCCGTCCGCTACCTGAACACCAAACCGCTCGTCCACGGGCTGGCTGCCCGCGGCATCGGCGTGCGGTACGACCTGCCCAGCCGGCTCGCCGACCAGATCGCCGCCGGCCAGCTCGACGTGGCGCTGATCCCGGTCGTGGAGACGTTTCGCCAAGCCGACTACCGCATCGTGTCGGACGCCTGCATCGGCTGCCGCGGCCCGGTGATGAGCGTGAAGGTTTTCTTCCGCACGCCTCCAGACCGCGTGACGACGCTGGCCATCGACGAGGGCTCACGAACCAGCGCGGCGCTCGCCCGGATCCTGCTGGCCGAGCGATTCGGCGTCCGGCCGCGGATCGAGCCCCTGCCGATCGAGGCCGGCCTGGGCGACACCCGGGCCGACGCGGTGTTGCTGATCGGCGACCGGGCGCTCGATCGTGGCACCGGCGCGGGCCCGGCCGCGGCGCGGTCGTTCCAGCTGGCCTGGGATCTCGGCGACGAATGGTGCCGCTGGACCGGCCTCCCGTTCGTGTTCGCCGTCTGGGCGGCGCGACCGGGCATCGACACGCGGGCCACCGAGCCGCTGCTGAATGCCGCCCGCGACTCCGGGCGGGCCAATCTCGCGGCGATCGCCGCCGCCGAGGCGGCGGCGCACGGTCTCACCGTGCCGCAGTGCCTCGGCTATCTCCGCGACAATCTGCACTACGAGCTCGGGCCCCGCGAGCGGGAGGCGATCTCGCGGTTTCGCGACCTGGTCGCCAAAATGGGGCTCCTGGGCGAATCACCCGCTTCCCCGGGCGGTCGCCTGCGGACGGCGACCGCATCCTGACTGCCTCGGCATGACGTTGTCCATGGATCGATCAATCAGCGACATTCTCGCAGCCGCGGTCGCCGGCCGCCGGCTGGAGGCGGAGGAAGCCGTCCGGCTCCTCGAGTCGCACGACCTGGCGGCGATCGGCCGCGCGGCCGATGCGGTCACCCGGCGGCTGCATCCGGAGCCCTATCGCACCTACAACATCGACCGCAACATCAACTACACCAACGTCTGCTCGGCGGTCTGCGACTTCTGCGCCTTCTACCGGGGGCCGAAGTCGCCGGAAGGCTACATCCTCGACCGCGACGTGCTGCTGCGGAAGATCGAGGAGACCGTGGCGGTCGGCGGCGACCAGATTCTCCTCCAGGGCGGCATGCATCCGCATCTGCCGCTCGAGTGGTATGAGGAACTGCTGCGGGACATCAAGGACCGCTTTCCGGCGGTCAACGTCCACGGGTTTTCGCCCCCGGAGATCCACCACCTCACGAAGGTCGCGAAACGCCCGCTGCGGGAGGTGCTGGAGCGGCTCGCCCGCGCCGGGCTCGGCTCGCTGCCCGGCGGCGGTGGCGAGATTCTCGTGGACCGCGTCCGCAAGGCGATCACCCGCGGCAAGGCGCTGACGGACGACTGGCTGGAAGTCAACCGCCAGTGGCACCTGCTCGGCGGCCGGAGCACGGCGACGATGATGTACGGCCACGTGGAAACGCTCGCCGAGCGGGTCGAGCACCTCGACCGGCTGCGGCGGCTGCAGGACGAAACCGGCGGCTTCACGGCCTTCATCTGCTGGTCCTTCCAGCCCGACAACACCGAGATGGCCGACATCCCGCCGGCCGGCGCCTTCGAGTACCTGAAGACGCAGGCCGTCGCCCGGCTGTACCTCGACAACTTCCCCAACATCCAGTCCAGCTGGGTGACCCAGGGCCGCGAGATCGGGCAACTCGCCCTGCTCTTCGGCGCCAACGACATGGGCAGCCTGATGCTCGAGGAGAACGTCGTCAGCGCGGCCGGCACCGTGCATCACCTCACGCTCGAGCAGATCCGCGCGGCGATCTCCGAACTCGGCTGGATCCCACGGCGGCGGAACGTGTTCTACGACATCTTCGTGGACGAGCCGGAGGCCGCGTCCTCCACGGCCCGCGCCGCCGAGTTGCCCGTGCTGGCCACGGCGCCGTGACGAGCGCGAAGGAGACGGTGCTCCGCGCCCGACACGTGCTTGCCGGCGACGGCCGGGCGATCGAGAACGGCTGGATCCGCATCGC
>Ga0315903_10007958_pt1 | contig 13153 bp, 13 predicted proteins | sample LakEriMetagenome_7_FD_203524 | JGI IMG/M metagenome (GOLD analysis project Ga0315903, IMG submission 203524) | Freshwater fungal communities from buoy surface, Lake Erie, Ohio, United States - Buoy 2 MA119 | ecosystem: Environmental > Aquatic > Freshwater > Lake | place: USA: Lake Erie, Ohio...
CAAAGGAGAAGGTCGAGACCTTCGACTGCGGCGCAACGAAGCCTTGTGGAATAGGGCCCGCCGCCCGCAGGGGATCCCTCCCCCAAACCCACGGCGCAGCCGCTCATCCAACCACCATGGACTCCGGATCCGCTGCCGGGCCCGGTTTTTCAACAGGCTCTTAGGCCCCGCCAGCAGCCAATCTCAGCCTTGACCTGCGGCACAGTCCATCCCACGCCTCCGCCATGCCCGACTCTCCGCGCATCCACCCGGCCGCACTCTGCGAATCCAGCCACATCGGCCCCCGCACCCGCATCTGGGCCTTCACTCACATCCTCCCACGCGCCATCATCGGAGCCGACTGCAATATCTGTGACCATGTCTTCATCGAAAACGATGTCGTCATCGGCGACCGCGTCACCATAAAGTGCGGCGTGCAAATCTGGGATTCCATGCGCATCGAAGATGATGTCTTCATCGGCCCCAATGCCACCTTCTGCAATGACCGCTTCCCCCGCAGCAGAAAGCGGCCCTCCGCATACCTGCCAGTCATCCTCCGCAAAGGTTCCTCCATCGGTGCCAATGCCACCATCCTCCCAGGCATCGAAATCGGCGCCGGTTCCATGGTCGGAGCCGGCAGCGTCGTAACCCGCCACGTCCCCCCACACACCCTCGTCGCCGGAAACCCCGCCCGCATCATCCGCACCCTCACCGACCCTCAGGATGCCGACACCGACAGCACCTCTCCCTGACCCAGCCCCTCGCCACTCATGATCCTCAGCAACGACTTCACAGCCCAATGGCACGACTGCAGCCGCGATATCCTCGACGCCTGCACAAGGGTCGGCCAATCGGGCTGGTACATCCTCGGCAAGGAAGTCGCCAGCTTCGAACAGGAACTGGCAGCCACATGGCGGATCCCCCACGCCATCGGCACCGCCAATGGCATGGACGCCATCGAAATCGCCCTCCGCGCCGCCGGCCTGCAGCAGGGCGACCTCGTCCTCACTACCCCACTGAGCGCTTTCGCCTCGTCCCTCGCCATCATCCGCGCCGGCGGCATCCCCGTCTTCTCCGATACCGATGCCACCGGACTGCTCGACCTCAACCTCGCCAGCCACGTCCTCGCACAACGACCTGACATCCGCTGGCTCCTCCCCGTCCACCTCTACGGTCATTGCCTCGACCTCGACCAACTCCGCACCATCCAGCAGCAGCACAACGTCCGCATCCTCGAAGACTGCGCCCAAAGCATCGGAGCCACCCACCACGACCAACCCTGCGGTTCCGCCGGCTTCGCCGCCGCCACCAGCTTCTACCCCACCAAAAACCTCGGAGCCCTCGGCGACGGCGGTGCCATCCTCACCAGTGACCCAACCCTCGCCGACACCTGCCGCTCGCTGCGCGATTACGGACAGACCGCCAAATACCAGCACGAACACCTCGGCCTCAATAGCCGACTCGACGAACTCCAGGCGGCCATCCTCCGCTCTGCCTTCCTCCCACGCCTCGCCGCCGCCACGGAACGACGCCGCACCATCGCCGCTGCGTACCTCCAAAACCTCGCCAACCCCGCCGTCGCCACCCTCCCCGCTCCCCCGCACAGCCACAGCGTCCACCACCTCTTCCCCATCCGCATCACCGCCGGAAAACGCGAATCCTTCATGCACCACCTCCAGCAGCACGGCGTGTCATCAGCCATCCACTACCCCGGCCTCATCCCGGACCAGCCCGCCATGCAGCACGCCCGCTTCTCCTGCGCTACTCCGCTGGAAACCGCACGCTCCCTCGCCAGCTCGGAAGTCTCGCTCCCCATCCACCCCTACCTCACCGATGCCCAGCTGGACCACATCATCGAAACCGTAAACCAATGGACCCCCTGAATCCAGCAGCTCCACCGCCCGCCATCCCCGGCAGCGACCTCATCCACAAGGGATCCACCACACCCCTCGGCGTCGGCGGCTGCCACCTCATCACCCTCCGCCAACACAGCGACCACCGCGGTCCCCTCGCCGTCCTCGGCCAAGGCGACGCCCCCCTGCCCTTCACCCCTCAAAGAATCTTCCTCGTCCACCACGTCACCGGACCAGTCCGCGGCGAACACGCCCACCGCATCTGCCACCAGCTCCTCCTCTGCACCCACGGCTCTGTCCGCATCCGCATCGACGACGGCCGGCACCACCACACCATCACCCTCAACCAACCCCACCTCGCCCTCCACATCCCCCCCATGGTCTGGGCCGAACAGGATCAGCATTCCCCAGACGCCTCCCTCCTCGTCCTCGCCTCCCATCTCTACGACCCCGCAGACTACCTCCGCTCCCGCGACGCATGGCTCGCCGCCCTCGGAGCCGATTGAAAAACCCAGACGGTAGCGCGGCGGGGAATTCTCCCAAACGGAAAGGCGCACCAAAGGAGAAGGTCGAGACCTTCGACTGCGGCGCAACAATGCCTCATGGAATAGGACCCGCCCCCCGCCAGGGGATCCATCCACCGGGCCACGGCGCAGCCGCTCTTCCATCCACTGCAAAACCTGGATCCACCGCCGGACTCGGTTTTTCAACAGGCTCTCAAGCCCGGCCCTCCCTAGAGCCCTGGTTGAATAAATTGATTTTCATTAACGAAACAAGGGATCTTCTATTAGTGCTTCAACTTCGTTTGATCGAATCTGCCAACGCCCCGGCCCAGCAAGCCACATCCGCCGGCACCAAGTCACAGCAGAAACAACCTCCGCAAATCCTCCATACGCTCATGAAATCTAACATTTCTACCCTCACAATCCTCGGCGCTTCCCTGCTCGTGGCCACCGTCCCAGCCTACGCCCAGAAGGGCGGCGGCAAATCCTCTACGGCCCAGAGCATCATGGCCGACATCAAGGCCAGCGGACAGTTCCTCATCCGTGGCTCGGAAACGTACGCGTTCGACGCAGAAGCAGCAGGCGGCGGCACGGCGGCTCCCATCAGCTTCTACTCAAATGCCGCAGTCAACAGCACCGCATCAGGACAGACAGGCTTCATCACCATCGGCGGCGTCAGCGTGGGCTATAAGACCTCCGGATCGGGAACGACACCAACCGTGGCCCAAATCGAGGCCAATGCCGTCTCCCCGGGTCCGGATGCGGCCAAGGTCATCGCACAGGCTACCTCTAACGCGGCTAAGGATTACGAAGTCTTCGCCGACGGAGGCGAAAGCAGTTCCCTCGGAAGCAGCAGCTACAGCCTCACCACGGAATGGACTGGCTCCGGACTCAAGAAAGTCACCTACACGTGGGCCTTCACGGTCGCCCCGGTTGCCGGACTCACCATCGCCCCACTCACCGGCTGGTCGGTGGTTGATTCGAGCACCGGCGGACTCGCCAAGGTCAACATCAATGGCATCGTCGCCGGCCAGTCGGTCCTCGTGAAGGATAGCGTCACGAAGTATTCCTTCAGCCTCGCCTCAACGCAGCTGGATGAATTCGGCGTGCCAGTCGAAGTGAGCCGCGTTCAGAACGTCAAAGTCTCCGCCTCCGTGGACACCAATGGCGACACCGTGGCGGACGTCTCCTTCGAGAATTTCCCGGATCACACCGTCGTTTCCGGAAATGACATCGATGCAGACCTCAACCCGATCGGCGACTTCAACTACTTCGCCAATGCCGGGAAATTCGGTTCGGGTGCCGCGTTCAATGCGCTCGCTGAAGGCGACGCCCGCACCATCCTCAACACGGATGGCTTTGCCGGAAACAATGACGGCGGCGGGGACGGATCATCCCTCCAGCACGCCGTGCTCAATGTTTCCCAGTTCGACCTGCCCGCCGGAACCGTGACCATCAACATCTCAGGCACGGTGAAGGGAAATACCGGCACCACCGACATCGGATTCTCCGTCAACAAGCAGGTCGATGTGATCTTCCGCAATCCATAACCGCTGCCGCCAAAGCCGCCGCAGGGATTGCCCGGCCGCAAATCTGACCACAACAACCGGCCCTCCTCTGGGGGCCGGTTGTTTTCTTTCCGGGAAGCCCAGTCCGCCAGCGAGCAAGCTGCCACCATCACGGCGCACCGGGAACCCCCAGCCCCAGACTCGCCCGCACCGCCGCGATGGGAGCGGAATGCCGACGGCGATCCAGAAACCACGACACTTCACCGTAGCCGACCGCTTCCAGCGCATCGAGCGCCTCGGGGAAATGCGACGCCACCCGCCCGGGTTCATGGCTGTCACTCCCCAGCACCACCGGAATGTTCCGCTCCCGCATCATCCGCAGCATCCCCGGCCCAGGATTGAATTCCGCTACCCGCTTGTGCAGCCCGGATGTGTTCAATTCCATCGCCACCCCACTGGCCGCAATCCGGTCAAGGGCGGCTTCCACCTCCGGTCGGATCAATTCCAGATCCCATTGCTCGGGACTGTGATTCTTCACCAGATCCGGATGCGCAAGGGTATCAAACAAGCCGGTCTCGGCACTGTCTGCCAGATGCCGGAAATACCCACGCTGAAATTCCACCACATCGCCGCGCCAGTACCGTTCCCGGTACTCCCCGCTGAAAAAATGCACGGATCCCAGCACATGGTGAAATTCACAGCACCCGCACAATTCCTCAATCCATCCCTCGTACCCCGGAAAATAATCAGCCTCAATCCCCAGCCGGATATCAAGGCACCCAGCGTAAGCCTCCCGCGCCCGCCCCACCATGGCCACGTACTCATCCAGTTCTTCAGGCCGCATCCGCACCCGCGCCCACCAGTTGTCAGGCATCGGACTGTGACACGTGAAGACAATCCCCTTGAGCCCCCGCCGCACCGCCACTTCCGCATACTCCTCCGGTTCTCCCACGGCATGACGGCACAGGGGCGTATGCATGTGATTATCATAATAGACGGGACCCGCGGAATCTGACATGGTACCCCATGCAAAACCTGCGCTCCAGGGAAATGCGACCGCAAAACCTCCGCGCCACGCCTGAATATTCTCCGCCGTCCTGCGTCCCAGCCATCGTACCTTCCCCGCAAGGCCCCATGAAACGCTCCATCCTTTCCGCCCTCCTCCTGATCGCCTGCGCACCAATCCTGCCGGCCGCCGATCCGGAATCACTCGGCGACCTCACCCTCAAGGACGGACGCACCCTCCGGAAAGCATCGGTCCTGCGCGCCGAACCGGACGCCCTCCGCCTCGAACACGCCACGGGCGTCTCCCGCATCTCCTTCGAGGACCTACCCGACTCCCTCCAGCAGAAATTCGGATTCGATCCCGCCAAGGCCGCCGCCCACCGCAAGGCCGCCGCGGATTCCGCCGCCGCCCTCGCCGCCACCCAGAACGAAAAACTCGCGGAACAGACGGCCCGCACCGAAAAGGCTCGCCTCGAAGCAGACGTCCAGCGCGCCCGGGAGGAATTCTACGACCTCCTCGCCTCCGGAAACTACAACTTCGCCAAGGTCGACAAGGCCCTCGCCGACAGCATCGATATCCTCCGCAAGGCCGGACGCGATGACCTCGCCACACAAATCGAAAAGGACCGCGCCACCCTCGTGGCCCGCGAACCCCTCCGCGCTTCCCAGGAAGCCCAGCGCGAACGCGAACAACTCGTCTCCCGCATCCGCGACCTCGAAGCGGAAATCGCCCAGCTGCGCAATCAACCAGCCCCAGTCGCCGTGGTCCAGCAGACGGAGTTCTTCCCGTTCTTCGTGGACCGCCCGGTCTTCATCCCGACCCCCGTCCAGCCCGCCCCCTGCCCCACGCCCCTCCCCATCCTCAACCTCACCAACGGCATCCCCTACGTGACCCCGCCAGCCAGCCGCCCGCTCACCAACCCCATCCTCGCACGCCAGCCCAATGTGCCCCAGGCAGATGGCGGCCGTCCCTCGGCTCCCCCCATCCGCACCCGCCAGCCGAACGTCCCACCCATCCGCGTGAATCAGCCGAATGTCCCACCCATCGGCGGCTTCACTGTGCCTCGCTCCCCCCTTTCCCCAGCCATCTCCGGCGGCAGCCCCATCCCGCCAGCCAGCGGAGTCCCCATGACGGGCAGCCACCTCTGGCAGCGCCGCTCCCGCTAACCTTCCCCCGTCCGGAACCAACTCCTCCGGAAGTCTTCTGTCAGTGCCGCATTTCCTGTCACCTTACCCCCACCCCGGAGCGTCATGCTCCGGAAGTCCCAACCCAACTGCTTCCATGAAATCATCCCTTCTCCTCCTCCTCGCCCTGCCCGCCGCCCTCTTCGCTCAGGACGCCAATCCCCGCGCCGCCGCCGGCGGCCTCCGCGCCCAGATGATCCGCGAATTCGACAAGGACGGCGATGGCCAGCTCAACGCCGATGAACAGAAATCAGCCCGCGAGGAAGCCGCCCGCCGCTTCGGATCCCGCAACGCCGAAAAACCAGCCCCCGGTTCCAAACTCGACCGCCCACGCGCCAATGCCGACCGCCCAAGGGCGGATGGCTCCACCCCCGGCAGCGGATTCGGTGGCTCCGCCGGAGGTGCCAGCGCCCTCGCCGATTTCGAAAAAGCCCTCGAAAAACCCTCGGCCCGCATCCTCTCCCGCTACGACTCCGACAAGGATGGCAAACTGAGCGACGAGGAAAAGAAGGCGGCCCGCGAAAGCTTCGGCAGCCAGCGCCGCAACACCGCCCCCGCGGAAGGATCCCGCGGCGACTGGACCAAACAACTCGACAAGGACGGCGATGGCACCGTCAGCCCAGAAGAACAAGCCGCCGCCCGCGACGAAATGATGAAACGCCTCGGCGTCGATGGCGAACAAGCCGAATCCATGCGCCGCAATTTCATGGACAAACTCGACGCCAACAAGGACGGCCAGATCGATGAAACGGAACGCGCCTCCATCCGCGACGCCTTCAAGAAGTTCATCCCGAATCAGAACTGATCTTCCTCCCATTCCCCTCCGCCGCCCGGCTTCCGTCACCACCAACGGAAGCCGGGCGCTTTTTTGCCCGCCACACACGGGCTTGCCGCCCCCACCAGCCACAGCCATGAGTCAATCCATGATGCCTCTCATTGCCCTCACCATGGGCGACCCCGCCGGGGTGGGCCCGGAACTCTGCCTGCGCGCCCTCGGCCCGGACCGGCCACCGGAAGCCACCACCGTCGTCTTCGGCAATGCCAATGTCCTCGCAGCCTGCGCCCGCACCACAGGCCTCCCCTTCCACGCCCGCATCGTGAACGACCCCGACGCCATCCGCCCCGGCCTCGTCACGGAACCCACCGTGCTCGACATCCCAGCCATCAGGATGGATGAATTCACCCCAGGTACGGTGAACGCAGCAACCGGCCGCGCTGCCTTCACCTTCGTCGACCACGCCATCGACGCCGCCCTCGCTTCAAGAATCAATGCCATCTGCACGGGCCCGCTCAACAAGGAAGCCCTCCACGCCGCAGGCATCCGCTTCCCAGGTCATACGGAAATCTTCGCCGCCCGCACCCACGCTCCCCGTTCCTGCATGCTCCAGTACTCGGAGGAAATCACCTGCTCGTTCGTCACCACCCACGTCGGCTATCACGAAGTCCCCGCCCTCCTCTCAGTCGACCGTATCCTCGATGTCATCGAACTCACCGCGGACGCCCTCACCCGCATCCGCCACCGCACCCCGCAACTCGCCGTCTGCGGCCTCAACCCCCACGCCGGAGAACACGGCCTCTTCGGAAACCAAGAGGAGGAACGCTTCATCATCCCTGCCATCAACGCCGCCGCCGCCAAAGGTATCCACATCACCGGCCCACTCCCCCCGGACACCGCCTTCCTCCCGGAACGCCGCCGCACCACCGACGCCATCGTCTGCATGTACCACGACCAGGGCCACATCCCCCTCAAAGCCCTCGCATTCGACTCCGCCGTCAATACCACCCTCGGCCTCCCCGTCATCCGCACCAGCGTCGACCACGGCACCGCCCTCGATATCGCATGGCAGGCCAAAGCCAATCCCGGCAGCCTCTTCCATGCCATCCGACTCGCCGCCCAACTCGCCTCACCCCACCACTGACAGCCTCACCGCACGCCCCTCAGCCCCGCCCTTGCACCGACCCTCCCCTTCCACCATCTCTCCCGCCACCATGTCCGACATCTGGAGCCAAGCCAATCCCCAACTCAAAGACCTCGTCGCCTACGAACCCGGCAAACCCATCGAGGAAGTCGCCCGCGAACTCGGCCTCAACCCGTCGGAAATCGTCAAGCTCGCCTCGAATGAAAACCCGCTCGGCCCATCCCCCATGGCAGTCGCCGCCATGCAGGATGCCCTCGCCCACGCGGAAATCTACCCGGACGGCGGTGGCTACCGACTCCGTAATGCCATCGCCGCAAAATTCGGCCTCGAAATGGGCAACATCGTCCTCGGCAATGGCTCGAACGAAATCATCGAGTTCGTCGGCCATGCCTTCCTCAAACCCGGCGACGAAGTCATCACGGCCCAGCACGCCTTCGTGGTCTACAAACTCATGGCCACCCTCTTCGGTGCCACCACCGTCGAAATCCCAGACCCAGGCTTCAAGCACGACCTCGACGCCATGGCCGCCGCCATCACCCCGCGGACCCGCGAAATCTTCATCGCCAATCCCAACAACCCCACCGGTACCCTCTGCCGCCAGGACGAAATCGACCGCTTCATGGCCAAAGTCCCGGAACACGTCATCGTCATCTTCGACGAAGCCTACTACGAATTCCTCGACGAACCCCTCGATACCCTCAAATACGTGCGCGCCGGACGCAACGTGGTCGTCATGCGCACCTTCTCGAAAATCCAGGGACTGGCCGGCCTCCGCATCGGCTACGGCATCGCCCCCAAACACCTCGCCGACGTCCTCCAGAAAACCCGCCAGCCCTTCAATGCCAATGCCATCGCCCAGGCCGGTGCCCTCGCCGGACTCGGCGACGACGAACACATCGAACACACCCGCTCCGTCAACCGCACCGGCCGCGCCTACCTCGAGAAAACCTTCACCGACCTCGGTCTCGAATTCATTCCCAGTCACGCCAACTTCGTCCTCGTGAAAACCGGCGACGGCGACAACCTCTTCCAGTACGCCCTCCGCCGCGGCGTCATCCTCCGCGCCATGCGTTCGTACAAATTGCCGGAATGGACCCGCGTCAGCGTAGGCACCATGCCCCAGAACGAGAAGTTCATCGCGGTCCTGCGCGACTGGCTCGCGTCCCGCTCGGCTTCCTGACCGGCTCCGGCGCATCCCCATGACGCCCGGCCTCTACCCACCCGACACCATCGCCGCCGTGGCCACCCCGGCCGGCACCGGCGCGGTCGCCCTCCTCCGCCTGAGCGGCCCGCAGTCATGGTCCATCGCCAACGCCATCTTCCACGGACGCGGTCCACTCCGACCCAGACGCGCAGTCCACGGCACCATCACGGACCCTGCCGGCCACGTGCTCGACGATGTCCTCACCACCGCCTTCCGCGGCCCAGCCAGCTTCACCGGTGAAGACACCGTCGAAATCACCTGCCACGGCGGCCCGCTCGTCACCCGCCGCATCCTCGAACGTTTGCTCGCCGCCGGTGCCCGAGCCGCCGAACCAGGCGAATTCACCCGACGCGCCTTCCTCAATGGCAAACTCGACCTCACCCAGGCGGAGGCGGTCATGGACATCATCGCGGCCCAATCAGACCTCGCCCTGCGCGCCGCCCAGCGCCAGCTGGAAGGCCGCATCGGCCAAACCATCACGGCCCTCCGCGACCAACTCCTCGCCGCCCTCGCCCACCTCGAAGCATGGATCGATTTCCCGGAGGAAGACATTGACCCAGATACGGGTGCCGCCCTCCACGCCCGCATCGCCACCGTCGCAGCAGGCGTCCAGCAGCTCATGGCCACCGCAGACAAAGGCCGACTCCTCCGCGAAGGCGTCCGCATGGTCATCGCCGGTGCCCCCAACGCCGGCAAAAGCAGCCTCCTCAACCGCCTCCTCGGATTCGAACGCGCCATGGTCAGCGGTACCGCCGGAACCACCCGCGACACCATCGAGGAAACTGTCATGCTCGGCGGCATCCCCGTCCGCCTCGTCGATACCGCCGGCCTCCGCGATGGCTCGGAAGACGAACTCGAACGCGCCGGCATGGCCCGCACCCGACAGCAGCTCGCTTCAGCCGACCTCCTCATGGAAGTCGTCGACGCCACCCTCCCCCCCTCCCACCGCCTCGCCTTCCCGGACCCGCTTCCCCCACACCGCCTCCTCCTGCTCAATAAAGCCGACCTCGGCATCCACCCGGATTGGTCCGGATCGGGCGGCATCCCCGTCTCCTGCCTCAGCGGCCACGGCATCGACCAAGCCATCACCGCCATCACCACCACCATCACAGGCATCCCCAGCGAAGGCGGCGACACCGACGCCGCCGTCAATGCACGCCACCTCAACTGCCTCCAGCGCGCCCACCACGCCCTCCACGCCGCCCTCTCCCAACTGAACGCCGGAGCCGCCCCGGAATTCACGTCTCTCGACCTCCGCGAAGCCCTCGAAGCCCTCGGCGACATCACCGGCCGCACCGACACCGAAGACCTCCTCGGCGTCATCTTCTCCCAATTCTGCATCGGAAAATAAACAACGGTATCAAGCAGCACCCCCGTTTTCCTCCCTGACAAATGCCCGTGGTGACAAAATAGTGACAAACAGGGAGCCCGCAGAAAACCCGGACTGGTAGCGCGGCGAGGAATTCTTCCACAAGGCGAGGCGCAACAAAGGAGAACGTCAGGACCTTCGACTGCGGCGCAACGAAGCCCTCTGGAATAAGACCCGCCACCCGCAGAGGATCCCTCCCCCAAACCCACGACGCAGCCGCCCACCCAACCACCGCGGACTCCGGATCCGCTGCCGTCCTTGAGCAAGGGTACGCTGATGGGGCAGCCGAATCAGTCCAGTCCCGCATAGTGGTCGGCCGCCGTGCCGTCGGACAAGCAGGTCCCGGGGTCGTTGTAGGTGACCTCCACGGAGTTGCCCGCGCCAAGCCACTTGTAGCCGATGATGTCTGTGCCGCCATCTCGGATGGCGCTCACCGGACTCAATTCGTTCGCGTGGGTTCCGGTGTAGGCGAAGTTCAGTACCGGGGCATCGGCCTGACCGGAGGGATGCGTCATGCTGGTCCGGCGGATGGTGTTCGCCGCTCCGGTGGCATACCCATAAACGATGGTTCGAGGGGTACCACCTTCGTGACTCTGGGTCTCCTCGATCAACTGCCGCCAGCCGTTGTGCTGGAAGGTCACGCTGTTCACGGGCGTGGCCGAGGTGCCGAAGCTCCGCGCCGCGGCCACCAGTCCCCGGGCGTCATAGCGCGCCGTTAGCTGCTTGATGGTCTGATCCACCGTCGAGGATCCCCATGAGGTCACTTCATCAACGATCTGAAGGCCCGGAAGCCCTTCCGTCAGGTACCGGGAGCAGGGTGAAGTTGATGCTGACATGGCTGCTGTAGCGGACTGTTTCCAGTGCTGCAGAGAGATTACGCACGAAGGGGCATCCTGTCACGATCTTTCCCCACCGAAGTCCGGCAGGATTCCGGGGGTGCCTCCACGGAAGACTTACTCAATAACGAGGACTTCGCCCAAAGTGAACCTAACCACCTAACACCGATCGTCATGCCGGCACAACGAGACCCTCAGCCTCGGCGAGTCTCTTCTGATTGGAATCGAATGTCAGGAACTCCGTGACCCCAAGCTGCAGGGCCGTGGCAACATGAAGGATGTCCGCGAGCCGATGCCCTGCATCGATGGTGTGGGCGCTGCTCAATGCCTCCGCACGCTGATGCACTGCCGACCAATCCACAGGGATCGTCGAGAGCAGCCCAGCGTTGAGGTCAATCTGAAGGTCGTTGAGCATTTGCTGGCCTTGCGTTTGTGGAAAGCCTTTGCTGCGGTCGTTGAGATGCAGCCGAATCTGCAGGCGGACAGACTGCCGGAACTCGAGCAGCAGCAGACTCGATACACTCAAAGCTCCGCTCAATCCAGCCATGAACTGATCGGCGCGTGCGGAGTCGACTTGAGTCCGATACAGTGCGCAGAGGAATGAGGTGTCGGGAAAGCAGCTCATCCTTCCTCTCCTTCAAGTTCATCGGCCCGCATCGCCGCCACTTCCGCATCAGTAAAGACGCGGTCGCCCCAGATCGCCCGACGCCGGGCCGCGAAGTCCGGCTTCACAGGTCGCGTGGTCGCGTCAGCACGCCAGGCAGTGAGTAGTCCGATCGGCTGGCCTCGCTTCTCAATGCAAATGTCTTCCCCCTCCAAAAGCCACGCCTCAAGCATGGAGAAGGAATTGCGCAAGTCGCGGACGGTCACGGTTTTCATGATGTGGACATATTATGTCCACATTTTCCGGCGTCAATTCATTTCCAGGAGATGGTTTCCGAGGCAAGCTCAGCCCCGCGGGGTTGAAGGCGGCGAATCGGGAGTTGGCGGCGTGTCACTGCGCTACGAGTTGGCAGCCGACCAGAGACTCAAGCAGCAATGGTGGAGATTCGAAGCTCAACCTTCGGCGATCTGTCCCTGCGGGGGGCTGCCTAGGCCGACATGCTTCACGATGTGCGCCCACGAAACTCTCTGCCGCAGGCCTGATGACGTGCTCGTTGAACCGCTTCACCAGCGCCCCGACAAACAACCCCTCCGGATCCCACATCGTACACGGATTCTGCCTGACATAGCAGTACACATTCGGCCCGTCCACCAAACCAAGCGGATCCCGGCTGATGAACGTGCCAGTCTCCATGTCCCGGTAGCGGAACCCTTCGTTGAGCAGGCCCGTCGGGTCTTCTTCTTTTGAACGCCCAGCCGCGAAGGCGGCATGAAACACCAGGCCGGAGGCTGCATCCCGCGTAGCCTTGGGAAGGCAATTGGCCCGGTGCCGCTCGACATTCGTTCCCGCCTCCGCCGTGCGGCGACCATCCGCTTGATAGGAAGCCGCCCATGTCGTCGTCCCGTCGATGTCCGACTGCGCCACCACGTCTCCCCGACCATTGTAGCGGTTAAACGTCGGCAGCCCGTTACGAAGCGAATAGAGCAGGCCCTTCGTGCCCCCGCCGAGGTCAGGGCCGCGCACGTGCTGCACAGTGGCTGCTGGCGGAACCGCCCACGCCGATCCACCCGGGAACCAGCACACCAACGGCCCACCACCCACCAAACCCGTGGCCTTCTCAACCTCCGGAACCACCTCCCGTGAAGCACCACGCAAAGCATCCTCCGACTCCCGCTCCACCGTCTCCGC
>Ga0315903_10007965_pt1 | contig 13142 bp, 26 predicted proteins | sample LakEriMetagenome_7_FD_203524 | JGI IMG/M metagenome (GOLD analysis project Ga0315903, IMG submission 203524) | Freshwater fungal communities from buoy surface, Lake Erie, Ohio, United States - Buoy 2 MA119 | ecosystem: Environmental > Aquatic > Freshwater > Lake | place: USA: Lake Erie, Ohio...
CGAGTTAACTTTTCTTCAAGCTTAAATTTCTTTTCCTGTAATTGATTAGATTGTTCCATGTGTTTACCTAATCTTTCCAAAACCTCAATAAGTCTAGGCAAATCAGATTCGTAGAATTTACGACCCATTGGTGTGCGGTGAAAATCGTTCATAGCTATGTTTATTTTTATATGTCATTTTAGGTATTAGTTTATGAATATATAAAAAAATCAATTTAGACATGGATAAAATTAAGTTATTTGAAGACTTTATACCAGTAGGATTTGGATCAAATACTACCGCATCGTTTTCAATTGCAGGATCAAGAAACATTGGAACTGGCTATAACATGGATACAATCGTTGGTCCAGTTCAACAACTGGGTAATCATATTGCAACAGAAGCAGATGCATATGAAAAGAATGATAATCCTGATCATACTGCAGAAGGTTACATTAAAGAAGTTAAAAAGCATATCAATGAAAAAATTGATGAAGCATGTAATGAGTATGCTAATACAAATGAAGCAATGGTTCAGGTTGCCGGAGATAAGAAACCTGCAGGTGCTAAAATTTTAGCAATGGTTATAGTGGATGCTCTTGAAAGTTCTAAAATACTTAAGCCTGGGGTAAACATCAATGCAGTAAAAGATGCTGTACAAACCATTATCATGGATAATACATTCTAATTATGAGTATACCTAAATTTGGAAATTTTGTAAATGAGGCTAGTGATTATGAATATGATCCTAGTGCCCATGCAGAAAGATTAAAACGTAGAGAAAAGCAAAACATTGAAAGATATCGTGCTGCACAAGACCGAGGTGATAACTTTGCAATAGGTCTCTATGAACTTAAGATTAAGATGGATAAGATTGATCTTGAAAAGCTTAAGGTATTAACTGCAATTCATGAACTTAAGAAAAAATATGGCAAACCCGTTGAAAGAGAATAATCAAGAACGCGAAGATCTTAATAAGATCCGCCACTATAAAGGTACGATAAAAGACTTTAAATCATTTTGGGATGAAATGGCTGGTACAAATACCAATGCATATGATACACCAGAATATCAAGGATTTAATGTACACCCTACTCGCGGTGCCAACCAAAGCCCACATTGGAAAACATCTAATGTAACAGAAGGAGAGGATCATGAAGTTGGAATGGCAATGAATTTTTTGAAAGCTATTCAAGAAGATGCTGCTGAGTTAGAGCAAAAAATAGGCCCCTTAGAAAGGGACCTACCTGGTTGGATTCAGGATCACATTTCACAAGCCTATAATTATCTTAAACAGGCTAATGACGGGTTCCATGAACTCAGTTAAATAGTTGTTTTAAACCTTCGGCTTCAACCGTCTTTTTAATTACTTGAATATAATCACCAGCCTCAGCGTAACTTCCATCTAAGTATTGGTAATACTCGTCTTCGGTATTAATATTGCTCAGATATCTGCATTGATAAAATGCATAATCATATACACTTTCCCTCCAATGATTATAGTATGCATGGTTAAGTTGAGTACCTTTTGATGTTGAAACTCTACGGTTGGCCTCCTTCATACCAAAAAGATTATTATTCTCGAGAAATACTTTACTCCGCCAACGACCTGTTTCAATAATAGATTGGGCCATAACAATATGAGGGAATTTGACATTTAATTCCTTTAACATACTGGCCAATTGTTCTTTATTAAAAGGGTCTGCTTGTTTAACAATTACAAGCTTTTCATATTCAGTAAGTCCTTTTATCATACGATCCTTTTCAATGTACCTACCAATAAGAATAGACGAAAAAGATACCGCGGAAAGAACCAGCAAAGATAACATAATAATCTTAAGCTTGCTTAATGGGTAATGAATTAAACGATCACGATCATATACGCAAAGTAATGCTCGTTTTGTTCCAAAAAGAAGTTTATTAATTGTTTTCATAATCATCATTTTTACGTTTTACAAAAATCCAAAGTGCAATATAAATCCAAAATGCATATGGGAACACAAAGAGAAATCCTATTCTCCAAAGAATTGATGGAATACCGGACCACTCACCAAGCCCTTCACATACGCCGCCAATATAACCATTTCCTAGATAGAGGTTTTTATTCATATAGATAGTTTAGAAATTACCAGGTGCTACTTGAAAACAGATCAATCCATTTTCTCTCCACATTTTTACTACTTTATCGCGATCATCAAATACACAGAGAATTGATTCTTTCTTTTCTCCAGGAAATAATTCATCCAACCAGTTCTTCTTAAGTTTATCATCTGCCATGAATTGCCACAGATGACCAGTCGGTCTCATGCGAATAAAATCAAATGGGACATTATATTTAGTTAGCCATTGTAGAGTGGCTTCCTCTGTTGCTTTACTGCGGCCTGACAGAATTATAATTTTACAACCAGTTGCCTTGAGTGATTGTGCGCATGTGATTACTGCTTCATTAGGTTTATCTAATGAAATGTTTTCTGGATCAAAAAACTTTGACCAATTAATTTTACCGTCAAGTTTAGTGGATAATTTACGACGGTCCTCAATGTCAGCAATTGTACCATCAAGGTCAAAGATTACAATGTTCTTATTCATCCGTATTTAATTTGTTACGGAAAAAATATAACAGGAAAGTAAAGACTCTGAAAGAGTACTAAGAATTTTTTTCTTTGTCTGAGCGAACCTTTTGACGAAAGATAGCATCCTTTATTTCTTCTCTTCTTTTAACAGAAGGTTTAGTAAAGGTCTTTCTCTCTTTAAGTTCTTCAATCACTTTACATTGCCGAGATTTGTTTTTATATCTCTTTAGCATTTTGTCGATCGAATCTCCGTTTTGCTTGTTTATAATAATCATAGTGTGGGAGGCAGGGATCGAACCTATCGCGTCACGGTTAAGGGCCAACGTCTTGCCTCCTTAACTTGCTCTGCCACTGAGCTACTCCCACAGGTTCCTCCGGCGTACCCTTTCGGTTACGGAGGCGTGTTACGTTATGGGCTTACCCATAAGAGGCTTTACACGGCACACTGATACATTACTTAACAGCAGTTGTATCGGCTGGGGTTTCGAGCATAGTTGAGTCAACAACGGCTGTGGTATCAACAGCAGTTGAGTCAGCTCCACTAGAAACAGCAGTGTCGGCGTTACCACCGCATGAAGCCAAAGCGAATACGCTAACGGCGATCATGATTGCAAAGAATTTCTTCATAGCTTTCTTTTTTTTTGTTTTTAATCTGGGCTTATTCCCATTGAGCGGAAGACGAGGTTCGAACTCGCGACCTATAGCTTGGAAGGCTATCGCTCTACCAACTGAGCTACTTCCGCGGACTACCATTCTTTGACTGTTAATTATTTTTCTTTAATTGGTTTGTGTTGTTTTACAGGTTCACAACCTTCAAGATACATTTTTGATAAACGATCTTCAAGTTTATCTAACCTTGAATCCAAGTTACGATAAAGTTCATTGAATTCCTGATCAATACGAAGATGAATATCATTCATATCGTTATTTAATTCTTTACGAGTTATATCAACATGTTGATGTAACCTTTCAATTTCACGACCTAAGTCATTGTTAAGTGAATCAATTCCACCCCAAACGGAGTGAGCTTCATCCGCTGCAGATGCAGCTTTTTTCCATACACTAAACACACCCACAACACCTAATGCTACAAGCACCGTGAGCACACCTAGTACAAAATAAATTGTTTCCATAATAGTCTAGTTTTTTTTGATGTCAAAGAACGGAAGTCTGTATATTTATATGGCTAGACCTTCAATTGGTTTACAGTAAAACTTTACTGTAAACTAAGTTCGGCTTCTTTAATGTACTTATCATAGTAATCAGCACCGCAAATACGATCGGCTACCACCTCAGCCCAGTCTGGTCTTACTTGATATCTTTTGCCATTTACTGTTCCAATAATGCGGCCTTCCATTGGCTTGTCTCCAAATACTGGAAGAACATTACCTTCGCGGTCAGTCTTACCTTGTGGGTGTGGGATGATAGTATCCCGTTGAATCCATTTTACTTTGTCTCCGATTTTAAACATATTATTTGATTTTAAGTTTGTACCCTCACCAAGAATCGAACTTGGAATAGAAGCTTAGAAGGCTACTGTTATATCCATTTAACTATGAGGGCAATTTGGTACCGCCTGCCGGAATCGAACCGGCACGACCTTTTCGGGTCGAGGGATTTTAAGTCCCTTGTGTCTACCTGTTTCACCAAGGCGGCAACTGTTTTATTTAATCCATTCCATGTGGGCTAATTGGTATGCAACGATTTTATCCATTCCAGGATCTTCTGCCATGTACTTATTGGCCCATTCAATAACCTCTGCTCGTAACCCACATGCAGATGCTTCTTGTAAGATTTCTTCAATCCATTGAGCTTCTTGTTCTGGTGTAATTGAAAAGATATCCATTATGAATTAGATTTAGAAGATGTCATACTTCCTTTAAAGAAGATTGATGCCAAAAAGTTTAAACCGAAGGCTTGCCAAAATCCGATTGGTTTTGCAAAGGTTACTGCAGGTACTAGGCAGTAGTTCCAAAGAATTTGAGTTGGCCAAGCCATGATTATTGATAAAAGGACAAAGCCTAATATTAGCAGAATGCCTACGGCAAGTACTGGATATTTATCTTTCATATTATGCAGTTTGAATGTCTTGGAAATAATCAAAATAGAAACCGTAACCGGCTTTCTTTAATTCAACAGAGACAAGGTGGGCAATATGAACTCGGGGTTCAGTATCATAAATCTCTCCGTATGTTTTTGAAATAGCAGCCTGTCCTTCTTCAAGCATTTGAGAGAACTCCTCGGCAGTGTACCTACGTTTAGAATGAATCTTTTTAGTAATATTATTTACTAGGCGTTGGCAGGCACGATTACCAGCCGATGTAAACATTTCGAAGTCGTTTACCTTAGTTGTAGTGTTGTACATTTTATTTTTATTTGTTACAGAAAAAATATAACAGGTCCAGAAAGGTTCTGAAAGATTTATTTTCTCATGCCCCAAAAAAATACTAAAACATAGTACGGCCACATTGCTATCCAGGTAAGTCTTTCAAATATGCCAGTTTCTTCTGTCATATCAAACTTTTTCATTAAGACCTCAAAGCACATAGCACACACGGTGCCTATTGTAAGATAATATAATAGGATTGTTGAAAACGGCATTAGTTTGGATTGATTAGGTCAGTAAGTTGTTGATCACTTAAAACTCCAACACTACGATTTTTTACTTCACCTTCTTCAAGATAAACTAGTGTAGGAATGCTTCTTACACCAAATGCGCTAGCCATTTCACCATCTTCATCTACGTTACAAAAATAGACTTTAACTTCTTCATTAGTATTTCCAAGATTTTCAATTCTTGGTTTTGAAACCTTACAAGGTCCACACCAATCTGCATAAAAGTCTATAAGTACCTTTCCGCTCTTTAACTCTGCTTTATCTTCAGTGATCATAACTTCAATTTATTTTTATATGATTGTTCAACATTTGGTTTACTTTATTCCCATAGGTGATTATCAATTCCATTGCCTCTTCTGCTTTTATAACCTAAGTATCCACTATGATGTCTTTTGGCATATTCATCATTAGTAAAATCAATCTCTTTCATAGTACCATATACAAGACAATCACCAATAACCGACATAACTGTAGTTGACACAGTAGGAGTTAATCCAAGAGGACATATTTCTTCAGTTTCTCCAGTAAGTAGAGTTACATCTGCATATTTACCAAGATGAGAATGTTCATTTCTTGTTATAGCAATAATAGGAATATCCTGATAGAGATTTTTTGAAAGACTAACTAATTCAACAATCTCACGAGTCTTACCGCTATTTGAAATGAGTAACATTATATCATTCTTCTGTAGAATACCTAGATCACCGTGTTGTGCTTCGCTTGGATGAAGATACACGGCAGGGGTTCCTGTGGAACTAAATGTAGTTGCAATGTTTAGTGCAATCTGTCCAGCCTTTCCCATTCCACTACAAACAAGTTTACCACCTCTTCTATGTACTCTTTCAACAATGAGTGAGATGGCTTTGTTATAGTTTTCAGTAATTGGAATGTTAGAGACTGCGGCAGCTTCTTTGGTGACGATATCTTTGTATTGATCTAACATATAGTTTATATATCATTGGTGTCTTTAGCCGCTGCCAATTCTTCCCATTCATTTCTAAATTTCACAAATTCTTCAATTCCACCACTAATTGGATTAACTAGAACACTTGTTAGTTTTACTTTTTCAACATATTCATTAACGGTACATACCAGTTTTGCAGGATTTCCAACAACTATTGTATTTGGTTCAACATCTCTTGTCACAACAGAACCTGCACCAATGATAGCACCATCACCAACAGTAACGCCTGGCATAATAATTGCATTTAGTCCAACAAATACATTATCACCTATAACTGTTTTCTTAACAGCAACCTTTCCTATATGATTAATCATTGAAGAGTCATGAGCCAAGACCCAGGAACCTGGCGCAGATATAAAGTTTTCACCAATACTTATTGCATTAGGTATTAGTGAATCAATTCTAGTATTTTCAACCTTATAACTAATACTGTCTTGTGAAAATGCCGGGTGATCAAATATGTTCATACTTTTATTATTTTATTAAGTACTCCTAACGGGACTCGAACCCATAACCTTGATCGTATAAGGATCCTGCTCTAACCATTGAGCTATAGGAGTGGTCCGATTAGGCCGCCACTACATCAAGCGATGCATCCAGGTGGAAGTGATATCCCCAAGAAGTTTTGCAAACGGTATAGGTACCGTGTTGCTTCTCAATTTGAAAAGGACCGCATTCACGGCTTTTAATTGAGAGTCCTTGGCGAACAACAGAACTTCCAGTAGGAAGGGACCAAAGTTTGTAAGTTTTACCGGCTACCGGTGAACTAACAAAATAAGGATTGGTTTCCATTATTGCAATTTGTTAAGGTTAATTAGTTAATGTATGATACGATCTCGGTTCTCCATGAGTTAGGTCTTATTCCGCTTTCAAGAGCAGCGGCAAAGGCATATGCCTCTTCATAAGTATCAAAGGTAATTGTGATCCGGTTTAGATCTTCTGTACCTAGAGCATAATGTCGTACTGGAGACCACCATAACCTAATACCCAGTAGCTTTTGCTGTCTCTGGATGTAGTAGTGTGTTTCGCAGTCCAATCCCATGTCATTGGTATAGGTTGCTCTGCAGATCCTAAATTTCCTATCTGATTTCCTCTTTCTCATTTTCTTTTAGTTTTTGATTAGTCCGTTAGTGGTCTTCCCAGTCTGTAGCACATTTTTAGCATTCCCCTGGCGGTCGCACATCTGCAGCACATAGACCACTCTACTCTTCTTCCTCATGCTTGTCTGGTTCTTGTCTAATAGTTTTCTCGCCCTTGGCCTTGGAATCGGTAAAGGGATAGTCTGGGTACCAGTTGTCAAATGAGTCGCCCCATGATCCAGTCTGACCGGTTGAACCGGTCCCTCCAGCCCTTCTCTTTCTCTTAAACCACAGGTACCCCATTACCGCAACTGCTAAAGCAAATGCTATCCCTGTTACCAGACATAGCAGCAGCAGAGATCCAGCCCAGGTTATCCAAGCCATGACCATCCAAGATTAATACCCACCAAGTTAACCACCATTAGGGCCACTCCGCCAAGCAGAGCAATTGCGATGGCTCCTAACCAGGCGTACATAACCCCAGTAAGAACCTTTTCCCCAAGGCTTAACCTTCTCTTTTCCAGATTCCCATCCATAAAATACTGTTTGCAGTCCATCCCAGGGAACAGACTAGGTGTAACCAAAACGGTAGACCGGTAACACCACATTGTGCGTCAACCAAAGCCATCCCGCCATACGATACTGCCAGTAGTCCACTCAGGCCACTAACAGATCCACTTATCCACTTATTTTTACTCATGATCCACATTTACTAATTAATACCAAACATGCAGTTACCACCAGACCTATTACAGACCAGTAGGCAACCAGTTCATTTCTCCGTACCCTCTCGGGGCTTCTTCCTTGCCAATCGTTACTCATATCTTTAAAGTTGCAAAAAAGGAGAGCAGCGTACCAGGGAAAACCGCCTGGTAACCCCAGCACACTGCCTCCGCTGGCGGATTAACCAACCAGTTGGACATTAATCTGGCGACCACGACCACGGTCATATGCCGCGTTCATGATACGCTCGTTTGAGTACTTGCCGTTGAGTACATCACTGACATGAGTGGTACTGTAACCGGTTCTTCCTGCAAGGGTAGTCACATCACCGTTGCGTTTGCGTTGATTGTAGTTAGCCAGCTTTTGCATGTAGCTTAACTTCTGGTAGACACTTGGTCTGTTCATGTTGTTTGCCATTTTGTTATGGTTTTGTTGTTAACGAATTTATAGTAATTATATGCTTAGCATGAAAAAGGTTTCACGGTTTCCACTAGGGCGGTTCTACCGGACCCGAAATTTTTCTGGACTAAAAGTGTCCGGAATAGACCTAGTTCCAGACCGGGTTCTGGATTCCGGCCGGAAATTTTTCTAGACTAGACCTGCCCATGGGCCTGGACCCACATCTGGCTGGCAAGCATATTTTACACTCTAAGAGAACCGTTCTCTTTGGGACCCTCGAGAGAAATCCCAAGAGATCCACTAGTCAGCCCTCCACACCGGCCATACAGGTCCCTAGGGACCGGTCCACACTCTAGCTATAATAGGGCCACCGCTCCATGATCAGGTCCACTATAGCTTAGATTACTATATACAGGTGGATCCATGTCTAGAGCCTGTAGCAAGCAGTCTAGGGCCTGTAGTGGCCTGTAGGGCGGTAGTAGACCCTAGGGTGGCAGTAGGGCCTGTAGACCTGGTAGACAGTGATTATGCTCTCTAGGGTGTTTTTTGGCTAAGCTGCCGGGTGGTGGTGTTAGCTGAGGCTAGACCCTCTGTGGCTTGTAGCGCCTATATTACCCTAATTACCTTGAATTGGGCCTTCTAGCACCCTTCTAGATGTGAATCTAGACGGAATCTAGCGCCACTACCCACTAGAAGCCCTCTAGAGTGTGAAAATATGTGTGTTTTTAGGCACTTCTAGACCTAGTCCTGCTAGAGGCCGCTCTAGAGTGTGTCTAGAAGTGCCTAAAAATGTGTGTATTTTGGGCTTATCCAGGGAACCCTTGCTTCGCCAATACAGCAGATTTCTTATCAAGGGTTTTTAGAGCACAAAAAAGGGACCCTTTTGGGGTCCCTGCCTGGGGTAAACGGATAAACCAGGACTTAGTATATTAACGGTCTCCGCGTACACGAGCGGCTTCAGCAGCAGTAAGGAGTTCGCGAGTAGCGAATGGATCCACCTTAAGGAGACCTTCAGTATCGTATTGCTTTTTAGTTAGGATATTACCGGCGGTTACCATTAGATTCCCTGTACGGCTTGGATCCAGGTTATACCTTGTATCGTTAGATGCAAAATTGGTCATACCATTTACGACATCCCAGACACTCATTCCACTCTTAGCATTTTTCAATTGCATTTGAGTAAAGGTAGAAGGTTCTGTACCTGCCATTTCATAGGCTTTCATTGCGCGGTCGATAGGAATATACCTTTGGATATAGTCGTAGTCAACCTGTTCGCCTGTGGAAAGGATTGCCGATACGGCTTTTTGCATTTCGGCCAGAGAGGCATCGGTATTAACAGCTTTGCGGATGTTATCAGCGAGGCCAACTGGTTGGAACCCGGTAGATGCCATTTGGATCATATGTTCGTTGAACTCATGGATACTCTTATCGTTTAGACTGTGTAAACCATAGTTCTCTGCGAATGCAGTTGATGTCATACCATTGGTACAAATCAGACGATTCAGATATGGACTAACCTCGAGACCACGGGTAGGTGTATTGCGGAAGGTTACTCCAGTTTGGAAGATTTCCTTATCCATACCAGGTACACGTAGAATACCATGCGGTGATACACAGTTGATTTGAGATCCACCATACGCAGAGGAACCAACGTGAGTTACTCCCAGATTGTATTGGTCAATATAGCGGGATGCAAAATCGAAGAAAGATTCTTGCGAGATTGAGGCATACCCTGCAGGTAGAATATCAGTAATCTTACGAGTGGATGGATCCACCAATAAGGTTACCGTTTGATCATTGGCAGTGGACTTTGCCGTTTTCATCATTGTTACCAATTGACGAAGTCCATCATTACCGAACCCTTCAGAGAAGCGTTTAGCGAAGGCCTTTGGAATACGAAGGCGGCCAAGTAGTTTGGAGAATGCCTTATCGGTAACTTCAATGGTAATACCATCGATTTGAATGTGGTTGTTGTCAACCACGTTGAATTCACTTAGTGTGATTTCTTTACGGATGAGTTCCTTACCGATGGCTTCCGATTTAGCCTGGTTAAACATTTCGGTTGAGAGAGTTGTAATTGATGCCATATTGCGATTTATTTTTATACTTTAATTATAACAAGTTGTTTCAGTTTCTGAAAGAGTTTTTTCTCTAGGATGAGGTTTTTCTCACCTACTGTATTTATCCGATTACCTCCAACATTGAAGCGGTGATTGTCCATTTCGATCCTGGTTTGCCAGCCTCGGCACAAATAACATTCTTTGGATTGATCTTCTGTACAATGAAGGTCTTACCGTATGCTTTAGGATGGTTAACTTTGCAATTGGCACCTACATAAAGTTGGCTTTTTGCACGTTGCATATCCATTGATTTGCGGTAGTTGATTTGTCCTACAATGGCAGAGTGTACCTTACGAAGTTCTTCGGTTGACATTGTTGAGATTTGTTCGATAAATTGTTTTGTAATTTCCATATCCGTTTATTTAATTATAGTATAAATATAAAACAATTTTTTGGGATAAAAAAATATTTTAGAGACTTTTTTCTCTCTGGTGTGAAAAAAGTTATTAACAATTCTAGATCCGCTCCAACATACCTTTTAGATAATCCAACTCTTCAGTATAGATCCTGATTACATTGACGGTGGCTGCACGGCGTTTATCAGCAACCTCATCAATGGTTTCTCCTTCCTCTAAATAGAAATTATACTTACCACTATCCATCCGCTCTAGATCATCCTTGTATAGTTTGATCATATCTTTGCAGCGATCAATCCGTGTGAGGAGTGATGAGCGGATCAGCTGCATGTCTTTGTTTGAAAATTCTTGTATCATATCCGTTTAGTTTAAATGTTTAGGCTTCAGTTTCAGTTTCAGTGGTTTCAGAACCAAGGCCGAATAGTTTATCAAATTCAAGGCCTTGGGCTTTTACCAATTCCTTTTCCTTCTTTTTCAGTTCCTTCAAGGATTCTGATTTTTTGAATCGTTCCGTGTCGTAGTTCACATCACCGGCAGCACTGAGATCAAAGAACATTTGTTTTCCTACATGACCTCGGCGATTCTTAGAGAATACTACATACCTTTCATCCTGACTGCGTTCATCCACGAATCGGATCTCCATCATACCAGTGGTCATATGTTTTAGTTTATTACTTCCAACGAATGTACCACCTTTGTTAACCTGTTGGATATTGAGGAATGAGGTAAATTTACCGGCTTTGTTACCGCCGAGGTTGTGGCCATACATTAAATCCAATAACCACTTCTCTGAACCATTACTCGTCATGTGTGCATGTTCACGGATTGTCTGTTGCAGTTCAATGAAGGAGTCAATCAGTACCAGGTCATATCCTTCATCAAGGATTTCTCGTAGTACACGGCGAGGATCTTCTCCATCCTCGAGTTCCTGTGGAAAGAAGATATCCAGGTTACCAAATTTAGGATAACGTTGTACATATAGGTAAAGATCCACCTGGTTCATCTCAGCCGAGATGAAGAGTACCTTTGAGCCATGCTTTTGAGCATTTGCGATAATATCCAGAGTAACTGTACTCTTACCGACTCCAGGGTCTCCAACCACCATCCAGTTGGTTGCCTTAGGAACACCGCCATCGATACTAAATAGTCCATCCAAGGGGGTTCCTGTTTTGTGGGCGTCGAATAGGCCTTCAGCATATTTGACATCCTTGATCTGCGTTAAGCGATTTTGCAAAGTTTCCGTTTTTGCCATATTATTTGTATATAGTTAAGTTGTTTAACATTGATGAGGTACCTTCAAATCCAGGGATGTCCTTTTTCGTAATCTCCATTTGGCGGCCAGTGAAGTAGTCCAGTTTGGATTTGATGTATGGGATCCGGTCGGCTTCTCCCAGATAGGCGGCTTCTGCCAATGCAGTGGCCCAGTATTGGATTTTAGGTAGATACCCTTGTGGATGTTTCTCTGCGAATGGGTTCATATTACTTACCAGATTTAGTTTCCATTTCCTTACAGCGTTTTACCATCTCCTGGAACTTTTCAACAGCGTTCCATACAGGTACGCAGAATGCTTTTAGTAATTGACCGTTAGAGTCCTTAACCATTAGTAGATCATTTTTTAATTCGATCTGGTAGTTTTTAGTGGTTTGTATCATATTCCGTTTATTTAATTATAGTATAAATTTAATACAAAAAATTGGGATTTGAAAATTTTTGGGAGACTTTTTTTAGAGAAGTTATTAACAATTTGCGAATAGATCCAATTGGCGGAGGTTAGCCACGCGGTAGGCAGCCTGGACAGTACGGCCAATATGTTTTGCCTTTGTGGTCCAATCCTGGATTTGACCGTCAATGATTGCGAGGGCATGGCCGCTTACCAGTACCAGGTAGTGTCCTTTACCGTAGCGGTTGTAGAATCCACGGATATTAAGGCCACGAACCTGACCGCGGCGGTTAACATAGGTATGGTTAACTCCTTGAATCTCCAGGCCTAAGTGAGCCAGGCGGTTTCTCTGGTTTAACTGGTGGATGGTTCCCTGTACCCCTTTAGTACCTTTGCGTTCCTTACGGCCAAATTCGGCGGAAGCGATCTGGTGGGCTTCATTATAGGAGATCCCTGCGGCCATTGCCAGGGCACGTACGAAACAGTCGTTAGTTTCTTTTAGGTCTTTTGCTAGTTGGGGTTGATCAGTGTAGTTTACCATATCCGTTTATTTTATTTGTATAGTATAAATTTAATACAAATAATTGGGATAAAAAAATCTAGCATAGACTTTTTTCTCTCTAGAGAGAAAAAGTTATTAACAATCTACTTGTAGTCCTTACGCCACTGGTT
>Ga0315903_10007967_pt1 | contig 13140 bp, 18 predicted proteins | sample LakEriMetagenome_7_FD_203524 | JGI IMG/M metagenome (GOLD analysis project Ga0315903, IMG submission 203524) | Freshwater fungal communities from buoy surface, Lake Erie, Ohio, United States - Buoy 2 MA119 | ecosystem: Environmental > Aquatic > Freshwater > Lake | place: USA: Lake Erie, Ohio...
GCAAGGATCTCATTTACTTTTTTGGACACTTACATAAGCCCTTGAAATGTGATCTCATTGTGTCTGCACTGCATTTGTAACCTTCAGCCCTAAGCGCTTTGATAATCAGATTTTGTGAGTAACCTTTTGCAATAGCCGTATCAATAGCCTTTTTTTCTGTATCAGGTAATGACTCATACATATTCATGTAAGCGCAAACACCTACTGGCTTTTGTGCTTCTATCATTTCTTCAAAACGATCTAATAAACCCATGATTGCCCCCTTGCCTTACATATAAGGGTACAGTAAAGGAGCAGTTTAGACACTTGCTCAGGTGTGCTTTCCCCCCTGGGAAAATTACTTAGCCTTTTTAACAGGCGCTTTCTTTGTAACCTTCTTAGCGGCCTTAGTCAGTTCTGCATCTACGCGGTCTGCGACTAAACCAAATGTTGCATCATTAGGGTTGAGCGCTCTGATTGCAGGGCCAGCAACGGCTACCAATCCACCAAGCGCAATAGCCTTTAGGCTGGTTTCTCCTGTGCTGATGACGGCTAGAACCGCTACAAGGAATGAGCGCCCGTAAGACTCTAGGATTGCTTTGTATTGACTGTTCATTAGATCTCCTTAAACTTTGGTTTGCCAAAGCCCGCAATTACTACGGTCTTTGATGGCAATACTTTACTGCCGTTTTTCTTTTTGTAAGCGCGTACTTTGCGGCAAACTTCCCCGCCGTTGCGCTGATCTCCTTTTTTATCTGAACTTGTATTTCCTTCTATACAGGTCACTGTGCCGTCACCATTGTCCTTGACCACAATGCCCACATGATCTATTTCTCTACCACCAGGAAAATTGAAAAATACAATATCTCCAGGTTCAGGTGTAGCCGTTTCAGAGTCTTGCCATTTGTTCGCCTTTTGAAAAGCGGTAGCGCCAGCAAGGGTTGAAACGCAATTAGGGATCTTTAGGCCAACTTCATTGGCACACCACATAACAAAAGACCCGCACCATGGCAAAAAGTTAGCCTTAGTAAATTTGCCGTATTTAGTTTCATTGTCTTTAGGGCCTTCAATAGTTCCTATTTCTGCCCTAGCAACTTCAATGAAATCATTTCTTTGTGTCATCAGTTTCACCTTCCTGTGGCGGTTTTGGTTTAGATTTTAGACCGTTTGCGCTGAGTATTCCAGCCAGTGTACCCGTGAGAAACACGCACAAGGTACTGACTAGATCAATAAACGCCGCATCATTAGGGGCTTGCGCCATTGGCTGTGTAATAAATAGCAAAGCATAAAGTAAAGAAAACACTGAACCTGCAAAAACAATAGCCAATATAACGCCAATAGTTACAATCAATCGGGCATGTAGTTCTTCAGGTGTAAAACGCCGTCTAGCCATTTGCCGTGTCCACTTCTGGTAGTAAGTCTTTAGTACATTGCCCGATTGCTTCACATTGCGGCGGCTGACATTCTGGCTTTTGCCAGTTCTCATATTCTTGACATGGATAGCGCACCCACCCCTGATACCCGCACCCTGTAAGGCTAAGAGCGATTAACAAGCAAGCGATAAATTTCATCTACGCGATCCTCTAGCCGTGTGATTGTTGCGCCCTGTCTAGTCTGTTCATCTCTTAAACTACTGCCACCATTGGGCTTCAATTCTGAAAGATAGTGTTTTACAAGAAAGCGCACCGCGATTGCCAACGATCCCAAAAGGGTGCTTACGGCAACGCAAATACCAAGCCATTCATTAGGTGTCATAGGCTAAATGTTACCAATTATGCGATAAGAGCAACGCCGTTAATAGTAATTACAGAAGTAGTATCAAGTACGGTAGGTGAGTTGTAATCTACAATGTCTGAACCACCATTAGATGTTGGGCTGTACAAGTACATTTTATTGTCACCTACGGGGATCACCCCAAAAATAGTGTAAAGAGTTCCACCATCTTTAATAGTTCCTGACGCTACAACTTCATGCGCAAATACAGGAAAGCCCGCAGGAAACTGAAAATAAATTTGCCCTGTTCCCCAATTAGTTACGGTAGTTCCTATGATCTCAGCGTAAGCCGTAATCATTTTACCTATGCGTTGTAATTCTATTGTTACAGGGCTACCTGTATAAGTTAAATTGCTGTTGGTTGTGTGTAATGTTGAATTTGTAACAGTAATAATACTTGTTGAAAGGTTGTTATCTGCTATTTCTACAAAAGTTGTGCCATTCCAATACTTCATTAACTCAGCGTCAGTGTCATAATACTGATCACCTATGCGCGGATTGCTAGGAGTGTTAGTGGCAAAATCTACATTGGGTGCAGTAAAGCGGGTAGCGGTTTCAATCTTGCGTAAACGGCTATCAAGATCCTGAAACATTCTGCGTAGATCATCTGGTTGATTGATGTAAGCCATTACGCTTCACCTGATCCTTGTGTAAGTGTGAGCGTGGCGCGTTCTGGGCCATCTTCTCCTGGTTGAACTGAGATACCTACAATGCGATAGATAGCATCTAGGGTGTTAGGAAAACGGTTATCCTGGATCAAAATTCTTGCGTCATCACCCACCTGATAACTGCCATATTCAGGGGCAACATAAGGTGGCACTACTACTTTAAGAGTTGTTGGCGGGTATGAAACCGCGTTTGATTGTGCAATGGCTAGGTTTGCAAGCACATCACCATCAGTCACATCTGAATAGTTTGCCTGATCTTCTAACAGCGCCCAACCATCAACAAATCTAGTTGTGTCCTGTGCAGTAGAAATCAATTTACCTTCATTAGATCCAGCGCCTAAAGCGTAGATAGTGTTAGCGGCAATAGATCCATCTTCAGGGTATTCATATTCAATAATGTTTCCAGCAGGGAATTGAAACATAACTGCTTCTGGGTCTGTTTCGCTGTAAGGAGTACCACTGCGCGGAAAGTAAGTGTTAAAGTTTTTGCTAGGAAGCCCCGTGATATTGTCATATTCAACATCTATATGGAAATCAAAACCATCTTCTTGCCGTGATAGATCCTGGATAGCGTTGAACACTGTCTTTAGTTCATAGTAATAATAAACGCGATCCACTAACACGCCAGAAGTTGTTTCTCCTTCTGTGTTGTAACCAACGCCAATGTCACCATAGGGCGCGGCTTGTGCATCTTCAATAAGAGTCTTAGCAATTACCAACTGATCTATGCCAGCAAAATCAACTGTTTGCGTAATTCTTCTACGCTCAAAATATGAGATCCATTCACGGGCGTTAAAGGTAAGTCTTTGTTCTGTGCTGTTGTATGTGCGGCCCCATATAACGCCGCCCCAAACCAAGATGCCATTGCGATCTACATAAAGCCCGCAATATCCAGGGATAGTTGCCGCATCAACATTGAATTGCGCGGCATTAATTCCTGACAAAAGGAGATGCCCGCTAAAGGTTCCAGCCTGGTTAAGTTGTTGCGTAAAAGCAACACCCGTCAGGGGGAGTTCCGCAATTATCGTATTTGAAGCAAGATCTACAAATAGATAACGATAGGTTGTTACAGCCATATCGTTATGTTACTCAGTAATAGCGGCTATTTCTTCGCCTGTTAAACCAAGTGCTTGTAATTTAGCCTGTGCCGCTAATTTAGCGTCAGCCTTTGCTTCTTCTTCAGCCTTGCGGATTGCTTCCGCTTCAGCATGAGCCGCCGCGTCTTGATCTCGCTGTGCAATTTCATCAGCAGTTAGCGGGATATATTCTTGTGTGCCTTTTGCAAGATCAACCACAAGTTTCATAGGAGTTTCATTAGTCATTTACGATAGCCTGCCAATCTGTTAGTTCTTCATTCCACATATACATTACGCCGTCATTAGGGTAAGCCTTTGGTGCTTCCCATTGGCAAGTTTCTTCATCAAGAGTCCATGAAGCAAAAGGTTGTTCAGCAATAAACGCATCACGGGTATTGTCATAAACCATGCCAATGCCTGCGTAATTTTTTCTTATGCGAGCGTTGTAACTGGTTTGCACCCATGTGCCACCAAGTCCTAGATCATCAGCAAGAAATTCTTGCCCACGGTTTTCTTGCGCGTCAGGTACAACTAGCACCCGTAGCACTACACCGTTTTCATCTATTTCTGCAAAATGCGCCATAATCTATTTCTCCTTATGCCATAGTGTAACGGACAATAACAATGCCTGAACCGCCTGTTGCGCCTGTGTTGGCATAACCACCACCACCACCACCACCAGTATTAACTGTTCCCGCCGTTGGTGAAATTGATCCTAGTCCTCTACCACCAGCGCCACCACCAAATGAAGCCGTACCAGCAGTGTTGTAACCAGCACCACCACCACCGCCTGCGTAATTAACGCTAGAACCACTATATGAATTAGCAGTACCTACTCCACCTGTACCGCCTGTTGCGGTACTACTATTAAACGCACCAGTAAACGGCCCGCCTACACCGCCAGCACCGCCGCCTGCGCCACCGCCTGCGCCGCTTCCTGTGTTATCTCCTAAACCACCATTGTTACCTTGTGACGGTGAAGTTGAAGGTGTATTTCCAGCACCGCCAGTACCCGCTAAACCACCGCCAGTCCTAGAACCACCGCCGCCGCCTGAACCACCCGCCGTACCGTTCATTGTTGTATTGGAATAGTCACCACCAGCGCCGCCACCTGCTGAAGTAATAGTATGCAAAATAGAATTAGAACCGCTAGTGCTAGAACTTCCACCAGCGCCAACTGTTACTGCGTAAAATGCAGATGACGGTAATGAAAAACCAGTTGCGGTTCTAAAGCCACCAGCACCACCGCCGCCAAATGACCCACCACCGCCACCACCTGCTACTGCTAACACATCACAAGTCAATGCCTGATTAGGAATAAACACACCTGATGAAAGGAATGTATGGATCCAATAAGTACCATCATTAGTAATAATATCTCCACCAGAAGCCTTTGGGATATTTACAGGTGTACTTCCTAATGCGGCTATGCCGTACAAAGAAAATGTGCAACCTGCAACAAGCGCACCTAAATTATTATCCCTGAATGAAATGCTTGTAATAGCAGAATTATCAGACCATAGACCAGCATTTGCTTCTATGTAAGCAGTAGTAGCGTTATTTTCTGAGGCTAAATCTAATGTAAAAGATTTATTACTACTGCTTGTATAATTAGGAATATACATGTCAATAGATGTAAATGTGTTTGCAGTAGTGTCTGCTGTGTTAATTGTTCCACCATCTAAACGGCCCCAAGTTTCTCCAGCAGGAGTAAAAGTAGATAAAGTAAAAGAACTTGGTGTAGATGAACCATTACCGTACGAAACAACTTGTGAATAACCTGTTGTTGAATTATTAAATCTATATCCAATAGAGTCTGCTAAAGTTCCTGTGCGCGCAACTCTGACAGACATAACAATTTTAAGATCTGTGTACCCAGTTTGCGGAATGTTAGCAAAAGTTACAGATGTGGTAGGTGCATTAGTAGTAATTTCACGAATAAGAACATAATTTGCTGGCATGATCTATCTCCTTATGCCTTTAAGTATCTGATCATAACAATGCCTGAACCACCTGCACCACCAAGATAAACTAAAGTTCCTGTGTGCGTTCCACCGCCACCGCCACCGCCACCTGTGTTAGCGGTTCCCGCAAATCCTGTTTGTCCAAATGTGCTAGATCCTCTACCGCCATTACCACCGCCGCCTAGACCGCCAACACCGCCAGCAATAGAAACAGGGCCAGGCGCATCATTTGTATTACCACCACCGCCACCGCCAGCAAATGTCACAACACCGTAAAGATTTGATGTTATTCCAGCGCCGCCATTTCCACCAAATTGACTAATGCCATTAGATCCAACAGCGCCAGCACCACCGCCGCCTGCGGCAGAATAATTAGAAGATGTTTGTAAGCCGTTACCACCTGCTAAACCTTGCAATGATGTTCCCGCCGCACCAGTTACACCAGCACCAGTTCCACCACCACCGCCACCGCCTGAACCGCCAACAGAAGCATTACCATAACCGCCACCGCCACCGCCCGTAGCAGAAATAGAAACTGCACCGCCAATAATTGAAGAAGCAGTGCCGTTTCCACCATTAGAAGAATTACCAGCAGTACCGCCGCCACCAATAGTGACGGTGTAATTTGTTCCAGAAACTAAACTTACTGGAGTTTCAGGGCTTGAATTAGCGCCTGATAATTGTCCTGTCATTGCTGAACGATAGCCACCACCACCACCGCCGCCTGCGGCAGTATTGTTGCTTCCACCACCACCACCGCCTGCTACAACAAGATATTGACCGCTAATTGTTTGGTTAGGAGTAAATACGCCTGTTGATCCAAATACATGATAATAATAAAGATCATCAGCATAAACAGTGCCACCTGATGCTTTAAGTGCAGGTGATGTTGCTTCTGCGGTTATTCCATATAAAGACACAGTATAACCATCTGAAAAATTAGCGCCACTAGCAGGAAAAACTGTTATTGAATTAATTGCTTCTAATGGAGATTTACGCCATGCGCCAGAGTTTAATTGTATTCCAGTACCAGTAGCAGAACCTTTTGCTAAAACAGTTTTTTGAACTGAAGTGCTGGCGTAATTCATTATGTGTATAAGCGTATTTGCTTGCGTTGTAGATTGATAAGTTACAAAAATTTGATTAGCCGTAGTGTAATTAGCAGTACCAGTTGCAGACCCATTACCATAAAATAAAGTTTTACTGTAATTACCTGCTGTGTCACCGTTAAACCTTATAGCCATATCAGTTAAAGACGCTTGTGTTCCTGCACATACAATAACTAGATCTTTGTAAGTTTGAGGTATTGCAGAAAGAGTAACTGTGTTAGTTGATGATCCGCTTACTGTAATTTTATCTAGCGCTACATAAGTATTAGTTGCCATATTATTTCACCCCATAAAGCGCAAAAGAAGTGTTTGTTTGAAAAGGATATGTTCCGACCCTAAAAGTTATGCTTGTTACAGGAGAAGTGTTATTCCAAAGGTTTGAATATATACCGACAGAACCAGCCCCATTTCTATCTACACCCCAAAAAGAACGAGTAGTTGTATTTTTTACATTTGAAGAATAATCTAAAATGTCAATTATGTTTGCGGCTGGAGTTGTTTGACTTGCAAGACCGATACCCGCTCCCAATCCATTTACACCAGCATTAGAATAAGCAAATACGCTTGAACCATTAGCGCCCATTTGATGATCACGGTAATTAGAACCTGTTGTGTCACCATTGTAAGAAATGTAAAGAGTATCTTGCCCTGAATTTAATGATGAAGCCCTAATTTGCAAATGACGGTAATTGCTAGGGATACCAGCAAAAGTTATTATTGAAGTAGAAGCAGATAATGTCACTGAAGCCAAAGCGTCATAAGATCCAACAGCAACACCGCGCCCTTGTTGATTTGAAGAAGCAATAATTCCTAATACTGGTGTCATGAAATGTCACCCATAACTATCCATGTATCTGTTGCAATCTTTACACATGTTGCAGTGCTGTTCGCTACGCGCAATTTTGGCGCGGTACTTGTGCCGCCTGTACTGAGAATTGTTGTTGTGCCTGATGATGCCGCTTGAATTGTCGGCTGGCCTGCGCCTGTGATCCATGCAAATGAAATTTGTGCGCCTGTTGGATAAGCAACTGAAGCATTTGTAGGAATAGAAACCGTAATTGCAGATGCGTTATTAAGCGTTACTAATTTGCCATTGTCACCAAGAACAGGCGTATAAGTTGTTCCTGTTTGAGCGTTAATACCCATGTTAATAAGCGGTGATGTAAGTGTTGGATTTGTGCCAAACACAAGCGCGCCTGATCCTGTTTCATCTGTAACGGCTGATGCTAAATTGGCAGAAGAAGGTGTTGCAAGGAATGTTTCTACGCCTGTACCAAGACCAGTAACATTTGAAATAGATACTGAGCCAGTGGCATAAGCCAATGAATTCCACGCTGTTGATCCATTGCCAATTTTTGTTTTAAGTGTGTCGGTTTCAAAACCCCATTCACCTGAAGCAAGTGTTGGGTTGGCTGAAGTCCATTGGGAAGCAGTGCCACGGCGTACTTGAACTTGCGTTACAACTGGCATTATGGAGTACCCCCGTTAAAAGTCTGTGTAGCGGTGTCGCTTACGCCGCCACCCTGATATGGAGCAATACTATCAAACACGCCCGCATCTATCTCTGTAACTGCGGCTGAAGTGCCAACAGTCACCCAGTCAGTGCCGTTGTAAACTTGAAGCCCTAGCGTGGTGTTGTAATACAAATCGCCAGTGCGCAATGTTGGTATTGATATAGCCGTTGCGCTTGCTGGCGTATTTGTAGGTGTTAATGCTTGACGGCTCATTAGGAAATATCACCAACAACAATCCATGTATTTGATGCTGTGCAGATTGCTGTGGCTGTTGAATACTGAGCGCGTAATTTAGGAGTTGCCGCAGTCGCACCAGTTGAAACAATAGTTACGCCTGTATCTCCTTGAAAAGTAACCTGACCTGCGCCCATCTGCGCAAAGTTAATTTGTTCACCAACGCTATACAATCCTGCCGCAACCGTTACAGTGATAGCAGAAGCGTTTGTTAGCGTTACAAATTTAGCGGAAGCATCAGCCGCCACCGTTGTGTAAGTAGTTCCTGTTTGAGCGTTAAGCGTTAAAGTTGTTGCCGCTTTGTAATCTAATGAAACAGTTACAGCGCCGCTTGATCCACCACCGCTCAAACCTGTGCCTGCGGTTACTGAAGAAATGTCACCGCTTTCAGGAATGTTTGTTGTAACTAATACGCGTGTATCTGTAATGTTTGCGTTAGTGATAGCAGTAGCACCCGCACCAACGGCTACGGTTGCAAGAGAAATTGAGTTAGCAGGAAGCGCTGGTGCAACAGGAGATCCCGCAGGAGTTCCTGCAACTACTTGAAGAACTGCGTTATTAAGTGCGCCTGTGTAGTAAGCATCATTAACAGTTAGGCAAACGCGGTCAATGCGTGGGTTGGTTGGATCTGCTGTTGTAATAGAAAGAACAACAGTTGCGTCATTGTAACCAACATAAGTACCCATGTTTGCTTGCGTTGTACCAACGATTGCGGCCCAACCAGAAGCAACAAGAATAGAAAGACCCGTAGGGGAGTTTTGTGTAACGGCTAAAGAGTCGCTCTTGATGATACCTGTGGTAGCCCAAAGAGCCTGAGTTGTTAAACGGTCATTCTCAGCAGGGTGAGAACCATTCTGCAACCAACTGGGCGGTGTTCTTAGTGTCATCTATTCTCCTAAATGTAAGCCGATTGCCATTCAACGGTTGCCCCTGTTACACCTGTAACTGTACTACCTGCGTTACCTGTTAGGTAGAAAAGGTTGTTTCCTGGTTGAGCAGAAAACCATTGTCCAGTTGTAAGCAAATTGCGGGCAGGGTTGCCGTTCAATGTAATTAGTTTATTGTATAAATCAACAACAAGGGTGTCACTATCTGTTAGCGATACTTGAAAGTTGAGTTCAAGATCTTCTGTTTCATTACCTAAGATGGGATTAATAATTGGGCCATTTAATGTAATTAATGGATAGGTGTCAGTCCAACCGTTATTAGTTATGGTTGTTGTAATTTCAGTAGAACCGCCGCCGTAAACAAGGTTGTAAATGCGGTTGTAAGTGCGGCCTGTTGGCGGGGTATAAGCCAAAGATGCTGTCTGAACATTGCTGTCATAGTAACGGGGATCAGGGGCAAAAAAAGTAGCCTGCGCCAGAATGTAGCCATAGGTGTAGTTAGGATCTACGGTAGCCGTTAGACCGCGTACACGGGCGTTTAAGACCTGTTCACCTTCAGCGTTAGACATAATGAAGTAAAGCGGGGTAGTGCCTTCAGACTGCGGTAAAAGCGCTCTTTGAAGGGTGTTGTAATTAGCCTGGGCAGATCCAGTTGCATTACCCAAAATCTGAATAATTATGGAAACGGTGCGCCCGCTTAGGAAGTCACGGCCTGAAAACATACCATCTGCGTAGCCACGGTTATCATCTTGATTGCGGATACCAGGCAATGCTTCTAGCCCATCAATGCTCATAACTTGATAAGGAGAACCAACACCGCCAAATACTTGACCGTTAAATGAAAGAGAATAAGTAGTAATTACTTGTGGCATTATTCAAAACCCATTGCTTTCAATTTATTTTTAACTCCAGTTTGAGTGCTAACAGAAGTTGAACTTGTTGGTTTTTGACCATAGGCCGCCATTGTAGATGCGCTTACCGTTACTGCTGTTCCATATTTAATGCCATTAGTAATGACTGCGGCGGTTGAAGTAGGGTCAGTCATGTTTACGCCTGTAACATTGTTTGTAATGTGTGTAGTGTTTGCCACTGGCCCAATAAACCCTTTATCTCCTGGTTGCAGTCTGGCAGTAACACTAGGCGTAAATACTGGTGCGTTTTGCATAGCACTATAAGATGCTTGTGATGCACCCAGAGCCGCCATGGCAGTTGCAACTTCTTTTAATTTTAATTTGAGATCATCTAATTTCTTTTGTGTTGATTTTTCAATTTCATCAATGGCTTTTTCATAATCTTTTTGCGCTTGCAACAAAGAGCGTTGCAGATCTTTAGTTGCTTCAGCAAGGGTGTCATCAAAGCGTAATTTAGCCGCCGCCAGCGCTTCCTGAAGATCTGTCATAGCCGCCGCCATTTTTTCAGTGCGGGTAGCCTGGGCTTCAGTTAATGCTTCTGAAAAAGCAGAATTAGACTCAGCCAAAGACTTGTTTAGTTCTGTGTCCACTTCTGACAAAGATTGCTTTAGATCAATAGCAACCTGGCTGTAAGCGGTCATAAGTTCCTGGGTAGCCAACTTACCGCCAGAGTTCATTGTGGCGGCTAATTGATCCATGCCAGTTTCAGAAATCTTCTCTACTTGACCGTAAAGATCTTGCAATTCTTTAGTGGCTTCAGGAGAAGCGGCCTGCAAAGCGGCGGCAATCTTGTTACCTGCTTCTGGCCCATTCTTAACTACTTCTTCAATAAATGTCTGGGAATAGCCCATGCCCGCTAACTTTGCGGCGTTAGCCTGGAGATCTTTAGCGCCTTGTAATTTCTCTTTAAGATCTGCCAGTAACTTATCAGTGCCTTTTTTGGCGGCTGTGCTAAAAGCGGTAGTCCAACCAGCCGCAGTTTTGATTGAAAGACTAGATGTAAATGCAGTCAGATCAAAAGAGTCAGCAAGGTTAAAACTTAATTTAGAAGCAAAAGCATCACGCAAACGGTCAATAGATGTTTGAATGATTGAGCGTTCTTTTTCAGACGCGGATTTTGTAAGTTCATTACGCTTTTTGGTAGCGGCTTCTTGCAAATTTGCAAGTTGCTTATCTCTATTTTTTTCTAAATCTATTTTTTTCTTAGCGTACTCATTATCAATTTGTAAAAGAACTTCTGTGTTGCGTTTTCTTGCGCTGGCTTCTGCGCGTTCACGGTCTTGTTGTGCTTCTGCCATAATATCGTCATAGCGCAATTTTGCAGAAGCAATCCTTTCATCACGCTGTTCAAGTTCTTTAGCGGAATTTTCTTTAGCGTCAAGGATCGCTTCATTCATATCCTTGTAAATACCTAATACATCTTTTTTATATTCTTTAAGTTTCTTTTTTTGCTCATCAGTCAAACCAGTGCCAGTGCCACCACCGCCACCACCGCCACCACCGCCTGTTGATCCTGTTCCTGTTTTTGTTTCACCAGTAAGGAAACCAGGTAGTTTGATTTTTTTGTTTCCTAATTTATCAGCAGTTGCTATTAAACCTAAAACCTTTTTTGAAGTTGTTTCAGCAAATTCTCCTACTTTGCCAATAGCATTATTAATTCCATCTAGTGCTGTTTGTGCGCCAGGAACTTTTAATAGCGCTAGACCTTTAAGCAATAACCTCATAGGGCCGCTTACAACTTTAAGGATTACTTCAGCAAGTTCTCCAAATATGCGGATCACAAGCGCCACTTGAACTATGACACTTTTAGCAACAGTAATTACCATTTTTCTAAAAGTTTCTGAATTGTTCCATGCGTAAACAAAACCAGCCGCAACAAGCGCCAGTGCCGTAACAATTATTCCAATGGGGTTGGCTCTCATAGCCGCGTTGAGAGCCAGCATAGAAGCGGCAAGGCCATTAGTAGAAGCAATAGACGCTAGTTGCGCGCCTTTCATAAGAACTGTTGCTACCGCATAAAGTTGCTGAGTAACTTTAACCACTATTAAAATACCGTTGTAAATTTTTAACGCGACATACGCCGCCGTCAATACTGTAACTAATGTTAAAATTACTTCTTTATTGTCTGCAATAAATTTGCCAAATTTTCTTAGTGCAGGTATAAATGTGTCAGAAACAAAAGTGCTTACTTTTTCTAAGGCTGGCAATAATGCCGCGCCTAGATCTTCTTTAAGGTTGCCCAATTCATTCATAGCAACTTGCATAGGGTTTGTATCACGCAATGAAGCGTTAAAGTCTTTATAGGTAGAATTCAAAACATCTACGATTGCGGCGGCGCGTTGGCTTTCAGTACCATTAGAAATAAGTTTCTTAGTCTGATCATCAAGCACAAAGCCAACCCTGGTAAGAGATCCAAAGTTACCATTGAGCGCTTGCGCCAAACCGTTTGTCATCTGTCTGAAATCATCAGATGTGGCGGCGGCTCCTTTTTCAGCAGTTACATAATCCAAAATGGCAGGTGTCAGCGTCTTGATTGTGTCACCCGTTAAATCAAATGTGGCTAATTGTGATTGGGCTACAACAATGTTGCTCTTGCTAACTACGCCAACTTTTTCTAGCGCGGCGGCTTGTTCAAGAAGATGATCTACATATTCATTTGTTGCCCCACCCGTGGTTAAAAGCAACTGGCGCAATCTTTCCTGCGCCGCAGAAGCCGCGTTTGCTTCAGTTACAGAACTTCTAAGAAAATTGAGTACAGCCGCGCCACCAAAAGCAATACCCAAAGCGCCGCCAACACCTTTGATTTTGTTCATAAAACCATTCATAGCGTTGCCAGACTGCTGAACAGTGTCATCTAAGTTTTTAAGAGAGTTTTGAGCCTGAACTAAACCTGCTTTGAGTTGCGTTACATCAGCAACTAATTGCACTAAAACTGGTGGGATAGTAGATGACATAACTTATCCCTTCAACATAGATGCAAAAGCCATTGTAAAGGTTCTTGATAATTTTCCACTGTTTTTCAATG
>Ga0315903_10007969_pt1 | contig 13138 bp, 12 predicted proteins | sample LakEriMetagenome_7_FD_203524 | JGI IMG/M metagenome (GOLD analysis project Ga0315903, IMG submission 203524) | Freshwater fungal communities from buoy surface, Lake Erie, Ohio, United States - Buoy 2 MA119 | ecosystem: Environmental > Aquatic > Freshwater > Lake | place: USA: Lake Erie, Ohio...
GGGAAAACCCCCATGCACACCTTTGTTGACGCAACGCCGCTGGCAAAGGAAAAGATGATCGCGGCCTGATCCTAACAGACAGGTCCACAACGATCACTCACAGACACCGACTGTCCGATCAAATGCCAACTTATACACATAATACCAAGGCGCATTGATCATGACCCATGTGCCCACTGGCGCATGCCGATGGACATGATGCGCCATGGCTGGCTGACGAGGTTGTTCCAGGCGAAGCAGCAGTGGTCGACGATGTCGTCGTAGGATTTGAAGATGCGGTTCGACAGCCAGTTGTCACGCATGAACTGCCAGACATTCTCGACCGGGTTGAGTTCGGGGCAGCGCGGCGGGAGCGGCAACAGGGTGATGTTGGGCGGCACGACCAGTTCGGCAGAACCGTGCCATCCGGCCTGATCGAGGATGAGCACGGCATGGGCACCGGGCGCTACGTGGAAGGCGATCTCTTCCAGATGCATGCTCATCGCTTCACTGTTGCAGCGGGGCATGACGATGCCGGCAGCCTTGCCTTCGGCAGGGCAGATCGCACCAAAGATCCAGGCCGAGGATCGTCGCTGATCACGAGGAGCCGAGGGACGTGTGCCGCGCTTGGCCCAGCGCCGGGTGAGCTTGGTCTGCTGGCCGATCCGGGCTTCGTCCTGCCACCACAGCTCTATGGGCGTTCCTTCGGGGAGGCCTTTGCGGATTTGCGCCAGACGGGCGGCGAAGCCTTTTTAAAAATGGCGATGTCGTCGTCCTTCTGCCCACGGTGACGCGGACGCGCGGAGAGCTTGCGATAGCCCATAGCGCGAAGCTCGCGGCTCAGGGTATGACGCGTGACCGACACCGAGAACTGGTCCCATACCCACTGGGCAAGATCGGCAAGCCGCCAGCGCACCACGCCATGCGCAGCCGGGATCGGGCCCGTCTCGACGACCTCGGCCAGACGAGCACGCTGCTCGTTGTTCAGGATAGATGCGCGCCCGGGTGCTTTGCGCGTCGCCAAACCATCGGGCCCTTCCGCGTTGAAGCGAAGCACCCAGTCCCGCACGATCTGCAGCGTGACGCCGGCAACCTTGGCCGCATCGCTCCGGCTGCCGCCGTCCAGGATCAACGCCATCGCCAGCAGACGCCGAACCTGATCGGGATCGCCGCAGCGTCGCGCAAGACGCCGTAAATCCGCCGCTGCATGATCCGTCCGAACCCCAATCGCTGCCGCCATCGCAAGCCTCCATGTGCCTGCGACAATGAATCAGGTCGGCTGACGAAGGGGAATCCCAACCCGTGAGTCATCCACAGCGAACATTGGTATAAGACCCCGAGGATCAAGGCATGGCTGGCGCGCCGTCCGCACTGGCACGTTCATTTCACGCCGACATCGGCTTCCTGGATCAACCAGGTGGAGCGCTGGTTCGCCGAACTCACGCGCAAGCAGTTGCAGCGCGGCGTCCATAGATCCACTGCAGAGCTCGAAGCCGACATCCTCGCATTCATCGAGGCGCATAACGAAAACCCGAAACCCTATCGCTGGACCAAATCCGCCAACCAGATCCTCGCCTCAGTCAAACGCTTCTGCCAAAAGGCAGTGAGCCAAACTTCAGATTCCGGTGACTAGGCGGCGGATGCTGTTATTACATCATCGTCCGTCGGGGCAATCTCTGCGGGCGCGGTGTAGACCTGACACAGGGCCGCGATCAGCGCATCACCCGCGATCGGCTTCATCAGCAGCTGGGTGTAGGCCAGCCGCGAAACGACCTCCAGTGGAAGGTTTCCGGCGGGTGAGAACAGCACTGTAACGGAAATCTCTGCGCTCTGTGCAAGGCTGAGCAGGTCACGCAACCGCGTTATGTCTTCGAAGCTCTTGGCGACTGATCCGGCATCCAGCAAAACATGATCGACCGCGCCGGTCTCGATGGCGAGCGCGCAATGTTCAGCTTGCCCCGACGCGGTGACGGACTTTACGTGCGGTTCGATGAGACCCGACAGAATTGCCTGTTTCATCTGGCTTTCCTCGACCAGAAACAGGCGGCACTCTGCAAGGGTTGTCGGGCGTTCGAGCGTGATACTATTGCTCGCTTTGGCCTCGGTAAATGGCAGGATCAGTCGGAATGTTGAACCCTTCCCTTCCTGGCTTTCCAATTCGATCCTTCCACCAAGCGCAACGGCAACGTTTTGGCTTATCGACAGCCCAAGCCCAGTGCCGCTGAATTCGCGGGTCGTTGCATTGTCGACCTGATGGAATGCCTCGAAAACCCGTTTCTGTTCGGCGGCGGGGATACCGACCCCGGTATCTATGATTGCGATTGCCAATTCGCGCGTCGCATCGTCACAGGTTGCGCGCAAGGTGACGGAGCCACTGCGCGTGAATTTTGCCGCGTTGGACAAAAGATTGAAAACGATCTGGCGCACCCTTCCGCCGTCGGTTTCAATGCATTCAGGAATGGCGCCAATATCTTCGTGGTAGTCAAGACCCTTGGAGGCGAATTTGTCGCGCCACAATTGGCCGGCATCGACCAAGATCGACCCAACTGCCGTTGGCCCCATTTCGATCGTCACCTGCCCGCTTTCCATCTTGGCAACGTCAAGCAAATCATCGACCAGCGCCTTCATCGTCTCCCCGGCGCTCTTGATCAGATTGACTCGCTTGAGGTTTTCCTCGTCCATATCCTGCTTGCTCAACATGACCTGTGCAGTGCCAAGGATCCCGTTGAGCGGCGTGCGGATTTCGTGGCTGGTCATCGCGAGGAAATCGGTCTTGGCCTTGAGCGCGTGTTCGAGATCGGCGTTGGCCAAGCGGACGTCGTTGCGGCTGCGGCGGATACGGAAGAAGGCGGCCAAAGTGAGCCCGAGCACGATCATGAGTGCAACAGCAAAGCCGATGAAGGCCATTGTGCGAAATTCTGAGCGCTGTCGTTCAAGTTTGATGTCGCGTTCCAGCTGTCCCTGCTTCAGTTCCGAGATGCGCAGGTTCTGGTTGGCAAAGTCAAACTCGGCCGCCATCAGCTGCGAGCTTGCCGTGGCGACAAGGTCACGCGCCTGACTGTCGAGCCGTTGAAATGCCCGCAAATGCGCAAGCGCCTTCAGCGGCTGGCCGGTTTCGTCAAAGACCTTGGCGCCCAGTTCATGGAACTGGCGATACGGCAATTCTGTCGTGTTCAAATCTGCGCCGAGAAAGGTCTGGTCGATCAACCGGGCAGCCCGTTGCCGATCCCCGCGTTCATAGGCGAGACGTGCCTCAACGCCAATGACGAAGCGGCGCCAGTCGGCGGCCTCGCCGTTACGAGACAGGGCCAGTGCGCGGTTGGTAGTGAATTCCGCTTCGACCAGCTTACCCTGTTCGATCTGGACCAGCGCCAGATTCGATAGGATGCGGGTCTCTAGCAAGCGACTGCCGAGTTCCTTTGCGGCGACAATCGCTAGTCCATATTCGCGCTCGGCATCGGCAAATTTCTCGAGCGCCTTGTAGGTTTCGCCCAAGTTGTTATGATTGCCCAGCGCAAAGCTGGGGTCGTCGTTGTAGATTTCGACCGCCTGCTTGTAGTAATCCAACGAGCGACGGTAATCGCCAGCCTCCCAGTAGATCTGGCCCAGATCGTTGAGAGCGATCGCCTGACTGCGCGGAACCTTGGCCTTGCGATATATCTTGTAGGCGCCCTGATAGTCAGCCAACGCCTGTTGCACATTGCCAAGCAGCGCCTGCACCGCACCGCGCGATCGCATAAGATCGCCGTTGAGCTTCGTTCCGGGTGCAGCTCTTTCAACGACAGTCAGCGCCTCGGTGGCGATGGCACCAGCTTCGTCAAGCCGGTTAAGGCCGATCAGCGCCTCGGCCTTGAGCCACATCGCAGTCGCGCGGTTAGTGGCAGTGTCTTGCCCGGTCTGCTTCTCTGCCAAATTCAAAGCACGCTCGGATAACGCGAGCGCATCCTGTGGATCGGCCATCATGGCCGTCTTTGCATTCTCAATCGCCGCGCCGTAGGCATCAGCCGACGCAGCAGGTTGATCGCGGCTTTGCGCAGCGAGCGGCTGAAGGCCTCCAATAAAGGTAAGGCACAAACAGAGGAAGGTGGCGATATCTCTCATAAGACAGGCCCTATCCGTTCTGCGTTAACAAACGGCCAAGGCCCGGTAACCAAGTTGTCTATCCGACAGATGATCGATCCTCAGAAAGCGAACCGAAACGAAACCCCACCGAGGAAATCCGAATTGTCCTCTCGCAGATTGGCGCTGGGCCGCAGTTCGGCGCGGGCGAACAGACTGACTTCGCCCGCACCGCCCATCACCGGTGCAGCATAGTGACCCTCGGCCACGTAGCGGCGCGGACCGGCGTTGGTGATATCGAACCGTTCGTTGATGATCCCTTTCTCGCCGGTCTGGCGATCAACCACGCCAACCAGTTGCGCATCGATAAAGCCACGCTCCAGCGTCAGCGGCTGCGCGACAGTGACACGCAGGTTATCGCTACGCCCAATCACGCCATGCTTGGCCACACCAACCTGGAATGCCGAGGAGAGGGTGCCAGCTACCCGGAGGTTGGCTGCCTGATCCGCCGCACTGCGCGAAACGGTCGCAGATCCGAAGAGATTGATCCCCTCACCCAGATCGAAATCCGCCGCGAGCGTCGCGCCAGTCGTGCGCACGCCGCCACCGAAATCGGCAGGTTCGATCGAGCGCACCCCGAACAAGGCATCTTGTTCGTCCAGCATCGTTACCGCCAAGGACAGTTTCGACGCGCCCGAAAGATCATAGTCGAGCCGCACCGTCGTTGCCGAAGCCTGATAGTCGCCCCGGCTATTGATCAGCGCGCGGTCATCAAGGCCGAAATCTTCGCGGGCGATGTTTTCATCGACCGATCCGTCGCGGCGCGTCATTGCAAGGCTAAACCGCAAACCATCGGCCAACCGCGCGCTGGCAGCAAAGTGTGTGCCCCCCGTAGCGAAACCGAGCAGCGGGTTTGCGCCGCCAGTCACAGGATTATAATCGGTCGTTAGGCCCAAATTGCCCTGACCGCCGACCAGCGCGCTGGCATCGCCGTGCCCGAAGGCAAAACCGAAGGCATTGTCCGGCGCGTTGATTGCAACCGTGGATTCAAGGTTGGGACGCAGCAGGAACTGGTTGCCCGACACAATGTTCTGGCGACCACTCATGCTGAAGCTCCAGCCATCGCCGAATGGCACCGCCGGGGTATGGTTCATGTCGGTGAAACCAGAGGTGAAGCCCGACTTACTCGCGCCACCATCCAGCCATGAAACGAAGCGGTGATACATGAATTCCTGCATCGTCTGGCCGTTGACCGAGGTGTTGAACAACCGGCTGGAAAGCGGGATCAGGAAGTCGCGATTACTGGTGACCAGCTCTTCAAACGCCACGAAATATGCGTTGTTCGTTTGCCAGCTGGATTGAACGCCGCCCTTGCGCAGCTTGTTGATTTTCTGCGGCGTGGTCCGCCCGGTTTGGTCGATCAGATAGTAACTCAGGTCATTGAAATCGAGCGCGGATTGCGAGGCTTCGATATCGAGCAGCCCCCAGCCATAAACCGGATCGACACCCGGCGCGCCCAGATCCTGCGCGCTTTCAAGGATGGCTTTGGCCACATCGAACGGGTGGTCCCTCAGCCAGGGCCAGCGATCATGAATCAGCGCAATCGCGCCGGTCACCAGCGGCGCTGCAAACGACGTGCCCGAAGCGCGCGTCACCCCGCCTTGCCCATCAGACACGAGGATCAGTTCACCCGGTGCAACCAGAAAACGGTTCATGAGCGGGCCGCTGACCTCAAGGTAATCCTCACCCTTGTAATACTGGCCATTGGTTTTGCCGCAGGTGCCATTAGCGAGCAGGCAGGCGGTACCCGGCCGGTTCGAGAAACCCGAAATCTGGCCCGTGGCATCGACCGATCCGACCACGATGAAGGTCGTATCAAGCGCGCCGCCGAATTCCACATCCTGGGTCTGGGTGATGCCGTCATTGCCCGCCGCGATCACATAGACCGTGCTGTCGCGGAATTGTTCGACTTGCGACTTGTTGAACAGATCGCGCCAATCGTCGGGCAAGGTGTAACCCGAAACGCCAAGCGACAGGTTGACAACGCTGGCCTTGGCATTTCCGACCGCGATGATGCCCGATAGCACATCTTCCCAGCTTGCGGTGTAGGTTTTGTCGAACGGATTATATCCGGCGATCGTCGCATTGGGCGCGATGCCCATGATGCCGCGCCCATCGTGCGAGGAAACCAGCAGGCTTGAAACTGCCGCGCCGTGAGCGTTGTCGATATCCCGGTATCCGCCCGCATAGACGGTTTTCGAATTCACGTCAGCATCGGAGGGCGCGAAGAAATCGAGCACGCCAATCGTGGTGGTCGCACCGCCGCCCTGCACCTTGGTTAGCGCGGGACTCCAATTCACCGCATTCATCCAATGGTCGATCTGATCAAGGCCGGAATAGTTAAGCAGGTTATCGTGCCAGTCGATCAGGAACGCCTGACGCGTCCAGGCATCCCAGCTATGCAGGCTGGACAGGTCATCAGCGCTCAGGTTCCACTTGGCGAGAAACGCGTCTTCGAAAGCCTCTTCAAAACTCTTGCCGGTCTGCGCAGAGATTTCAGCACCCCACTGCGCCTTACCCTCGGCGATCAACGCGCGGATCGCAGCTTCAAGCGCTACGGGATCGTTTCCGTCCCATTTCGCCAGAATCTGCTCAGCGCGCGTGAAGAAATCATCGGAGAAGATCCGGATCCGCCCGACCTTAGGATCAAGTTCGCCCGCCTCTGGCGCTAGGTCGCCCCAAAAGATGCGGATGTTGCCCTTGAGGGGGTCAATGTCATCCTCGAAAATGCGAATTCGCCCGCCCAGCGTTTCGACATCGCCTTCGAAGATGCGGATCCGCCCGCCCAGGGAATCGACACCGCCTTCGAAAATGCGGATGCGTCCGCCCAGTGGATCGAAGGTCGTCTCTGTGGCTTCCTCTCGCACGACCGGCGCTGGTGCAGGGGTCGGCGTTGGCGCAGGCTGATCGGGCACGCAGTCTTTGTTGCATGCCTTATTGTTTGCAAGCGAAGGCTGCGCCGCCAGCGTTGCAACCGCAATCGCCGAAGTGAGCAAGGCCTGCCTCAGGATGTCCCGTATTGCCATATCGCGATTCCTTTGCGGCCCGATTCGCTGGACGCTTCTAATCTCTGGACGACAGTGGCACCCGACTTCCCAATGAAGGCATAAGGCGCTGCATTAACGCCGGATTAATCAGGGGATCGGTACTTAGCTGTGATCCAGCCGTTTACGGCGACTTGGTGGACAGCGAAGGGATCAAGGATAGGTCTGAATTTATTGTCGAAATTCGTTGATCAGCTTCGCGCATGAAGACCACCAAATCTGCCAGCGGCATCGGGCGTGCTATTTGGTAACCTTGGATATTATCGCAGCCCATAACCATTAGCAGTGCTAACTTGGTAGCGCAGTCGACCCCCTCTGCCGTGACTTGCATACCGAGCGCATGGGCCAGATCGATCGATGACCGCACGATCATCGGGTCGCGGTGCGACGCCGTTAGATCCATAATGAATTCGCGGTCGATCTTCAGCTCATTTGCCGGAATCTGCTTCAGGTAGCGCAGCGACCACAGACCCACACCGTAGTCATCAATGGCAATCTCCGCGCCAGCCATTTTGTACAATTCAAGGTTGGCCAAGGCACGGTCTGGGTGGTCGATGACGGAGGTCTCAGTGATCTCCAAACCAATGCGCCCATGCGCCGATTTAAGAATTTCGATGGCGCGCAAGGTGAATTCACTATCTGACAGCAATTTCGCAGAGAGGTTCACAAAGGTCTTCACCGCAATACCATAATCGATCAATTCAAGCTGGTCGGACAGTGCTCTGCGCAAGGTCCACAACGTCAACTCCTCGATCAGGTCGCTTTGCTCTGCGACAATCACAAGCTCCTCGATGGTGAAATTTGCAAGCGCGTTTGAATGGTTGCGCAGGAGAGCCTCAGCTGCCTCAAACGATTTCGTGCGCACATTGAGCTTTGGCTGATAAAATAATGATAATCTTTCATTTTTAAGTGCAATCCTGAGCTCGCGAGCGCCAACGCATTCCGCCCCATGCGGACCCATGCTTACGGTGGATGTCGTTTGCGCAGCAGTCTCTTCCGCAAATTCACAATTCGGTTCGATATGCGCGCCGTCCAGTTGGGCAAAGGGTTCCGAAATATCGGAGAGCAGCCGCTCGGACACGACCCTGGCGAACCAGCCAAGCGCGAACGTGGCGGCAATCGAAAATCCGAAGAAAAGAATGACCGCACTAGCCGACATGCGCGCTGATTAGCGCAGAAGATTGGTTTTCCGGTTAATGGCTAAGTACGGCTCCCGCAGGTGTTAACGAAGGGAGAGCATTGCAATGTAGCGTGTCAGATTGGTAGCCACAGCGCCTAAGTCGCGATGTCCCGCCACCGTGACGGCCTTGCCCTGCAATATGGCCGCGACGACTTCGCCGAGCAGTCCAAACTTGTCCGCGCGCTTAGCCGCGAGCGCGGCAAAGACTTGGCTGGCGACTACAAGCCCGAGCGGCAGTTTGCCGAACGGCGCGGCATCACCTTCCGCGTTAATATAGTGGAAATCGCCCGGCAGTTGCCGGAACGTGCGAAATCGATCTTTGCGGGCTTCCGTCCGCAGGCCAACCGGCTCGCAGCGCTGCTCACCGAACAGGTTGGTCTTTCTGATCAGCGCCGGGCGGTCGAACGCTACGCTCGCGCCGCCACCAATATCGGACAAATGCGCGAACAGGGATTGCCGGTCCTGCCACACCAGCGCGATGCACTGGAGAAGGCGGGAAAGGCGCTCGATGCAATCCGGCCCTATGGCACAGCCGACCTCACCAGCGCCTTACAGCGCCAGCCCTCGCTGGCCCGTGAGGCCGCCGATGGTCGCAGCCAGGGCGCGATCCGCGCCATGCAGCTTGAAGCCGAAATCCGCGTCGATCCCGCAAAGCGCGCAGACCGTTTTGTCAGCGACTGGCAGTGGCTGGGGCAGGCGCGTCAGGTCATGCAGCGCGATGGCGACAGCAAGGGTGCGCTGCGGCTTACCAACCGCATGACGGACATGGCGAAGGGCCTGGAGCGCGATGCGCAGGTCGAATCCCTGCTGCGCAGTCGCACCCGCGAGCTTGGCATCAAGACAGAACTCGGTCGCGATCTGGCCCGCGACCTTACCGCCTCCATCACGATGGAGCGCAGCCGGTCAATCAGCATGGGCCTGTAGGAGAAGCGTAATGGATACCGACACTGATGATGTGGAACTGCCACTGGACCTTGAGCCGGACCCCGACCACGAACTGTCCGCCCCGGACGCCGCAGGCGATCCCGCTGCAGAGGCGTTCGCCCGGCTTGAAGGCGCGCTGGCCCTGTTCCGCCGTGCGGTGCAGCATCTGGCCGCCGAGCGCGCGGACATCGTCATTCCCGGCCACGGCGCGACCCTGACCGACTTGGCCAAGCGGATGGGTGCGATTGGCGATAGCCTGAAATACATGGCTGGTCATCCGGCGATGCAGATGACCCCTGACAACATTGGCCAACGGATAGCCGCAGCAGCCGAGGCCGCGCGGCGCAGCGATCAGGACAGGATCAGTCAGGCTCGTAGTGAGTTGAATCAAGCCACCCAAGAAATACGTGGCGTCACGGCCCATGCGCGCAATGCCGTAGAGCAGCGGCTGCAGCTCTATCAGCTGGCAGGCGGAGCCTTGCTCGCCGGGATACTGCTATGGTCATTTCTTCTCGGCACCATTGCCCGCGCAATGCCCGAAAGCTGGCACTGGCCCGAGCGCATGGCAGCGCGGATGGTCGGCGCGTACACTCCCGGTGGGATGGGGGCGCACGGATGATGCAAAGCGACAGCCCTGAGGCATGGAATGCGCTGGTGCAGGCCGCTTACATCCAGCGCGACAACCGAGATACCATTGACGCCTGCCGGAACAATGCCGCAACATCGCGGCAGCGGGTGCGTTGCACGGTCAATATCCGTCCAGACGGAGAAGAGCGAAACTGAGTGACAACATCGGAAGTGGGGCGGCAACGATCCCAGAGCGGGTCAAAGCAGCCCAAGCAAACCCATACAAAATGTGGGACCAAATGTGGTTTCAATTTTCCGGAAAAGCCATATCATCCTTTAAAAACAGAGTGATAAATGACTTTAATGGTAGCGGAGGAGGAATAGCTTTAGGGGATATAAGGTGTTGTTTCTATATAACAATAAATCGATCTCAACCGATAATACCTCCACTGATACCCCCAGCCTCGGACCTTTGCGATATACCGTTTTGGCGGTCAGACACGCCGAATTCGGCCAGCGCTCAGTTGGTCGGCGATGTCAGAACTCCCGGTCTTATCGGCCCGCAAAAGGACTGCGCCGATCGAAATTTGCTCCCTCAGCTCTTGCCGGCACTCACCTCAAGCGATGTGGCGATGTCGAGGATCGAGCGCGCCAGGACCATCGGATCATCCTTCGAAGCCACGAACCCGCGCCTTTGCCAAAACGCGGCAGCCTCCGGGTCCACCGCATTGACGATCAATGCCCTGCCCCCAATCAGCGTTGCGCCTTCGACGCATCGCTGGAGAGCGTGCTTAAGCAGACCGGTCCCAATGCCTTGCCCGCGCCATCGTGCGTCAGTGGCCAATTGGCCGAGCAGCAAACAGGGCAGCGGGTCGGGCGATTGACCGGTGCGGATCGAACGCGGGAGGCTGACTGGAACCACGGCAGTTGGCGCCAAGCCGTAGTAGCCCACCACCCTGCCCGCATCGTGGACCACCATGACGGCCGTGAAGCCCTTTTTCTGATTGGACAGCGCTCGGGTCCGTAGCCAGTTGTCGAGCGATGGCTTGCCGCACGAGAACTGCGAGAGGTCGTGTGCATCGCTCAGCGGTTCGGGTGCGGAAATCGGCACTGCGCTGGGTTACTCTACTGAAGGCTTGGTTTCCCAGGGCGCAGGCCGCTTCAGCAACTCAACCATTTCGGGCACCGCTTTGGCCGGACGGTCGAGGAGATCGACGAAGGTGGCGAAGCCTTCGGGAGACATACGAATGACCGTGCTTTCCATGATCACTTCCTCGGCCGTCCGCACCGCCGCATCGCGCATGAATTCCGTGCGCGAACGCCCGCGCAGGCTGGCCGCACGGTCAATGATCGCGATATCGGCCTCCGGCAGCCGCATCGAAAGCGGATGGTCCTTGCGCTGGGTCAAGCGAGCCATGGTTGTTCTCCTTGCCCGACTTGTTAGATCAATGTATCGCATATTGCAATACAAACCAAAAAGGAGCCGGAAAGGTCAGCCGATGAGGAAGGCACGCTGATCCGCTGCGGCAACGACAACCTGACCGCCGAGCAATATGGCTCGGGGGGAGAGAACTCACTCCGCATTCCAGAACCCGCTCTTGCGGCCGTGTTGCGCTCTGAGATCGGCGACATAGCAATCGTGATCCGGATGGCCCGCCCAGTCCTCGATCCGGCGCGCGAGATAGCCGCAGGTCTGCAAATGGCGTGCGGCATGGGGGTAGCGCTTCGACCGCCCCCGATCGAGCGCGAAGCCGATCATTGAACGAAGGATGAGTGTGGCGGCGAGAGGATGATCCTTATCCAGATGGTCTGCGGCATCGGTCAGATACCAATAATGATCGCCGCTCATTTCACGATGCCGCGCAAGCACCATCGCCGCGGCAGCAGCCAATGCCGGCCAGGTCGCCAGAAACTGGAGGCCACGATCAAAATCGGGATAGGCCGCCGCGATGCTCATGGCGTGCTGTTCTGCCTCCTCATCGTCGAAATCGGGCAGGCGCTTGAGGTATTCCTTGAGATATTCGGCGTGCAGCACGCTTTCGAACAGGTGCCAGCGCATGGCCTGCGCTTCGTCCGCCCGCCCCAATCCATCCAGCACATCGATACGCACCCGATCCCAATCGGGCCGGTATCTGCCCTGCCCGCGCGTGCCTGCAGCGCGATCAAGCGCGGCGAGCGCTTCCCCTGCCCGCCCGGCCCCGAGCAGTCGCTGCGCGATCCCGGCCGCGATCGCAGGATTGGCCTGCTCCTCGGCCGAATAGCGCGCGGCATAGGCATCGACGTCGCCGAGGGCATCAGCGATCTCGGTCAGCGCCGAGCGGACCAGTCGGGCGTGCCCCTTTATTTCGAGATCGTTTTCGTAAAGCGGCCCACCCCGCCCCCAGTCGATCACCCGGCGTTCTTCATCCTTGGGCTTACTGGGCGGCGTCTTCTCAAGCGCCTCGAACTTCGTCTTGAGCAGAGCAAGTCCTTCCTGGCCCAAGATCGGTGCCATCAGGCCGATCAGCCCGTCGAACTGACCATAGCCGTTGGCGCAAACGCCAGCATAGACCTTGTCGGCCAGCGTCGGCACCTTCAGCCCGCAGTGCGGCGCGGTTCTGCCCAGTTCTTCCAGCGCATCTTCCATCACCGAGCCGATCGCACCATTGCTGTCGTCGCATCGGTCATACAGAGAGGGGGCCATGTCGAGCAGCCGCCAGAGGAGCTCGAACGCCTCCGCCGGCTGCGTCGGCGCAACATGATCGACTATAGCCCGGCGCTGCGCCTCGATGTCTGCCACGAAGGCACGGTACTTGGGCCAGTCAACGAATGAGCGGGATTTGGCGATGATTGCCAGCCGCTTGCGGATCTCGGCCGCCACGCCCGCGCCGCCCTCGGTCCGGCTCGCCAATTCCAGCCGCAAGCGCCGCTTTGCCGCCGCATCGCCCGAGACAAGCTCGAGCAGGATGTCGGCCAAACGGTCAGCGCCCAGCGCCGCGAGATTCTTTGCGTTGAGAGTCTTGTCGGAAGCCATGCCCTGCCATCGCAGGGGGACCGGCCACGGCCAATTCAGCAGAAACCGGGTCCAGCAAATCCGCCTGATGCCGCTCCGCTCGGCGGGGGTATCCAGCACAAACCTGTTCCAGCATCGATACCCCCAAAATACCCCCATGCCAGCGCCGCTTGGGAAGACTATGCAATCTGGAAGTTCGACGGGAATATCCTGAAATATCGGTATTTCAATCACTAAGGGCCTGATCTCGAAAGAGAAACCCGACACTATTCGAGTCCCACTTTCAGTTATTTTATCTTATATTTTCAATTGTTTATACGATATGGTAGCGGA
>Ga0315903_10007976_pt1 | contig 13132 bp, 14 predicted proteins | sample LakEriMetagenome_7_FD_203524 | JGI IMG/M metagenome (GOLD analysis project Ga0315903, IMG submission 203524) | Freshwater fungal communities from buoy surface, Lake Erie, Ohio, United States - Buoy 2 MA119 | ecosystem: Environmental > Aquatic > Freshwater > Lake | place: USA: Lake Erie, Ohio...
CGGATTACAGCGAGACTTTTACGCTCTTACCTGTTCGAGCTGACTCATGTGCAGCATCTGCCAAGATTAAAGCAGCACGGCCATCGTCATAAGTAGATCCAAGGTTCTTTCCTTCAGAGATTCCCTTAATAAAGAGCGCAAGCTCATTGCGATATGCAGCCGCATATCGTTCTAGGAAGAAGTCCATGTAAGGCTCCCCGGCAGCAGATGCATCCTTTGAGAAGAGTTCCACAGTCGTATCGGTGAGATTCTTGATCTGGAGCATTCCCTTATCCCCAAAGACTTCTAGTCGCTGGTCGTAACCATAAGCTGAATGACGTGAGTTGATGATTGTGACAATCTCGTTATCTGCTCCCTTAAGTACAACGCTTACATTGTCAAAATCATTCTCTTCCTTGATGTAATCGCAGAAGCTGTTGGTACCTGTAGCTGTTACTTCGACGATATTTGGGACAAAATAGCGCGCTATATCAAAGTCATGGATTGTCATATCTCTAAAGATTCCACCAGAGATTGCAATATAAGCCTGTGGTGCAGGTCCTGGGTCGCGGCTTGTAATCACAACTTGCTCGACCTTGCCGATTTCACCTTTTTCAACACGAGCCTTAACCGCCTTGAAGTGAGGATCCTGTCTGCGATTAAAACCGATGGTGACATTGGTCTTTGCAGAGTTAGCTACATCGCGCAGCGAATCAACGTTCTTGATATCGAGATCGATAGGCTTTTCGCACAGAGCATGGACTCCAGCTTTGATTGCGGTTGCAAGAAGTGGAACGTGAGTAGGAGTAGGAGAGCCAATAATCACGGCATCAATTTCTCCAGAAGTAATAATCGCCTCTGGATCAGAGGCAACCTCGCCACCAAAAGCAGCTGCAACTTTCTGAGCTGACTCAGTGAAAGGATCGACGATATAGACAAGCTCAGCGTTGGGATTGTCAAAGACGCTGCCTGCATGAACGTACCCGATGCGACCTGCGCCAATAATTGCAAAACGAAGTTTCTTAGACATGTGCGAAATCCTATTCTCTACTTAGTATTTTACTTAGTAATTGTTCCGATTTGATCAACGATTTTGAGTGATGTCTCAATATTGGCAAGTGAATCTTTATGAGAGTAGAGAGGTGCCTCTAGTAAGCCCTGCTCGAGATATTGCGCAAAGGCATGTACTTGGTGAATAAGCCCTAGGTGTTGAGGCATTCCTAGATCATCAACCCATGTTGCAAGGGGATCATCTAATCCATTTCCATGCAGCGTAATTGATGTAGGTGTAAACCAAGGTGTTCCGAAGGAGATGCTGCCCTTTGAACCCGATACAGCGCCCCAGATTGGAAGTGATGTGCGAGCAGAGAGAACGAAGTTAGAACGTGCACCGCTAGCAAAGCGCATAAAGGTGTGGGTCTCTTCATCAATCTTATTTGGGTGCAACTTTCCAAATGCATGAATTTCACTTGGATCACCAAGGAATTGCTGCGAGAAAGCGATTGGGTAGATACCCATATCGATAATCGGGTTACCACCACCTAGAGTGAAGAGTCGTGGCACCGCAAGATTTGCTTGGCAGAAGTTGGAGATTACAAGATCGATATCTCCAAGGGTTCCATCGGCAACGAGCTGACGTGCAATATCCATCTGCGGCAAGAAGCGAGTCCACATCGCCTCGACTGCTAGAACTTTCTTTATCTTTGCAGCTGCATAGATTGCTTGTGCCTCTGCCAAATCCATAGTGATTGGCTTCTCAATCAAAACGTGCTTGCCGGCGTTAATGGCTACTAGGGCAACTTCCAGACGATCTGATGGAAGTGTTGCGACATAAATTGCATCGATATCATCGCGAGCAGCTAGCTCTTCATAGGAGTTGTGGAATGAATCCAAATTCCAGGTCTTTGCAAAGGCTTCTGCCTTACCCGGTGTACGCGATGCAATCGCAACAAAGTTCTGATTAGAATTCTTCTGGGCAGTCTTGACCATCGCTTCTGCAATCCACCCTGCGCCGAAGATTCCCCAGCGAAGTGGCTTGGATTCTTCTGGCTTAAAGATATGTGGCTTTGGAAGCGTGGTCATAAGTATCTACCTTCTAGATCTCGGATTATTTATCAGGATTAGGAACGGTAACGTCGCGGACGAGTGATTCGAGATCATTTACCGATTGTAAGAAGCCTCGTAGAGTGCGAAGTGTTGCACCAAAGTTGGTGAACTCTTCGACCTTAAGGCCATCTACGTCGTACATCTTTCTAAATTCTGGAAGATGAGTCAATAGTGGTTCCAGTATGCGATTCTCAATCGGTTCATTAACGCTATTGAGATTTGGTTTAATTCCTGACTTATTGATTCGCACCTGCCACGCATATGGGGGAGAGATAACTGAATCTCCACCAATGATCTCGCTCCAATGCATGTGATTACGAAATGCCGCTGACAACAAACGTGTGCGATATCCGCGCTCTTCATAAATCTTATGTGCATGTCTAAAGACAGCGACACCAGCCCACTCCATGATGCCTGGATCGATTGTGGCACCACTCTTTTCAGCTGAAACCTTGACCCAGTCATCGACGCGACCGACCATGATTGTGCAGACAGGTCCCATCTGCGAGATATCGAGTCCTTCTGCTTCGCGGCGCTTTAGACCACGTTCAATCGCTTCAGCAACTGCAATGGTTTGGGCAACAGAGAATGAGACTGTCGCATTAAGACTGACACCTTGGTAGGTAGCCTCTTCAAATGCAGCAATTGCCTCTGTAGTTACAGGAATCTTTACGATGATGTTCTTTGCAAGCTTTGAGAATTCAACAGCTTGATCAGTAAGTGCCTTTGCGCTTCTAAAGTTACGTGGATCTGTCTGAATCGAGAGACGACCATTGCGCCCGTTGTACTTCTCAAACTCTGTCTCGAGTAACTTGGCGGCGCTGACTGATAGCTCCTTGACCATCTCCCACCCAATTGCATCTTCAGTCGCAGTTGGATGCGCCTTTGCATAATCTTTGATTCGCCCGTCCCAGTGGACTTTATCTGCCTTGAGTGCGCTGAGTGCGATTACTGGATTACAGGTTGCCCCAACGATTCCCCAGGTGAGAGCATCTTTTAGCTCCTTTGGATCTGCAGAGTCATTCCAGAGAACTGTCTTTGAGTTCTCCTTCATATAGAGAAATGGTGATGTAGTCATCGTCGCCTTTACTTAACTCGTGCTGCGCGGGTCGCAGCCAAAATGTGTTCGCGAGTGCGTTGCGCAATTGGAAAAGGCATATCTACTGGGCAGCCATACATATCCTGTTCGATGATTGCGAAGATTTCAGGATTGATTTCCAGTGCGCGTTCAATAATTGGCGCAAACTTTGGAACACCTTCAAAGCCTGGCTCTGTCATGACGCCCTTTGATACAGCATCGACAAAGGGAAGGTCATTCTTCAAGGTGTCAGCCAAGATATCTGGATGTACTTGCTTGAGGTGCAAATATCCGATGCGTTCTGGATATGCATTCATCATCTTTAAGTTATCGCCTAGGTAGTACGCGAAGTGGCCAGTATCAAGGCAGAGGTTTGTGTACTTCTTATCTGTCTCTTGTAATAAACGCTCAACTTCTTGATATGTACCAATGTGGCTATCGGCATGAGAGTGGAATTGCTGATGAATTCCAAACTCTTCCAGAAGTGCTTTTCCAAGCTTGTCGTGGCCTGCAGCAAGGCGCTTCCACTGTTCATTAGTCAGTGTGCGTGATTCACGTGCTTGACCTGTCTTGTCATCGCGCCAAAGATCAGGGATAACTACCAAATGTTCGACGCCGAGTTTAGAAACAAGAGTTGCAACTGCAAGTGCTTGATCCCAAGCCCGCTGCCATTGGCTCTCATCCTCTTTATGGAAACCTGTAAAAACTGTCCCGGCAGTCATCTTGAGATTGCGCTTACCAAGTTCATCTTCTAATTGCTTTGGAGCAGTCGGAAGGTATCCGTATGGTCCAAGTTCAATCCAGTGATAGCCAGCTTCTACAGCTTCATCGAGAAAGCGATTCCAGGGGACTTGATGTGGTTCATTTGGAAACCAGACTCCCCAAGAATCAGGAGCAGTTCCTACGCGGATCTGTGCTGTCATTTCTCTCCCCTATTCGCGATCTTTAGAACCATTGCCGAGCAATGGACGTTGAAGCTTGATTGCTTCCTGGTAATTCTTATATGCCTCTTGAGTGCTCTTCAGTGTTGAAATTGGAGCGATAGGAACATCCCACCAACCTTCTCCGCTTGGTGAGTAAAGAAGTGGATCGCTATTGATATGAATAAGTGTTGCTTTATCTGATGCCTTTGCTTTCTTCACTGCCTCATGAAGGCTTGCGATTGCTTCCGAGTTCTGATTGATTCGAATTACATCTATTCCGAGGCTCTCGGCATTTGTTGCAAGATCTACAGGCAAGATATCGCCCTTCTCAAAGTTATTTCCCTTTTCATCGCGGAAGCGATACTTGGTTCCAAATCTTTCAGAGCCGATTGTTTCTGATAGATGACCGATAGAGGCGTAGCCATGGTTTTGAATCAGAACGATGATGAATTTAATTCCTTCAGCCACAGCCGTGACAATCTCTGTATGCATCATGAGATACGAGCCGTCTCCGACCATAACAATTGGAGTTGCACCTGCACGTGCGGCACCAACGCCAGCTGCAATCTCATAACCCATGCAGCTAAATGCATATTCAACGTGGTATCCCAACGGTGATCGCACTCGCCATAACTTATGAAGGTCCCCTGGCAGTGAGCCTGCAGCGCAGATAACGGTGTCGTCGGCCTCTGTCGCTGATTGCACAGCGTGGATGATTTCTGTCTGACTTGGCAGCGCACGCCTCTGATCGATAAATGCAGCATCGACAGTGGCATCCCACTCCTTCTTCTGCTGTGCAGAATTCGCTGCATAGTCAGATGAAACGGTGTATCCCTTTAGCTCTTCATGTAATTCAGCAATTGCTACGCGAGCATCGGCAACAACTGGAGTAGCGCTACCGTGCTTAAAGGCATCGAAGGATGCAATATTGATATTGATGAATTTAACTTCTGAATTCTGGAATGCAGAGCGGCTTGCAGTTGTGAAGTCGCTGTAGCGAGTTCCGATTCCAATGATGAGATCTGCTTCTTTTGCCAGACGATTTGCACCCGTTGTACCTGTTGTACCAACCGCGCCCTGGCACTGTGGGTGATCCCAATTTAGTGAACCAACGCCTGCTTGTGATGTCGCAACTGGAATACCTGTAGCTCGAACAAGCGCATCTAGTACATCGTGAGCATCAGAGTAGATAACGCCGCCGCCAGCGATAATCATGGGGCGCTTTGCTGCGCGAATCTGGCGAGCAACTTCTTTAATTAAACCTTCATCGGGGCGAGGGCGGCGAATATGCCATTCGCGATCTGCGAGAAATTCTTCTGGGACTTCAATAACTTCTGTCTGAACATCTTCAGGAAGTGCAATCGTTACTGCACCGGTTTCAACAGGATCTGTCAGAACTCGCATCGCACCCAGGAGCGCTGAGAAGAGTTGCTCCGGACGCTGAACGCGATCAAAGTATCGAGACAGTGGCTTAAATGCATCATTGACTGAAATTGAAGGATCGTGGGGCGCTTCAAGTTGTTGCAACACTGGATCGGATGCCCGATTTGCAAATGTATCTGATGGAAAGAGAAGAACTGGCAATCTATTTGTTGTTGCAACCGCGGCACCTGTGAGCATATTTGTCGCCCCAGGACCAACGGATGCTGCACATGCAAGTGTTGCCCTGCGACGCTTGATGCGAGCAAATGCAGTTGCCTCATGCACCATCGCTTGTTCATTGCGCGCTTGGTAGTACGGCATAAGCGTTGGGTCATCAACAGAGAATTGTTTGAGAGCTTGACCGATACCTGCCACATTTCCGTGGCCAAAGATTCCGAAGATTCCCTGCACGGTGCGTTCGCGATAATCGCCATCGACCGTGTATTGGTGCGCCAAGAATTCAACGATTGCTTGGCTTACAGTCATTTTGCGCGTTGACATTGTGATTTCTCTCTATTCTCCGTAGGGCAATCTTGGGTCAACGCTTTGGCTTTGCCAAGTTTGGCGAATCCAGGCATGGTCGGGATGATCTGTTGCATTCCATGCACGTTCTGGGTCTGGGCCAGCCATGACATTGAAGAAGTAGAGGTCGTAACCAGGACCAGCTGCAACAGGGCCATGCCAACCATAAGGAACGAGAGCGATATCGCCAGAGTGAATCTCCGTTGCAAGATCGTATTCGCGTTCATCTGCAGAAAAGCCACGGAAGTACCCAAATGGATTTGTTTCGCCACTTACATTTGCACTTCGGGTAACTGCTGATTCAAAGTAGTAAATCTCTTCTAGGTTTGACTCTTTACCTGGAATGTATTGATCATGCTTATGTGAGGGAGCACCAGACCAGTTACCAGCAGGAACAATTACTTCGCAGACAATCAAGCGATCTGCGTCGAGAGTTTCTGGCATTCCAAAGTTATGAACCTGTCGAGTTTCATCTCCGGCCCCACGAAATACAATGGGGACTTCTTCTTTAGGCGTGAACTTTACAGCCTTTTGATTCTTTGCTGGAGATTCTCCAACTGCGATTCGTGCATTGCCTGAAATAGTGGCTGAAGTATTGATTGGCAAATAGAGAACATCTGCCGCCCCATGGAATACAGATGTGCGTCCACGAAGGCTCTGTTCTGCTGATGAATTACCTGCACTCTGATACTTAACTAAAGCTTCTGGACCTTCCAGGATAAAGATGACGCGTTCATTGTTATCTGCAGGAAGTTCTAACGATTGCACTGCGCTGACTTCACCGATGCGGATACCTGTATATGCCCATGGTTTTGAAGGGGGATTAGCTGCATCGATCCGCACGTTCCACGGACCAGATGCGAGCTCGCCATCTTTAAAGAACCATTGGGTAGCCATATTTATATCTGATTAATTCTGTGGGAAACCTAGATTGATTCCGCCATGACTTGGATCTAACCATCGCGATGTAATTGCTTTTCCACGCGTAAAGAAGTGAACGCCTTCCATGCCGTGTGCCTTAGTATCACCGAAAAGTGAGTTCTTCCACCCACCAAATGAGTAGTATGCGACAGGAACTGGAATAGGAACGTTAATACCAATCATTCCAACTTCAACTTCATTCTGGAATCGACGAGCAGCTCCACCATCGTTGGTAAAGATTGCAGTTCCATTTCCAAATGCTCCACTGTTAATAAGTGCAACGCCTTCGTCATAGCTCTTTACGCGGACGATAGAAAGTACTGGCCCGAAGATTTCCTCGGTATAAACCTTTGACGATGTTGGGACCTTATCGATCAACGTTGGTCCAAGCCAGAACCCACCGGATTCACCATTGACTTGTGGATTGCGTCCATCAACAACAACCTTTGCGCCATCTTTCTCGGCAATTTCAATATAAGAAGCAACTTTGTCGCGGTGTTCGCGAGTGACTAGAGGCCCCATATCGCAACCGCGACGACCGTCTCCGGTGACGAGCTTGCCCATGCGAGCGACAATCTTTTCAATGAGTTGATCTGCAACTGGCTCAACTGCAACAACAACAGAGATAGCCATGCAACGCTCACCAGCGCTGCCAAAACCTGCATTAATAGCAGAGTCTGCAACTAACTCGAGATCTGCATCAGGCAGAACGAGCATGTGGTTCTTTGCACCACCAAGTGCCTGAACGCGCTTTCCATGCTTTGAAGAGTTCTCATAAATGTATTTTGCAATGGGTGTTGAACCTACAAATGAGATTGATTGAACATCTGGGCTTTCAATCAGACCATCAACAGATTCTTTATCGCCATTTAAAACATTGAAGACACCATCTGGAAGTCCTGCATCTTTCCAGAGCTTGGCAATCCAGATTGATGCTGATGGATCTTTCTCAGATGGTTTCATCACAACGGTATTTCCTGCAGCAATTGCGATTGGGAAGAACCACATTGGAACCATCGCTGGAAAGTTAAATGGACTGATGATTCCAACAACACCTAAAGGTTGACGAGTTGAATAGACATCTACACCTGTCGAGACGCTCTCTGAGTAGTACCCCTTGAGAAGATGAGGTATCCCCACTGCAAATTCAACGACTTCTTGGCCACGAGTGATCTCACCCAGTGCATCAGAGAAAACCTTGCCGTGCTCGCTTGTAATAATCTCGGCAAGCTCACCTTTACGTGAATTCAGAAGCTCACGAAAGGTAAAGATAATTTGCTGACGCTTGGCTAGAGATGTATCGCGCCATTCAGGAAATGCATCTTTGGCAGCCTTAATTGCTAGAGCAATTTCTGCATTATTTGCGAGAGCAACTTTCTTAGTTTCAATACCGAGCGCTGGATCGTAAACAGGAGAGGTTCTGCCAGAGGTGCTGACGAATTCCGAGCCGTTAATCCAGTGGTTGACCACGTTGCTCATAGAAATCTCCTCAAGACGTTAGATGGCGATTCTAGAGCGATTTAAGGCTAATTGAAACCGAGCTTCTGGGCCTCGCGTACCGCAACTCGATTGAGTTCTGGATGAGCCTTCAAGAATTTCTTTACCTCTGTGTTGTTTACTCGCGATAAATCGCGCAGCGCCCACCCAATTGCCTTTGCTATGAAGAATTCCGATTCGCCCGCATGCGTATCAAGAAATTCAAGGAGTAAAGGAATATCGGTATTGGTCTTGCGCCCTCGTTGGTGCTGAATGGCGGCTCTGTTTAACCACATATTGGAACTCTTATTCCAGCTTCTCATCAGTGAAATTGATGGGTACTTAATCGTCAAAGGCGAAATTGCAACAGATCCCAAAGTATCAACTGTGTCCCACCAGGATTTTTGAGTAATCAAGTATTCAACATGATCTTTGAGAAAATTCTTATTTGCACTTTCGATGAAGAAATCAATGAGGTCACATGCGGCATAGTGATAATCGCGCTCTCGTAATTTCCAGAGTGCGCGAGCTGTCTCGCCAAGCTCCTTCGAAGTTGGTTTGGGCAGTTCTCTAAAGATCTTCTTAAATAACTTTCGTCGTTCCGGAGTCTTTACACCAAGAAATGGGGCGATATCTTTCATATAGGCCTGCGCCCCAAAAGCGACCTTCTTATCTCCTAGAGCAGGAAGGCGACCTTGTACCTCGCTAAGCACTTGTGCTTTAAATGTCGCCATGTAGCTATCTTAAGTTGAAGGTGCATGAGTGGTGTAGTAACCTGAGATTAATTAAGGGGAGTACCTAGATACAGCTACCTCGTCAATACGGTGTAAAAACCCGGGGCGCTGGCCGAGAAGTTTTCGGTTAGGAAGACCTTGACCACGTTCACTACATACGAGTCAAGGAGTTTTTTCATGGATGTTTCTTTAACAATCTGGGCTGTCACAGTTGGTGTAATTCTTCTTCTGATTGTCGTCGATTTGCTTACAGTCAGTGCCAAACCTCACGAAGTAATGTTTAAAGAGGCGATTAGTTGGTCCCTGTTCTATATCGGTATTGCAATTGCCTTCGGTATCTGGGTCTGGCAACAATATGGATCAACTTCAGGTACTGAATACTTCGCAGCGTACTTAGTTGAGAAATCGCTCTCAGTCGATAACCTCTTTGTATTCGTCATCATTCTTGCTCAATTCGCGGTTCCGAGCATCTATCACCAGAGAGTTCTTTTGATTGGTGTGATTCTCGCGCTCGTTTTACGCGCAGCGTTTATCGCTGTCGGCGCTGCAGCCCTTGCTGCATTTAGCTTCACATTTGTACTCTTCGGAGCAATCCTTATCTGGACTGGTATCGGGCTCTTTAAGCACTGGGATGAAGATCCAGAACCAGGCGATAACGCTGTTGTGAAGCGAATTCGTTCCCGAATTCGCATGGTTGATGATTTTCATGGCTCGAAGCTCTTTATCAAGTTAGATGGGATTCGCTATGCGACCCCAATGTTCTTGGTCATGATTGCTATCGGGTCGACAGATCTACTATTTGCCCTTGATTCCATTCCAGCAACCTTTGGCGTGACTTCAGAGCCATTCCTGGTCTTTGCAGCTAACGCCTTCGCGCTACTAGGTTTAAGAGCCCTCTACTTCTTGGTCAAGGGGCTCCTAGACAGACTCATCTACCTTTCACTGGGTCTTTCAATAATTCTGATGTTTATCGGAGTAAAATTGATAATGACCTTCTTGCACGAGCAGTACGACTCAATTCCTAAGATCTCAACTCCTGTTGGGCTTGCAGTAATTGGTGGAATACTTGTCGTATCAACTGTGGCAAGTATTGTTAAGTCCAAGTCCGACCCTTCAGTTCGTGCGCATGCAGGAAGAATTACGGGAAGCGAGAAAGATGAGAAGTAGGTTTGTTGCAACGTGGAAAACGTTGCCGACCCCTATTCGTAGAACAATTGTCTCTGTTATTGGTTTCACCTTTATAGCAGTTGGACTCTTGCTCGTAGTTCTGCCCGGACCATTTACCTTGCCGCTTGTAATTCTTGGCCTCTTCGTTCTAGCTCTTGAATTTGCATGGGCTGACAGGATGCTCGACAAGGTAAAGGCTCAGGGCGCCAAAGTTGACCCCCGTAAACTCTTCAAGAAGCACTGATGTGCAAGTCGTTCTCTTAACTGAGAATGATTGGGCGCGCTATCGAGATATTCGTCTTGCTGCACTTGTGCATGATGAGAGCGCCTTCGGTGGGGATTACGACAGTGAGAGCCAGTATTCAGAAGCTCAGTGGCGCCAGAAAGCTCAACAGTATGCGGGGCTTCTAGCCACCATTGATGGCAAAGATTGCGGATTTATGACAATCGAAAATCTCAAAGGTGATTTTGGTGCAACATGCTGGGTAGGAAGCTGTTGGGTGAATCCCAAATTTCGCCAGCGCGGAGTTCTGCGTTCACTCTTTACTTTCGCGGATTCATATTCTGAAGATCGAAATTGGGGCGTACAAGGCCTTGGAGTTTGGATTGATAACTCTGGCGCAATTGCAGCATACGAAAAAATTGGATTTGAAAAGATGGGTGAACCTCAAGAGAGCACACGAAAAGCTGGGATGTACTACCAGCGAATGATTAGGTCTGTTAAGTAAGCGAAATTCTGTATTGACGTTTGCCAGATTCAAGAGAATAAGAGTCATATAACTTGCGTGCTGTTGCGTTATCTTCATCGGTATTCCAATAAAGACGTGAACACTTATTCTCAATTGCAAAAGCTTTGACGTAATCAATCAGCGCTCTGCCGACGCCACCACCGCGAACAGTCGGATCTACAAAGAGATCTTCCAGGTAGCAGTGACCATTTTCTGACCATGTTGAGTTCTGTAAGTTATACGTTGTAAAGCCGACTACTGAACCATCAAGTACCGCAACTACACATTTCATATTGAAATCTGGATTTATTACTCGAGACCAGGTGAGCTCGCTCTGTGCAGGTGAGAGCACAGTCTTATAAAAATCTAAATATCCCTGCCAGAGTTCAAACCAACGGGCTTTGTCGCTAGGTTGTGCAGGGCGTAATTCAATATTCATCAGAGAGTTACTTCAGCGAGAAGGATGGGTATTCGTCGGTAACGAGAATTACTGCGTAGCCGTAGAGGCGGTTCCAGAATTTAACTGTTCCTAGAACTACATCTAACGCCCATGCTGGATAGTTTCCTGTTGACCAGGTAATAATCCAAGCGATGAATGTGTAAACCAGTGCAACAGCGGCGTAAATCAGTCCAACAAGGACAAGTGGAATTGCTAAGAACCATTTGATCAAAGGAAGTCCACGACTTAACTTCTTTCCACCTTCAATTTCAGGTAGAAGAATTGCAACGTTTGGATTGCGCTCGATGGATGGATAATCATCGGTCAGGAGTAGAACGTACGATGAAAGACGAGCATTAAGTTCCATCACTGAGTGGTTGAAGGAGAGTAGGTAACTCGGGTAGACACCTCTAAAGAGGAGTGTGAGTACGAGGGGTAGAACAATTAGCCCTGAAGCCCAGGCAGCGTCAGTTCCCTGAGAAAATGATGCAAGGAATACAACCACTGGAACGGCCAGGAAGCCTCTCCAGAAGACCGTCTTCTTATCTCTATTGGTGAGTTGTACCTGGATGACTGTCTCTACTTGATTGCTCATATGAAGATTCTAGATGAGAGAGATACTCTTTGCCTATGAGCACTCGCGAATATGCAATCATTACTGGAGCAAGCAGCGGAATCGGCGCTGCAACAGCACGTCTATTGGCGCAGAATGGATATCACGTCATTGCTGCAGCTCGTCGTGCAGATCGCCTCAAGGCACTTGCCGCCGAAGATGAGAATATTGAAGCGTTTACGTTAGATGTCACTGCGCAGAGCGAGATTGATGCACTTGCAAAACATCTTCATGGCAAGCCTGTATCAATACTCATTAACTGCGCAGGTGGAGCCTTTGATTCGGATTCGATTAATGACTCTGATCCAGAAATCTGGAAGAAGACTTTTGACATCAATGTTGTTGGTTCTGTTCGTATGGTTAAAGCGATGACGCCACTCATGCAGGAATTTGGTCGTGGACATATCGTGATGATTTCATCAACTGCCGGCCATCGTGTCTATGAAAATGGCGGAAGTTATGTCGCGGCGAAGTTTGCTGAGACATCGCTAGTTGAGACTCTTCGCCTTGAACTAAACGGCCAACCTATTCGCGTCACAGAGATTGCACCCGGAATGGTGAAGACAGATGAGTTTGCAGTGCAACGATTTCAGGGAGACCTTGAGAAAGCTGCAAAGGTCTATGAGGGAGTTACCCGCCCATTAGTGGCAGAAGATGTCGCAGAAGCTATCCGCTGGTCGGTAATGCTGCCGAGCCACTTCAATGTGGATTCACTGATGATTAGACCTATTGCTCAAGCGCAGACCCACAAGGTCTATCGCCAGCCGCTTTAACTCTCTAAAACAACTCGATATTGCGAAAGAGTTGGATCGGTTGCATATGCAATACGAACTCCAGCAGCACGAGATGAAGCAAGACCCTCGATAATCTGCTGAGTAAGAACTTCTCCTGGTGCCACAACGGCAACTCCTGGGGGATATGGCGCAATCAAATCAGCTGAGACTCTGCCTAGTGCAGCTGCAGCATCAACCATCTCGGTCTTTGCAAAGTAGGCATCGCGCATTGAAATCTTCTTTTGCGGAGT
>Ga0315903_10007983_pt1 | contig 13124 bp, 9 predicted proteins | sample LakEriMetagenome_7_FD_203524 | JGI IMG/M metagenome (GOLD analysis project Ga0315903, IMG submission 203524) | Freshwater fungal communities from buoy surface, Lake Erie, Ohio, United States - Buoy 2 MA119 | ecosystem: Environmental > Aquatic > Freshwater > Lake | place: USA: Lake Erie, Ohio...
GGAGCTCCTGGCGCGTCGCGGCGGCCGACTTCGGCAGCACCGGCGACATGAGACCGTCGCCGTCCACGACGTACATCCACCACGGCGACGTGGCGACCGGTGCGACCGAGACGACCGAAGCGGCGCCGCGCGAGGCGAGCAGCTCGAGCGCGCCGTCGACGTCGCCCGGCTCGCGCAGTGGCGACGTCGGTTGCAGCAGCACGATGACGTCGCACGGTGCGCACTCGCCGACTGCGTGCGCGACGACCGGCGCCATTGCGACGTCGTCGGTGGCCAGCTCGGCGGGACGGCGGACGACGGTGACGCCGGGCAGCGCGCCGGCCCGCGCGAGGATCGCGGCGTCGTCCGACGTCACGGCCACCTCGTCGACGTGGCGCGACCGCTGCGCGCAGCGCACGGCGAGTTCGAGCATCGGGACGCCGCCGACCTCAGCGAGGTTCTTCCCGGGGATGCCCTTCGATCCGCCCCGCGCGGGGACGATCGCGAGGACGCGGAGACCGTCGATCACGCGGCCGCCGCCCGGGTCACTGGTTCCACTCGGCCTGTGCGCGCTCGAGCTCCTCGAGCCGGCCGATGTCGATCCAGTACTCGTGCAGCGGGAACGCCACTGTCTTGCGGCCGTCCGAGATGGCGCCGGTGAAGAGCGCCGGCATGTCGAGGTACTCGTCTGCGGGGATCGACCGCAGCAGGCCGGGCGAGATGACGTAGATGCCGGCGTTGACGAGGTAGGTGCGTTGCGGCTTCTCGGCGATCTGCACGATCGAGGCGCCCTCCACGGTGACCACGCCAAACGGGAGGTCGAACGACGCCTCGCGCACCACCATCGTCGCATCGGCCGCGCTGCGCGCGTGGAACTCGAGCAGGGCGTCGCACGACATGCGCGTGAGGAGGTCGCCGTTCATCACGATCACCGGGAGCTCGGGCTTCGGGTCGAGCAGCGAGAGCGCGCCGGCCGTGCCGAGCGGCCGCGGCTCGCGGATGTACGTGATGCGCACGCCGAACCGCGAGCCGTCGCCGAAGTGCGACTCGACGATGTCGCTGCGGAAGTTCACCGCCAGGTGGATGTCGCGGAAGCCCTGGTCGGCGAACGAAGCGACGATCGTCTCGAGGATCGGACGGTCGCCCACGTGGAGCATCGGCTTCGGGTAGTTCTCGGTGAGCGGGTGGAGGCGCTTGCCGAGCCCGCCCGCCATGATCACGACGGGGTTGGGGCGCTCCTGCTCGCCGACGAGGTCGTCGATCGTGGCGATGCCGGTGACCCGGCCCTCGTCGTCGACGAGCGGCACGAAGTGCAGGAGGTCGCGCGACATCGTGGCCTTGACTGCGGCGCTCGAGCTGCCCGCGGGCATCGTGACCGGCGTCGGGTTCATCACCTCCGCGATGGGCGAGGTGAGCTCGCGTCCGTGCAGCAGCGCCCGGCGGATGTCGCCGTCGGTCAGCACGCCGAGGAGGTGCCCCGAAGCGTCGGCGACGAGGGCGATCTGCCAGCCGCTCTCGCTCATCGCCGCGACCGCGTCGCGCATGGTGGCGGAGGGGGAGACGAGCGCCGAGCGCCAATCCCTCATCGCGGGGAGTCTACGACCCGTGCGGGAACGCCCACGGCGGTCGCACCGGCCGGCACGTCGTCCACCACGACGGCTCCCGCGGCGACGGTCGCGCCCTCGCCGACCGACACGCCGGGCAGCACGGTGGCGGACGCGCCGATGAACGCGCCGTCGCCGACGCGGGCGCCCCCGCACAGCACGACGCGCGGGGAGAGGTAGGCGAACGCGCCAACGGTGCAGTCGTGCTCGACCACGGCGCCGCTGTAGACGACGGCGTGTGCGCCGACCGTGGCCGACGGGTTGACCACCGTGAGCGCGAGGAGCTGCGCGGTCGGATCGACCACCGCGGACGCCGCGACGACCGCCGACGGGTGCCGGCACCCCGTGACGGTCGCGCCACCCGCGAGCAGCGCGCCGACGACCTTCCGCCGGAGCGCCACCGACGCCGTCGCACCGATGCCGACGGCGACCATCCGTTCGTGCGCAGGCACCGCGGCGAGCCACGCGTCGTCACCGAGCACCGCGCCGTGCACGATGGTCGTGCCGACCGGCACCGACGGGTCGACGAATCCGCGCACCGGACGGCCCGCCGCTGCGAGCGCCTCGGCCACGACCTTTGCGTGTCCGCCGGCGCCGACGACGATCGTGCCGCTCACAGCAACTCGTCCGTCCCGTAGTCGCGCGGTGCCACGGTGCCCAGCAGTTCGAAGTAGTCGAAGGGGTCGCGCCCGGTCGCGGGACGCTTCGTCGTCATGTTGTCGGGGCCGAGCACCTCGCCGGCGGCGATGGGCCGGCTGGCGACGACGCTCTTGCGCGCGATCGGAATGTTCTTCGCCTCCGACGCCGACGGCGACTTGGTCGCACTACCGAGTGCGGCCCGCGCGTCGCGCACCGCCGCGACGTACGCGGCGAGCTCGGCGGGTTCGAGCGACGCCGCGTGGTCGGGGCCGGGAAGCGTCCGGTCGAGCGTGAAGTGCTTCTCGATCATCGTCGCGCCGAGGGCGACGGCCGCGACGGCGGCGACCGAGCCGACGGTGTGGTCGGAATAGCCGATCGGCAGGCCGAACGCCTCCTGCATCGCCACCATGGCGAGCAGGTTCGCCTCCGCCACCGGAGCGGGATACTCGGTCGTGCACTGCAGCACGGTGACGCGTCCGTCCAGACGGGTGCGGTCGGCGGCGTCGAGCGGCGATGCGACCGTCGCGCGGTCGGGGGCGCCGCCGCGCGACGCGTCGAACGCAAACGACAGCACCTTCAGCGCAGCGCGCACCTCGTCGAGCGTGCACATGCCCGTGCTGAGGATGACCCGCTCCGCCCGCCGCCCGACCTCGAGGAGGAAGGGCGCGTTGGTGACCTCGCCCGACGGCACCTTGATGGTCCGCATGCCGAGGCCGTCGACGAGGAGCACGAGGCTGCCGTGGTCGAACGGCGTCGAGAGGAACTCGATGCCGCGCTCCGCGCACCGGTCCCGTATCTGCCGGTGCGCATCGGCCGACAGCTCCAGCGCCGCGATCATCTCCTGCTGGCTCTGCGCGGATCCCGTCGCCTGCACCTGGTAGTCGGCCTTCGGCGCGTGCGCCGCGATCATCGCGGTGGCAGTGAACGTCTGGAACTTCACGGCGTCGGCGCCGGCTTCGGCGGCGACGTCCACCATGGCGAGCGCGCGGTCGACGGAGCCGTTGTGGTTCACGCCGGCCTCGGCGATGACGAAGGGTCGGCCGGTCACGACGGCTCGCTCCAGTCGTGGAAGTGCTTCATGGTGATGCCGGTCAAGTCTGTCGTCGCGAGCACCTCGCGGATGCGCACCGCGGCGTCGCCGATGCCGTAGCGCGAGGGCTGCCCGGGCAGCGACGCGCGGAACGCGGGGTCGAGCACCCGTCGCAGTGCGGCCGCGACCCCGCCGCGCTCGGGCCCGCAGTCGACGACCGACGCGGCGCGCAGGCGGCCCTTCTGGCGGTCGCCGACGTTCACCGTCGGTGCTCGCAGGGCTGGCGCCTCGATCAGGCCGCTCGACGAATTGCCGACCACCGCGTCGCAGATCGCCATCAGCCCGAGGTAGCGGCGCTGGCCGAGCGACTCGACCATGCGGCGGCGCGCAGGATCGACGGCGACGAAGTCGTGGAGCGCGGCCGACAGCGGACCATGGCCGGGATCGGCGTTGACGCCGGTGACGACGACGGTCGCGGCGCCGAGGTCGTCGATCGCGCCGAGCAGCGCACCGAGGCCCGCACGGCCGCCGTCGTCGCCCAGCGTCTCCGGGTGGTACGTCACCAGCAGGACCGGCGCGACGAGCGCGATGCCGAGGAACTCCTCCAGCTCGTCGCGGCCGGCGAGCTCGGTGCGGCGGAGATGGTCGAGCCCCGGCGCGCCGACGACGTGCACCCGGGCGGGATCCTCGCCCAGTTGGCGCACCCGGCGCCCGTACTCCTCGGCTGCGACGAAGTGGAGGTGCGACATCTTCGTCACCGAGTGGCGGATCGCCTCGTCGAACGCGCCCTCCGTGGTCTCGCCGCCGTGCAGGTGCGCGACGGGGATACCGAGGATCAGCGCGGCCTGCGCCGCCGCGAGCTCCTCGTACCGGTCGCCGAGCAGCACGACGACGTCGGGTTGCAACTGCGCAAACGCATCCGCCAGCCCCGACGTGGCGGCGGCGAGCGCGCCGGCGACCGCGAGCGGCGAGTCGTCGGACAGGTCCATCGGCACCCGCGCGACGACGACGAAGCCGTCGTCCTCGATCTGCCGCACCGTGGCGCCGAAGCGCTCCATCAGGTGTGCGCCCGTGACGACCAACTGGAGGTCGGTGCGCGGATCGGCGTCGAGTTCCCGGAGCACCCAGTACAGGTGCCCGTAGTCGGCCCGGGTGCCCGTCACGACGCACACCCGGCGAGCGGTGGCCACGGCTGGTCAGGCTATTGGGGCAGCGTGCGCCTGACCGCGCCCACGACGACGGCGAGTTCGTCGTCGGTGATGCCGGTCGAGCACGGCAGCGTCACGATCCGCCGCCAGATCCGGTCCGAGACCGACACGTCCGAGCGCGGCGCGTCCGCATACGGCGACTGGAGGTGCATCGGCTTCCACGTCGGCCGCGCGTCGATGCCCTCGTCGTTCAGCGCGGCACGGACGCGGTCGGCCGTCTCCGGATCGGTCACAAAGCCGGAGAACCAGCAGGCGCTCTCGGCCCAGTCAGGCACGGGGAACGGTTCGACCGTGTCGATGCCGGCGAGCCCCTCGACGTAGGCACGGCGGATCTCGCGCTTGCGGCGGACGAAGCGGTCGAGCAGCTCCATCTGCGCGCACCCGACCGCGGCCTGCAGGTTGGTCATGCGGTAGTTGAAGCCGACCTCGTCGTGGTCGTAGTTGGCGCCGACGCGTGCGGTGGTGCTGAGGTGGCGCACGCGGCCGAGCAGTTCGTCGTCGTCGCCGGCGACGGCGCCGCCGCCACCGGCGGTGACGGTCTTGTTGCCGTTGAACGAGAACATCGTGAGGTCGGCGCCGAGCCGTCCGATCGGTCGCCCCTTGTACTCCGCGCCGAGTGCGGCGGCGGCGTCCGAGAGCAGCGGCAGCCCGTGCGCCTGGGCGACCGCGGCGACCTCGTCCATGTCGGCGGGCGTGCCGAAGGTGTGGACGACCACGATTGCGGACACGCGCCGTCCGGTGCGCACGTGGACGAGCTTGCCGTCGTCGCCGCGGACCGTCTCGAGGTCGAGCGCGTCGCCGAGCCGCCGCGGATCGAGCGTCCACGTGTCCGGGTGCACGTCGAGCAGCCACGGCGTCGCGCCGGCGTGGGCGACCGCGTTGGCGGTCGCGATGAAGGTGAACGACGGCACGATCACGAGGTCGTCGCGGCGCACGCCGAGCGCGACGAGCGCGACGTGCAGGCCGGTGGTGCCGCAACTGGTGGCCACCGCGCCGCGGGCACCGCTCGCGGAGGCGACGTGCTCCTCAAAGCGTCCGACGAACGGGCCCACGGTCGAGACGAAGTTGGTGGCGACGCACTCGGCGAGGTAGCGGGCCTCGTTGCCCGCCATGTTGGGGATCGCGAGTGGGATCATCGGGCGACGGGGCCGTCGCCCGTGAAGGCGTGCTCGCGGTACCACTCGAACGTGGCGCGGATGCCGTCGGCGAGCGAGGTGGTGCCGACGACGCCGGTGAGCGCGGTCAGCCGCGACACGTCGGGGCACCGTCGCGCGGGCGAGCCCGGCGTGTCGGGCCCCGCGACGACGGACATGCGCCGCCCGACGACGGACACGACCGTCTCGGCGACCTCTCCGATCGTCACCTCCGGGCTCGAGTTGCCGATGTTCAGCACCTCGCCGGACGTGGCGGGGGCGCCGAGGATGGCGATGAGCATGCGTACCGCGTCAGCGACGTAGCAGAACGTGCGGCGGTGGCCGAGGTTGGCGACGGAGAGCTCGTCGCCGTCGGAGGCGCGCCACGCCTTGTGGAGCAGCTCGGGGATGACGTGCGACATGCCCATGCGCGGGCCGTAGATGTTGTGCAGCCGCACGGACGTCGCGGGCAGGCCGGAGTGGTGGAAGAGCGCCTCGCCGAACGCCTTGGAGAGCATGTACGAGGTGCGCGGGGCGGAGAGATCGGTGAGGGCGATGGGCGTGGTCTCGGGCGTGGGCACCGCCATCGACGGCAGGTGCACGAGCGACCCCGCGTAGATCTCGGACGTCGAGCTGAACACGACCCGCTGCAGCGCGCGCTGGCACCGGCCGGCCTCGATGGCGTGCACGGTCATCGCCGCGTTGTCTGCGAGCACGTCGTATGGGCGCTCGAGCACGTGCCGCACGCCGATGATCGCCGCAAGGTGGAAGATCGCGTCGAAGTCGCGGTCGACGGCACCGGCGAACCCGGGCGACAGCAGGTCGGCCTCCTGCGCCCGCACGCCGGACCGGGCGAGCAGCTGCTGGAACGTCGCATCCTGCACGCCGCGCGCGAAGTTGTCGGCGAGGGTGACGTCCGCGCCGCCGTCGACGAGCGCACCCGCGAGATGGACGCCGACGAAGCCCGCGCCTCCGGTGATCAGGACCTTCACAGCGGCTCGGTGCTTCCCCGGCCGACCGACGCGACGGTGCAGCCGGCGGCGGCGAAGGCGTCGCGCTGCGCCGCCGTGAGGCAGTCGTTCGCGTCGAGCACGATGGGGCGGCGCCCATCGAGCCACGTGCGCGGCTCGATGGCCCGGAACTCGCGGTGCGGCACGGCGAACACCACGGCGTCGACGTCGGGGCACGACGCGAAGTCGCCCGACACCGGCCGGTCCAGCTCGTCCCAGTGGGTCACGAGCGGATCGAGGCACAGCACCGACGCGCCGCGCCGCTCGGCCTCCTCGACGAACGCCTGCGATGGCGAATAGCGGGTGTCGGCGACGTCCTGCCGGTAGGAGATGCCGGCGAGTGCGATGCGCCGGCCGTGCACCGTCCCGGCCCGCTCCGTCAGGAGGTCGAGCGCGCGCACCGGCATGGCACGGTTGATCGACATCGCGAGTTCGCTCATCGGGAACTCGTGCTCGCCGATGCCGAGCACGTCGCGGGCGGCGATCTCCGCGAAGACCGGGTCCTTCGTGAGGCAGTAGCCACCGACGCCGAAGCCGGGTTGGCGGATGTTGCTGTGCGTGGGGCGCACCCTGATGGCGTCGATCACCTCGAAGAGATCGACGCCGGCGCGCTCGGCGAACCGTCCCCATTCGTCGACGAAAGCGATGTTCGCGGCGCGGTAGGCGTTCTCCAGCACCTTGGCCGTCTCGGAGGCCGTCGTGGAGGGGAGCCGTCGGAGCGGGTAGCGCCCGACGTCGATCACCTTCGACAGGAACGCCTCACAGGCGCGTGCAGCCCGCTCGTCGAAGCCGGCATACGCCCGCCAGAAATTGGTGATCGACTCGAGGTAGTGCTCGCCCGGCATCACGCGCTCGTACGAATGGGCGAGCAGGAGCCCGGAGTGCGACATGCCGCGGCGCTCGCACCAGAACTCGAGCACCGGGTACACGATGCGCTCGCAGGTCCCGGGCGCCACGGTCGTCTCGATGACGACCAGTGCACCGTCGCGCGCGTACTCGCCGACCGTGGATACCGCCGCCTTGAACGGCTCGATGACGAGGCTCGGCCGTGGCCCCGAGAAGTCGATGTCGAGCGGGACGTCGACGACGATGATGTCCGCGGTGGCGATGGCGTCGGGGTTGCTGGTCGCCGACAGGTTTCCGCGGGCATGCGCCGCGGCCGCTTCGCGGGCGAGGGACGCGTCGGAGCTGGCGAAGGGGAATTCGCCGCGGTTGATCGCATCGATGCGCGCCGTGCCCGCGGGTGTGGGCAGGTCGAGCCCCGTGACGTTGAAGTGGGGTGTCCCGGTCTCGTCCACGGCACGTGCGCACGCCACGGCCATCGCCGAGCCGACGAAGCCCAGCCCCTGGATGCAGACCGACTGGGTCATCCGAGGAGCGACTCGACCTGGTTGACGAGGTAGGCGAGGACGACGGTCACGACCAGCGCAACGAGTGCCCCGCCGACGAGGCCGCCCGCAACGAGCCCGGTGGCGGCGTTGCTGCGGTCGCGGGCATCGGGCTCGCGCTCGAGGGGCACGTCCCGGACGACCACCCGATGAGCACCGGTGCCCCCGGGTCTGGCAGGCTGGCGACGTCCGAGCAACATGACGGCGGCCATCCCGAGCAGTGCGGCGAGCACCGCCCGCCAGGTGGCGCCGATGGTGGGTTCGGACAGCACGGCGATGGACGCGACGAACGACACCACGACGCCCGCCAGCGTATCCCTGCCGCCCCCGACCGTCGTTGAGCGCACCCGTTCTCCGCAGTCGCGCCTGTGGTGGTCGCTGCCCCTGCTCACCGTGTCGTGGCTCGTGCTCCTCTCGATCGTCGTCGCGTCGGTGGTGACGGTGGGCCTGTGGGAGATCGCGCCGGGGTCCGCGGAACAGGTGTCGGATCGGATGTCGTTCGACGAGGCCGAGACGTCGGGCGTCGACCGGTACGAGCCCGACTCGCCCGTGATGTTCGTGACGGCCCTCGGCAATCGGCTCACGGCGCTGTCGGCCCTCATCGCGTCGATCGACCCGGACGCCGACGTGCAGACCCGTCGCGAGCGCTTCGGCGACATCGCACCGAGCGAGCAACGACGGCTCGGCTTCCAGTCGATGACGACCTCGAAGCAGATCGCCGAGTTCGTCGCCCTCCGGCGGCTCGGCTTCGACGTCAGCCTCGAATGGGGCGACATCGTCGTCGAGCAGCTCGTCTGCGCCGACGAACCGGCCGAACTGAGCGCGTGCCGCCAGCTCAACCCGGGCGACACCATCCGAAGGATCGACGGCGCCCCCGTGTCCGACCTCGAGGACCTGCTGGCGGCCCTGACCGGCAGGGCGGCCGGAGAGATCGTCGTGCTCGACGTGGTGCCGCTCGGGGAGTCGGCGGAGGTCGAGCGCAGGGTGGAATTAATGGTCAGCCCGGACGACCCGTCGCGCACGATCATCGGCATCGTGCCGGCCGACACCCGCACCGTGTCCCTGCCGTTCGAGGTGGCGATCGACACGGACCAGATCGGCGGGCCGTCGGCCGGTCTCGCCTTCACCCTCGCCCTGATCGACGAGCTCTCGCCCGGCGAGCTGACGGGCGGCGTGCGCGTGGCCGCCACCGGGACCATGTCCGCCGACGAGACGGTGGGGGCGATCGGCGCGCTGCGCCAGAAGACGGTCGCCGTGCGCGAGGCGGGCGTGGAGGTGTTCCTCGTCCCTGCGTCGCAATCCGAGGAAGAGCTCGCGGAGGCCCGCCGTGCCGCGGGCAAGGGTCTGCGGATCGTTCCGGTTGCATCGCTCGAAGAGGCGCTCGCCGTGCTCGAGGAGCTCGGCGGTGGCATCGGTGCCACAGCCACCCTCTGACGCGGGCGTACGCTCGTCGCGTGGGAATCTCGTTCTCGCGTCCTGATCCCGGCTCGCCGGCGGCCGTCGGGTCGGCCCAATTCGGCGTCGTGCGCCGCGGGTACGACCAGGAGGAGGTCCGCGACTTCCTCCGCATGGTGTCGTCCGAGCTCGCCCGGGTGCACGACCGGGTCAGGTTCCTCGAGAGCGAGTTGAAGGCCCAGCAGACACTGGGTCTGTCCGATCCCGGCGCGCTGGACGAGGAGACGATCGCCGCGCTCGTCGGGGAGGAGACCGCGCGCGTGCTCGCCGTCGCGCGCGAGGCGGCGCAGCAGATCAGGGGGCACGCCGCCGAGGAGGCGGAACGCGCGCTGCGCGACGCCGAGCACGAGGCCCGGCGCGTCCGCGAGGAGGCGATGCTCGACACCGTCCGTCAGCGCACCGACCTCGACAGCCAGATGGAGGCCGAGCTGGAGCTGGCCAAGCAGCAGGGCCGCGACATGGTGGCGGAGGCGAGGCGCTTCCGCGAGGAAGCGGTGTCGGACGCGACGAGGCGGCGCGATCAGGTGAAGTCGCAGATCGAGCACCTCGTCCGCCTCCGCGACCGTCTCGTCGACGCGTTCGAGCGCGCGCGCGACGCCGCGGAGCGCGCCGTCGGGGACCTCGCCGAGTTCGACGAGCTCGCCGATGCGATCGTCGAGATCACCGGTGTCCCGGAGGTGGAGCCGACCTCGGTGTTCGACCGGTACGTTCCCGCGCCGCAGCCCGTGTCGTACGACGAACCGACCGGTGAGGTGCTCTTCTTCGATCACGCGAAGGTGCCCGATGCGATTCCGCAGCGCAAGGTGCCGCACGACCCGCCGAAGGTGCCGGTCGATGCGACGCCGATCATGGGCACGTCGCTCGGATTCGACACGCTGGAGCGCGCGGAGAAGTTGCGTCGCGACGGGATCGATGCCACGGGGTCGCAGCAGCGTCCGTCGAGCGGCGAGGACGACGTCCCGGCGCAGTCGGGGGCGACGGACGCCGTGCCCCCCGACCGCACGGTGCCGTCGTCGATGGCGTCGCACCCGTCGATCGACCATCCCGTGTCGGGCCACATGGCCGTGGTCGTGCCGTTGTTCGACCGCGGCCGTCGTCCGTCGCCGGCGATCGAGCCGACGGAAGCCCGCGCCACGGAGCCGATCCCATTCGTCGCGGGTGGAACGGACGACGCCGAACCTTCAGAGGGCGGGACCGAACCGGTCGACGCCGGGTGGTCCGAGCCTGAGTCCGCCGAGGATCCGACAAACGGCACCCCGGGCGCCGACGACACGGCAGTCGGTCCGCCACCTGTCGTCCGTCCGACGAATCCGTCCGTCGATGCGGTGTTCGCGCGTCTGCGCGCGTCGAGCACCGATCGCGTTGCGTCCGGCGTCGTCACCGGCGACGGCGCGAGCGAGCTCGGTGCATCCGCACCCGTCGCGGAGGAACCCACTGATGGGCAGCGGACGGCGCGGCGGTCGACGAGGCGCCGTCCGTCGCTGTTCGGCGGAACGTCCACTGCGCCGGAGCGCCGGTCGAAGAAGACGGAGAGGACGACGGGTGTGACGGCCCCCGACGCGGCGCCGATGGAGCGCGGACCCGAGGCCGTGCCGGTCGTCGTTGCGCCGGCCACCGTCGACCCCGCGCGGTTCGCGGAGCGCGAGGCGGCCATTGCGGCGCCGAGCACTTCGATGACGAAGAAGTTGAAGCGGCTGCTCGCGGACGAGGAGAACGGGGCGCTGACCCGGCTGCAGGACCGGAAGATGTCCGTCGCGCTCGAGTCGCTGTTTCCCTCCGCGGACGCGCAGGTCCACGCGATCGTGGCCGATCTCGAGGACGAGTTGATGCGCATCGCGATGGCGGGTGCGAAGAGCGTGCCCGGGGGCGGCGCGGACCTCCGCGCGACGCTCAAGCGGTCGAAGGTGCTGTCAAAGGTGTCGCGCCGCGTCGACGAGTGGATCGTGCGGGTGCTGCGCGAGCAGCTGCAGCAGTGCGTCGACACGAGCAACGGCAGCAAGGACGCCATGTCCTCGGCGGTCCGCGGCGCGTACCGCGAGTGGAAGCTGCAGCGCGCCGAAAAGGTCGCGGTCGACCTTGCGCGGCTCGCGTACAGCCGCGGCGCGTATCTCGCGATTGCGGACGGCACGAAGGTGTGCTGGGTCGTCGACCCGGACGGCCCGGCGTGCGCCGACGCCGAGGACAACGCGCTCGCCGGGTCGAACGGCGTGGGGACGAAGTTCCCGACGGGACACTCGCACCCCGTCGCACACCCGGGGTGCCGATGCCTCATCGCACCCGCCCCCAAGTAATCTCCCGCGCGTGCGCAACCCTTCAGACCTTCCGCGCCGCCAGCCGGACGGCGGCGGCGGTTTCCGCGTCCCGCGTCCGTCCCGTGCCCGCCTCTTCGTCACGCTGATCGTCGGCGCGCTGGTGGCGCTGGTGCTGTCCGCCCGGAGCATCGCCGGGTTCTGGGTGGACGTGCTCTGGCACGGCTCGGTCGGGCAGTCGCAGGTGTTCTGGACCTCGCTGTGGATGCGACTCGCGCTCGGCGCGGTCTTCGTGGTCGCGATGGTCGCGATCCTCGTCCTCAACATGTGGATCGCGGACCGCCTCCGTCCTGCGTCCGTCCCGCGCTCGCCGGAGGAGCAGGCGCTGTCGGTCTATCGCGACCTCAGCGACCGGCGCCGCCTGCTGCTGCGCCTCGTCGTGTCGGTGGTGCTCGGCCTGATGGTCGGGCTGCCGGCGATGACCCAGTGGCAAGAGTGGCTGTTGTTTGCGAACCACCAGTCGTTCGGCGTCTCCGACCCGCTGTTCGGGCACGACATCGGCTTCTTCGTGTTCCGGCTGCCGTTTGCGACCTTCGTCGTGAATTGGCTGTTCGGCGCACTCGTGCTGGTGGCGATCGTGGTCGCGTTGACGCACTACCTCAACGGCGGCATCCGCCTGCAGACCGCCGGGTCGAAGGTGACGCCTCTCGCCAAGGCGCACCTCTCCGTGCTGTTCGCCGCGCTGGCGCTCGTCCGCGCCGCCGGCTACTGGCTGTCGCGATACTCGCTCACGACCTCCACGCGGGGCGTGGTGCAGGGCGCGACGTACACCGACGTCAATGCCCAGCTTCCGGCCACGAACCTGATGATCCTGGTGTCGGTCGCGGTCGCGCTGATGTTCCTCTGGAACGTACGGCCATCGCGAAAGGGTTGGCGCCTGCCGGTGCTCGCCACGATGGTGTGGATCGTCGTCGCGATCGTGGCCGGGGCCGTCTACCCGGCGATCGTCCAGCGCTTCAACGTCCAGCCCAACGTGAGCACGAAGGAGCGGCCGTTCATCGAGCGCAACATCGTGGCCACGAAGGCGGGCATCGGGCTCGACGACGTCGTGCGCGAGGAGGTCTCGTTCGGCTCGATCAGCGCTGACGAGGTGTCCGCAAACGAGGCGCCCCTGCGCGACGTGCGCCAGCTCGACCCGACGGAGATGCGCGACCGCTTCTCGCTCGACCAGGGTCTGTCGTCCTTCTACGCCATCCGCGACCTCGACGTCGACCGCTACGCCATCGACGGCCGTACGCAGCAGGTGATGGTGGCGGCGCGCGAGCTGAACAGCGCGGGCATCCCGAACCGCACCTGGGTGTCGCGGCACCTCATCTACACGCACGGGTGCGGCCTCGTCGTCGCCCCCGCGAGCACGGTCACCTCGGAC
>Ga0315903_10007984_pt1 | contig 13123 bp, 9 predicted proteins | sample LakEriMetagenome_7_FD_203524 | JGI IMG/M metagenome (GOLD analysis project Ga0315903, IMG submission 203524) | Freshwater fungal communities from buoy surface, Lake Erie, Ohio, United States - Buoy 2 MA119 | ecosystem: Environmental > Aquatic > Freshwater > Lake | place: USA: Lake Erie, Ohio...
TCAACACGAAGCTATTGTTGCCTTGAGTGATGCAGTGCGAAGAAGTCGGGCAGGCTTAAGCGATGAACGCAAGCCAATAGGTTCCTTCATTTTCCTGGGCACTACCGGTGTCGGTAAAACTGAGTTGGCCAAGGCCCTTAGCGATTTCCTCTTCAATGACGAAAACGCGATGACGCGCATCGACATGAGTGAGTATCAAGAACGCCATACAGTAAGTCGATTGGTGGGAGCTCCTCCCGGCTATGTGGGATATGATGAGGGCGGACAACTCACCGAAGCGGTGCGCAGGAAACCGTATTCGGTTATTCTACTCGATGAGATTGAAAAGGCGCATCCCGATGTATTCAATGTCTTGTTGCAAGTGCTCGACGATGGACGTCTTACCGATTCGAAGGGACGAGTGGTGAATTTCAAAAACACTATTGTAATCATGACGAGCAATATCGGTTCTCAGATTATTCAAGATAACTATGAAAAGGCAAAAAATCCGGAAGATGCGGAGTTGTTTGATCGAACAAAATTGGATGTCATGCTGGCCTTGAAGTCTTCATTACGTCCTGAGTTTTTGAATCGTATCGACGAGATTATCATGTTCACCCCACTAGGCAAATCGCAAATTGAGAATATTGTTAAGTTGCAGTTGCACTTGCTTGCCGAGCGCTTGGAGAAGGCAGATATTCACCTTGTGGTAACACCTGATGCCCTTTCATACATCGCCGACAAGGGCTACGATCCGCAATATGGTGCACGCCCTGTAAAGCGAACAATTCAAAAGGAGGTCATGAATGAATTGTCGAAGTATATCTTGAGTGGCAAGGTCGATAAGTCGGAAGCTGTTGTGCTCGATGTATTTGATGGACAGATAGTTTTCAGAAAAAAGATTGATGAAGAAGCGCTGATTGAAGTTTAACCGTTGGTAGGGTATTCGAGGCTTAATTTCGTACTAGGGATGTGAACTGTTTCACATCCCTTTTTGTTTTGACTTTTTACCAATCCACTATGAAAAAACCCTTACTCGTATTATTTGCGTCACTGATGCTTGCTTTCGGGCTGACCAGCATGACTTCTAACAATGCCGAATACTCTGCCGGTAAAGCAGGTTCGAATGGTTCGCCCGGTGAAGGCACATGTGCATCCGGTTCTTGTCATAATTCGTTCGCATTGAACAGCGGATCAGGAAGTGTATCCATATCGATTGCGGGACTTCTCAACGGCAATATGTATGTGCCCGGTCAAACCTATCAAGTGAGCGTTACGGTCCAACAACAAGGAATTGGATTATTCGGATTCGGAATAGAATCGTTACAAGCAAGTGGCGCCAACGCAGGTTCCTGGACAGCCGGTCCTGATTCGCATATTTTAAATGCGACCATAAGTGGTAATTCGCGTGCAACAGTTGCGCACATTGATAACTCCGGATTTGCTTCGAGCACCCGCACTTGGTCATTCAGTTGGACCGCTCCCGCAACAGAGATACCTGTTATGATGTATGCTGCCGGTAACGCGGCAAATAACAATGGTGGCGATGGTGGCGATTATATCTACACAACCATGTTGAGTTTAATGCCGGCACCGGCGCTTGAAGCTCCGGTCATCGAGTATAGTGGAGGCCTCGTTATTTGCGAAGGAGAGTCTATTACGCTGAGCGTTCAGTCTGAAACAGGTGTTACCTATTCATGGCAAAACAGTCAAGGCGCTGTTGTAAGCACCGGCACGAGCTTGCTTGCATCCGAGAGCGATTGCTATTCGGTGACAGCGACTGAAGGAAATAATTCTGCCACTTCAGAGCCGGTGTGTGTATCGATTGACATTGTGAACTCCAATTTTTCTGGGCTAGCTGCTATGTATTGTGTTGGCGATGCTCCGGTAACCTTGGTTCCCGAAGTGGAAGGAGGAATTTTCTCAGGTCCTGGCGTGGTAGGAAACGTTTTCAATCCTTCGCAATTACCGGTAGGTGATTTCTTGGTTGGTTATACCGTGATTACCTCTGCGGGCTGCGAATTCACACAAACAGAAGCGGTGAGCATTCGCCAGATTTTACCGGCTGACTTCGTCGATTTAGCCGATGTGTATTGCACGACAGATGCATCCATTCAATTGAATCCGATAAGTGATGACGGTGACTTCACAGGGCCCGTTTTGGTTGGAGTATTTGACCCAAACATTGCACCGGGCATCTATGATATCACCTACACTACAGGTTCTGGCGTGTGCAGCGCAAGTGTCACGCAGACGGTTGAAGTTCTTCCTTCTTTGAGCAGTGAGTTTTATCTGTTCCCTGCATTCTGCGCCAGCTCGCCTTCGGAGCAAATGATCCCGGACGTTCCCGGAGGTGTGTTCACGGGCACAGGCGTTACCGGCGATTCATTCGATCCGGCACAAGCTATTATTGGTGACAACGAAGTAACCTACACGTTGAATCAGGCCAATGGTTGTGTTTCAACAACAACGCAAGTCATTGCAGTCTTCGATGTGGCCAATAGTGATTTCTCCGGACTCGAAGCCATTACGTGTACGTCGGAAGGATTGGTTGAGTTGCTGCCGGTTTCGCCCGGAGGTGTATTTAGCGGTCCCGGCGTGAGCGGAACATTCTTCGATCCTGCGGTTGCCGGCATTGGTGAGCATACGGTTACATACGATATCAACTTAGGCGATTGTCAATCGGAAACAGCCATTGCGACAACCGTTTTATTAGGCCCCGAAGCCTCTTTCACGGGTTTGTTCAATGAGTATTGTATTGATGCGGATATCGTTTCCGAGTTGATTTGTGTGAATACACCGGCCGATTTCAGCGGTCCGGGTGTGTTGGGCAATGAATTCAACGCCCAGTCTGCGGGTGTTGGTGAGCACACAGTGACTTGCAGTTACACGGATGCTTTCGGCTGCACGGGCACCAGCACTCAAACAGTCACTGTTAATCCTCTGCCGGTGGTCGACATAACGGTTGCAGGCGATTTAACCACTGCGACCGTAGCCCAGCAGGGAGCCACATACCAATGGTGGAACTGCGACACGGAGCTTCCAGTGGATGGAGCAACCGCTCAGGATTTTATCATTACCGATCCGAGCCAAAACGGGAATTACGCCTGTTGGGTGACCTTGAATGGTTGTGACGACAGGAGTGAGTGTGTGCTGTTGTTGATTGGAAACGTAGACGAGCTCGCATCGAACTGGTCTGCCGGATTTTATCCCAACCCCGCAACTTCTGATTTGACCGTGTGGAGTTCGACTCCGGTGAGCGTGAGTATCTACAACAGCCTCGGTGCGCTTGTACTTTCACAACGAGTAAATGCGTTGAATCACACACTCGATATCGGTGAATTACAGCAGGGTCTTTATCAGGTTGTAATGCAAACGAACGATGGAAAACAATCGGCTCAACTGCTGGTGAAACAATAAAATTTAGAAATCCCAAGAAAAATGTAACCTTTCAAAAACACCACGCGTATCAACACCGTGATTTGTTTTTTTGGTTAATTCATGGATTTGGTTAAGTAAGAAGGCCTCCCCAACGGGAGGCTTTTTTATTGGGAGTTCTTTAATTAGGGTTTCTAAAAGAGAAGTCTACTAACATTAGTTATCTTCTTTGCTAAGAATAATGTTGACTGTACCTCCACCGGAGTTTCTTGCATTGTTAAGATCCTTAGGGTCGATGTTTGATGCGAAAGTGAGAACGAAGTCATCAGAAGATGACTCCAGTGCTGATAATAGCTCTCTCTCTGAATCAGGAGTTAAGAGAAGCTTTATGCCGGAAGGACTACCGGATCCATTGCTAAGCGCTATAGACGCGGTGATCTTAGCGCAATTTCGCAAAGTTTTATTTTCGTAATCCGAAACCTTACATCCATTTAAAATTGTGCTTACCTCTTGAGACAGTTTTGATTTCTCGCCTTGCTTTACAGAAAATTTAATTGGCAGCTGAACGGAAACATATTTCCTTGTTCCGCTAAAGTTAATTTGTACCTCAGGAATTTTGACTTCAATCTTACTGCCAATATTTCCGGTAGATTCAATGCTGCTGCCTTGAATGGTGATGGGCGCAAAATCAGCACTGTTGCTAGTGGAGGAGCTTGATTCGGAATATGTGCTTTCGTATGAATGCTCAGGAATAAATATGGGCACGAGAAGTAAAACACCTAAACCGATGTATACGAATTTGTTTGTCTTCTCTGCCTTGAGAACCTTTTGTTCTTCTTTCGTAATCTCCTCGTTAAGTTCCTCAATGAGTAATTTCACTTTCTGGTCTTCTCCGAAAAAAATCTTCGCCAACCGTTTACTTTTTTCAAAATCAGCTTTTAGTTCTTTAAATGTTTTTGCCTTGGCTGTTGTCTCTTCGGTGTAGACAATGCCCATCTCTAATGCTTTGTTTTTGCGATTATTTTTATCCATGTATCTAATTGCCATCACATAAAGTGGGATACCTGCAAGACATCCTGCAACGCCAGCTAATGGGCCCCAATAGTCATCATTATATTTTTTCATGTTCATGAGCAGAGCGCTTGCTCCGAACAATAAACTCAAATACAGGCTGAATCCGAAAATATTCTCTTTAATTGTTCTAATTACACTTGGATGCGGAAGTGCCTTCAATTCACCGAGTGTATTCTCAATCCGATAAACAAGCTCTTGTAGTGTTACAGTTTCTCCCTCATTTCGAGCAGCAATAACATAGTTACACGAAGGACACACATTCGCTAGTGCCGGAAGTATTTCGGAGCAACTGGGGCATTTTAAAACGCTTTCTTTGGACTTCATAGTGTTTGGTTAAGATGTGGAGCAATATTAATTAAAAAGTATAAACATAATGTTATCGTGTTTTCGCGGAAAGTGCATAGACTGTAAGTGCATAGACGATAAGCAGGCCCCCCGCGATGAGCGCATAGGTTGTGAAATGGAAGGTGTCGGCTTGTGTAAAGGCAATCTGACTAACGAGCTGAATTATGAAAAACACCCACGAGGTTATTCGAATGAGAACGGTTGCGCGCGGGCTTTCAAACGAAATAGAAATTGCTCCAATTAGAGTTGTGGATAATGTCAAAAAACAACCGGCCATTAACAGTGTTTTGTTGGGCTCATTGGCTGAGAATGTGAGAAAGAAGGTAATCAGGATAACGAGTGTTGTTACGAGCAACGACGTGGTTAAATTGAATTTCATAGAGATTGTTTTAGTTGGTATCAAGTCGTGGTTTTGCTGCATTAGATCTAGTATCCAAAGGTGGGCGGTTACTCACTGAAAAGCGCGGTCAGCTCCGTTACTTTTCCCGCCTGCATCCAGCCATCCATGCCACTCATCCAGATCAACGTATCTTGATGAATACGCTTGCCGTAAATATGGTTTTTGAAGTCCCCTTCGTTGAAAGGGCCTTGCGGTATGTCGTTTACAAGTGCGAAGTATTGCTTGACAGGCGGTGCAATGGGTCGAGCCATCTGTTGGCCGGGCGTAGTCATGTTTTGGATGGCATGATTCATCGTTTGCATCATCTGCTGGGCAATTGCGATGCTTAGACCAAATTCCATCAGTCGTTCAATGGAATTAAATGAGTTGTCGTTGCTCATGGTTCGTTTGTATTAAGTTCTGAAAATTGGTGAAGTAATAACCAGTTTGACATGCCTGTTTTCCAAACGTAGGAATGACTATGTATCATGCCAGAGGCGACAAGCTGTTTGATTTGTTGGATGTCGTAGGGTCCAATTCGCTGTCCATCGTTCGAGTAGTAATACTGAACTGTATTTTGAACTCCGATAGGTGGTTGATTGGTTTGATGATGCAAAGCATTGCCGGCCATCATATTCGAATACATCTGCAGTAATGGGTTTAAACCACCGCCCGGCGAATTTTGTGTTTTTATGTTGGTCGCTTTTTTAGTCCTCTGCTTTTCCTCATTCTTCAGTCGCTTTGCCTGCTCTTCCTTACTTCGCTGTTGCTCCAATAACTGCTGATGATAGGCAATCAGCTGCGGGTGAGTTTCGGTGCTGCGCGTATCTTGCTTCGAATATTTAGCGTAAAGCTGATTTTCCTTTACCTGCATTACCATTGCTTGCTCACTAATAGGGCCCATGTGCGAAACCGGCGGTGCTATCAATGTGCGCGCAACAGGCGTGGGGGCGCCGGCTTCATTCAAAACCGTCACGAAGGCTTCGCCAATTGGCAGTCGTGTAATTTCATCTTCTAAATCGTAAAAGGGAGATTCCGGAAAATTGGCAGCCATTTGTTTGATTGCCTTGCGGTCTTTCGGGGTAAATGCACGAAGCGCATGCTGAATTTTAAATCCGAGCTGCCCAATGACCGACTCCGATATATCGAGCGGCGTTTGGGTGCAAAAGATGATTGCAATTCCTTTTGATCGAATTAATTTAACGATGCTTTCAATTTTAGATTCAATGGCGCTGCCTGTTTCATTAAAAAGCAAATGAGCTTCGTCGATGAAGAGTGCAAGTTTCGGTTTTGCAGTGTCCCCAATTTCTGGCATCGAATCGTATATGGTCGTGAGCAGATATAAAATGAAGGTGGAAAAAAGTGCGGGTTTATCCTGGATTTTTGAAAGACCGATGATCGAAATACAGCCTCTACCGCTCTCATCAAACCCAATTAAGTCCTGAATGTCAAATGCTGGTGTAGCAATGAATTTTTCTGCTCCTTGTTCTTCTAATTCCGAAATGGAGCGCAAGATGGTTGCAACGGAGGCTTGCGAAACACTTCCATATTTTTCTTGAATTTGTTCATCGGCAGCACAAATTTGATTAAGTACAAATCGTAAATCTTGGAGCGTGTTGATGGGTAAGCCATTTTCATTGCAGTATTTGAATACGATGCCGATAATGCCACGTTGAACATTGTTTAGATTAAGTATTCGAGAAAGTAGGACCGATCCAAAATCTTGGAGCTTGGCCCGTAAGGGAATTCCATTATCATTGCCTAACGAGAGAAAATGCACAGGGAAAGCCTCAGGTGTAAAAGGGTAGTGCCCCTTCACAAGTGACTTGCGTGCTTCAATGATTTCATTAGATGTTCCTGCGGCCGATAGCCCTGCCAAGTCACCCTTGAGATCCATAAGCATTACAGGTACTCCATTTCTCGAGAGCTGCTCAGAGAGCATTTGAAGTGTTTTTGTTTTACCTGTGCCGGTCGCCCCTGAAATTAAGCCATGCCTGTTCAGTGTGCCAAGAGGCAGGCTAACCGGCACATCGGGCTGGGGCGTGTTTTCGAATACACCGACACCCAAAGGTATATGTGGCCCTTTGAAACGGTAAGCGTCATTAATCGCGGTTACAAAGTCCATAAAGTCTTACGGCATGGGAGGTGGTGGCGGGGGGGGCATCGCTCCGAACAAATTCTGTAAGTCAATTAGCTTAGAAGCCTCTTCCCAGTTTTGCATACCTTGTTTCCAAACAAAAGTGTTGCGTTGTAACTGACCACCGGTAACCATTTGTTGCAGTTGTTGCATGTTGAATGGTCCTGCCTGCTGCCCGTTAACAGAAACAAAGTACTGAGTAACCGGTGGGGGTGGGGGCATTTGATTATTGGCCGGCTGTTGGGCATTTGGGTTATTCATCATGTTGCCCATATTGTTCATCATATTGGCCATTTGATTGCCCATAGCTCCTCCCATCATCATTCCTGTCATCATGCCGGCTGGATTCATGCCGCCGTCGCCTCCACCTAAGTTCATGTTTCCCATATTGCCAAGACTTTCCGCGCCTGTTTTGAGCACATCGGTCTGTTGGTTGAGAGCATGTGCACCCATGAAGTTAGTTTCTGTTTGAAGCTTCTGCGCACGCTGTGCTTCTTCTCGCTGAATGCGTAAACTTTCCTCCATGTTGGCAGCGTTAATGGCTTGCATATCTTGCAGGTTAACGATGTTTACATCCGTTTGTGCGATGGTTGTTTTCATTGATTGCTCTGCGGTCATTGTTCGCAGTTCCATGTATCCCTCGCTTTCCTTGTCGACTTCGATAGCTGACAGGTCAAATCCTTTCATGTTGACGCCGAAATCACTTTCCAGTCGTGGCTTGAGGTATGCAGCAATGATTTCGTTAATCTCCAGAATTTTCCGCTCCATTTGAAGCACAGGCATTCCCTTATCTGCCGGAATGTTTGTAATGACGCCTTTCACGTACTTCGTAACAGCGTCTTTGATTTGCTTATTGAAATCTTCAAGCTCGAAATTAATCAGGCGGTTAAGCTTGATGAATCCTTTGTAGTCAGTGATGTTGAATGTGATTGATCCGCGTGCAGCTATTGGCACAGCGAAATCAAGGAAACGAGGATCAAAGACATCAAAAAACGGAACTCCGAAGCGAATTTGCATGTTGCCCGAGAGGTTGATGAAATAGACCTCGGCTTGAAACGGTGTGCCCCCGCCGAAGCCTAAACCTACGATGCTCGAAAGTATCGGGAAGTTGGCTGTCTTGATGGTGTCGTCGTGAGGACCGGTGATATAGTCCTGATTCTCTCCTTCGCTTTTTTTGTAAACGAAAACGGCCATTTCACCGTCCTTGACTCGAAGGCTGCTACCCCAGCGAATTGCATTCTCTTTGTTAGTAGAATTTACATCGTTGCCGGCCGGACGCCACTTCCAAACAAGATATTCTTGTTCGTCACAGCGGATCATATCCATCATGCCGCCTTCTTTTTTACTACTGAATAGTCCCATGGTTTATCAGGTTATTTTATACCTATTTCTTTTGCGTAGGAATTTATTTCTTCAAGAGTTTTTTTGTCGTCCTTTAATGAAAACCGAGCCTTCATAATTACCTGTTCACATTTTGTCTTCCAAACCTGAACAAATTCATTATGGGGTCTATTCTCATTAGAGTTTTTAGTCAGGAAATTACCCACTAATTTGGCTTTTGGCAAAGCCAATGAGAGGAACTCTAAGATGTCTTCCTTGGTTGTTGGTATTGGAAAGTTAGAAATAATTTCCATCTTCTTCTTGTCCACTTTACCAGGTCCGGTCAAGCTCGAAAATGATTTTGCATAAAAACTACCCATTGCTTTCAACGGATTTGTCGTATCAACATCTTCTGCGCGCATATCCTCAGCTTCATTAAGCATCTCGAATAATTTTTGAATAGATGCATTTACTTCGATATTAGAAAACTCGTGTCCACAATCGCTGCATTGGGTAATAAATGATTGGGCAGGCGAGCCGCAAGACGGACACTTTTTCACATCTCCAACTTTATTGTTAGATGATAGTCCTGTTGATTGATTCGAGTTTTGCTTTCGAGCTAATGCGAGTTTACCGTCCAAGATCATTTCTACTTCGTCTACATCAAATCCCATGGCTTCTGCCTTTCTAAGTATAATACCCCTCTCTTTATCGGTTACGTTTCCATCGGCAAGCGCCATGTCTATTAGGTGTTCAATTTCGGGGTTCATAATGTGTGTTAGTTTAGATTCGAAACATAGCGCCTAAAGCATTAGATTCTGTTATCAGGTTGCAAAATCGTGGTGACGCCTTCGCCTTAAATTCTTAAAGCGAATATACGGATTTTCATATAACACTCTGATTATGGCAAGACCTTGAGCATCGCCTTTTTTGGTGATTCTCAAAAAAAAACTCTGCAGTGTCGGTATTGTAGGTGATTAAATATTGATTGACTAAAATATTACCACAAAACGTAACCTTACATTCACCCCCCCCGTTACAAGGGTGTATTTCATCAAAACTACTAGATTACATAATCAACGATACTGAAGATAACTCTCTATGATTAAGAGTAGTTAAGGTTAATTAAGGTTAAGCAAGCGGATAGCCCCTGAAACGTCGGGGGCTATTCTTTTTTGGACATGTGCAATGTACGATAAATTTCTCATTGTCGATTATTCCTTATACTTGCCGTTCATCACTCACCAAAAATCAAAGATCTATGTCAAGTGTTTGGAGAAAAAAACCAATCTCTGCCTTTCATGCCGAAGCAGGTAAAAGCGAACTGAAGCGAATTCTAACTAAGTGGGGACTTACTTCGCTGGGTATAGGCGCCATCATCGGTGGTGGTATTTTTACGCTCACCGGTATTGCAGCTCACGACCACGCCGGTCCGGCACTGGCTCTTTCCTTTGTAATTGCAGGTATTGGCTGTTTGTTCGCTTCGCTTTGCTACGCAGAGTTTGCGTCTGTTCTTCCTGTGGAGGGTTCTGCCTATGCGTATGCATACGGAACCGTGGGTGAGCTCTTCGCTTGGTTTATTGGCTGGAACCTGATTTTGGAATACATGATGGGGGCCACCACCGTGGCGGTTGCCTGGAGCGGTTATTTCTCGAAACTCCTCCACATGTTTGGTCTGCATATTCCCGATTGGCTCAATAATGATCCTGTTACATATGGTGGATTTGCCTTCAACCTTCCCGCTTTTCTCATTACCTGGTTGGTAACGGGTATCCTCATAAAGGGTATCAAAGAAGCGGCAAGCACCAACAACTTGATTGTAATTCTTAAAGTGGCTGTCGTTCTCTTTGTAATTATCGCCGGTGCATTCTACGTAAATCCTGAAAACTGGACTCCTTTCATTCCTGCTGAGCAGCCTGTGCTCGACGCGATGGGTAATCCGACGGGTGATGTAAACTTTGGCTTCGGCGGAGTTTTGACGGCTGCCACGATTGTGTTCTTTGCCTACATCGGATTTGATGCAGTAAGTACACAGGCTGGCGAGGCCATTAACCCGAAGAAGGATGTTCCGTTCGCCATCATCGCATCGCTTGTTATCTGCACGATTCTTTACATTTTGGTATCGTTGGTTTTGACCGGTATGGTGCCTTATTCAACCCTCGACCTTAAAGCGCCGGTTGCCTCGGCCTTCTCCGGTGCCGGTATTTCGTGGGCGGTTTATCCAATCACCATTGCCGCTGTAGCGGGTCTCACTTCGGTAATGCTTGTGATGATGCTCGGTCAAACCCGTATCTTCTTCGGTATGGCGAAAGACGGATTGTTACCACGCGGCATCTTTGGTGCACTTCACCCGAAGTTCAAAACACCTTATAAGAGCACAATCCTCGTAGGATTAATTGTCTCTATCGTTGCGGCCGTAACTCCAATCAACAACATCTCGGAAATGTGTTCGATGGGTACGTTGCTCGCCTTCTCGATGGTGTGTCTCGCAGTGCTTATCCTTCGCAAGCGTGAACCTAATTTGGATCGCCCATACAGAACTCCGATGGTCAATATCATTGCACCGCTCGGTGTGCTGTTCAACATCTTCCTCATGACCCAGGTGCGCATCCACACATGGTATGCGTTCATCATCTGGGGAACGCTGGGTGTAGTGGTTTACTTCCTGTATAGTAAGAGGAATAGTAATTTGGAGAAGAGTTAAGTACTGGGTACTGAGGACTGGGTACTGAATACTGGCTACTGATTACTGGGTACGGTTAGGTCCCTTCTTGTGGTAGCACTTCTCTGTACCCAAATGAAAGTCACTCTGCTTGGGCATAAACAGCCTCAATCAAAAAACGGCGATTCACCGTACCTAGTACCTTGTACCTAATACCTACTTACTGCTCTTCGGGCACTTCTTGCACCTCTTCCCGTGCTTATACTTTTTACAGCACTCTTTTTTCTTTGCGCAGGAGTGAGCCATAAGTTGCATGACGATGCAGGGGCTTTTTGAAGAAGTGGTTGCACATTGGCTCATGAATCAAAAGTCAGTGGTTTTTGGAGCGGCGGCAATACCGCTTTTCGGGTAGAATTTTTTTTAAGTACGAGGCACGGTCAGCGCGGGGAGTTTTTCGATGGGCGTTTGTGCCCAAGCGAAAGGACCTCAGCTTGGGTGCAATGGCTCTTGGCGAAAAAACGGTCCCTCGCCGCCATTAGTCATTAGTCATTAGAAATTAGTCATTAATTGTCGGTCATTCCTTCATCCCCCAAACCTCACTCCCGCCAGTTCCCTCGAAATCTGCATCATGCCATGTCGAATGCGCTGCAGTTGAAGTAGAGATGGGTTTTTTTTGCCTCGGATGTATTGAGAGAGCAGGGCGGGGCTCATACCTATGCGCTCGGCGAGAATGCGTGCGTTCAGGATTTTGTAATGAATGAAGAAGGTTTGGAAATTGATGTGCAGGGTGTGGCGAAATTGTGTGTCTTCTTCATTCGAGATGCCGAAGTAGAGTGCTGCTGCTTCGTTCAACTGCGGCATCAGTGATTCGAGGGTGCGCGCCGTGGAGTAGAGGGGGTATTTTTCGCAGTACGCTGAAAATCCCGTTTTTGTCTCCTCCAATTGCCACTTGATTGCGGAAGGAAAGACACGTTTAGGTTGATTGCTGTTCTTCGTCTTCATTGTTGCTTATGGAATGAGCCCTGCTTCGCGCATGATTTTGAGTTGAAGTCCTTTGCCTAGTTCGTTGCTTCCATGATCCGGAAAGATGATGATGCCGGGCCTTTCAGGATGGATCAGCTTGACGTGCGATCCGCGTCGCGATTGTTCCATCCAACCTGCTCGTTTCAGTTTCCTCAATAATTCCGAACACTTCATGTGAACGATGTTTCAAAGGTAAATAATAATTAACCAATTAGAGCGAGAATTACCCACTGCTTTTCAAGGGCTAAATTGATGATGAGTCTGAAGGAGCTTTATGCCAGTGTCCGCTATTTATGCCGAAGGTGCGGAATGTGTTCGTCGGCAAATGGACGAGTCTATTGCCCTGTGTCGCGGTTCAAAGCCATGCAACTAGGAATATTATTGTTATAAGATCTATTTTGCGCTCACGCCCAGCGCTTGGAGGTATATCGCTTGGATTCGCAATAATTCGTCCTTCGTCCTTGAGCCGCTGCACTCACGGCAACCCTCTCTCCACAAAAGAGGGGAGCACCGCAAGCACAGATGATTGCGGCACCCCTGCCACACATAAGAAGCCATTTCTTGCCCGTCCTTAGTCATTTGTAATTTGTACTTCCGCCTCTGCCAGTCCCCAGTCCCCGCCCCATTGTTAGCACTTTGCGTTGTTTATGACCGAACACCCGAACATTAGCCGTTTCTTTGCATAATCGGAGGCAATCACGCCTGCCGAGAAAATGCGAGGAAATCATGCAAATTCATCCGGGTACAATTCAAACCCTGCCTGTATTTGAGGTAGTTGAAAAGGGCTATCTGCTGGGCAGTGAGGCCGATAATGTGTTTATAGGCC
>Ga0315903_10007985_pt1 | contig 13121 bp, 11 predicted proteins | sample LakEriMetagenome_7_FD_203524 | JGI IMG/M metagenome (GOLD analysis project Ga0315903, IMG submission 203524) | Freshwater fungal communities from buoy surface, Lake Erie, Ohio, United States - Buoy 2 MA119 | ecosystem: Environmental > Aquatic > Freshwater > Lake | place: USA: Lake Erie, Ohio...
CAAGTATGAAAGGGAAAAATCGGGATTTTGATGGCTAATCCAATCAGAAGGGGGATGAGGAGCAGTAATTGGGTTTTAACGTCTAAATTATTCGATAAAAGGGGGTTATAGGCGAAATTATCAGCACCGGTTAGCCAAACTAAGCCAAGGAAAGAGATTAGCACTAAAAAGCCAGAAATTGCCGTGTATAATAAAAATTTCATGCCCGCATAACCGCGTCTTTGACCCCCCCAAATGGCAATGAGAAAGTAAAGCGGGACGATTTCTAATTCGTAAAATAGGAAAAATAGCAGTAAATCCTGCGCTAGAAAGGCCCCCGCTACTCCGGCATTGAGTAACAAGAGCAGAGAATAGTAAAATCTCGGCCGGTTAACCTCTGTACCACTAGCATAAAGAGCAATTATTGTCAAGATGCTGTTAAGAAAAAGTAATGAGAATGACAATCCATCAACACCGAGGGCATAATTGAAACCGAGGAAATTAATCCAAGGCAGGTTAACCGTGAACTGCATTTGCGGGTTACTAGGGTCAAATTGCCAGCCAAGGAGAATATTAAGCAGTAAGAGAACGACAGAAAGAGTTAGAGCTAATCCTCGCACTTTTTTCGCCTCTAGAGGCGTGTAGGCAATCAGTATCGCCCCTATAATCGGTAGCCAAATAAAAGCGTTCAGCATTCTTTACTGGAAATGGGGATGATAAACCTTCCCATTATTGCCTGAGCGGTCAATCTTTAGCAAGATAGCTATCAACTTTTAACATTCATTTTTGAAATAACTATATCTGGTTTTTCCCGTTTCTGTGTGCAGAGCAGAAGAATAGGGATAATTTTCCAGAAATATAGTCTTCAAAACCTTGCCTAGCAAGACTACTAGGAATGATAAGCACTGATTATCACACAAATTCGAGAAAAGCCAAAGTTCTAATCATTAGGTGTGTTATTAATATTTATTAAGTTTTAGTTAATTATATTAAGTTTCAGTTAATTATATTACGTTTCAGTTAATGCCGAGAAAATATGCTAAATTGATGGTCAAGGTTAAAGGGGGGTGCAAAGCCAATCGCCTCTTACCCTTCTCAGAAACAGAAAAACTAGGCAACTGATACTAATTTTTAACAGTCGTAACTAACATCTGAAAATTCCGCTCTCAGAAGGAAATTGCGCTTTGGAATAATCAACTAGGTTGTCATTACTTTACCTTTGAAAAATGATCTGAGGCTAACTCAGCCCAATAACGTGGTTGAAGCCCCCATTTTTCCGTTGCCTCCTCGCTTACATTAATAACCTATCAACATATTATACTTTGACTTACCATGCTAAGAACAAGCAGTTACACGATCTATGTTGACTTACCTAGCAGTACCGACGAAATGCTCCTAGTCCATGGTTACACGGGAGCTTATAACAAAGTTTCTCGACGGGTTGCCACCTATTTGCGTTCCCTGGAAGTGAAAGCACCACCTAAACCTTTATACGGAGATTGGACTCCTGAACCGGCTATTAATGGGGAAATCACACCTCCCGCTGAAGCAACAATTGAGTTACTGAAAAAGCGGGGATACTTGACGAAAATGACACCAGAGGAAGAGGAGGCATTCTTTGTGAAGTTGGCAACCAAGCTGCATCATTTCCAGAAGCGTTTGATGCCGACTTATGTTTTCATGCCTACCTATAGTTGTAATCTGCGCTGTCCTTATTGTTTTCAAGATCACATGAGAACAGATCCGGCCTACAAGCATTTATTAACAAGAATGTCCCCGGAGGTAGTGGATAGAATTTTTGCCGCTATGCCTGCCATTGAAGCGGCTCACGGTGTAGCAGAAGATGCTGACTTACCTCGCAATATTACTCTTTTTGGTGGCGAGCCTTTATTAGCAGAAAACCGCCCAACAATTGAATATATCCTTGAACGCGCCTTCGCTTCAGGTAAGGCAAATTTCTCGGCGATTACCAATGGAACAGAGTTAGAAGCTTATCAAGATTTACTGGCTCCAGACAAAATTTCTTGGCTACAAATCACTTTAGATGGCATTCCCCAGGAACATGATAAGCGGCGAATTTATGCGGACGGTAAAGGTTCTTACGAGAAAATTGCCCAGAATATTACGCGAGCATTAGATTTGGGAGTCCGGGTGGCGGTGCGAATGAATATTGACAGGAACAATGTTAATAAACTGCCCGATTTAGCTGATGAAATTGTTGCTAGAGGCTGGAATAAATACAAAGGATTTCAGGCTTATACTGCCGTAGTTACTGCGTCTAATAGCAAAACTGAGGTCAAAACCACATTAAATTCTTGGGAATTAGATTTGCAACTAAACTCCCTGCGGCAAGAACATCCCAATATGAGGGTAATTAACCGCCCGGATGATGGATTGATGGCGGGGGTCAGAGAGATTTTTGCAGAGAATAGAGAGCCGATAAATTCCTTCAAAGCAAGTTTCTGCGGTGCCCATAACAAAATGTACGTTTTCGATCCTTTTGGGGATATTTATGCTTGTTGGGAGAAAACAGGAGATCCGAAAATTCGCATTGGTCATATAACGGAAGACAGTCAAGTTATCTTAAATGAAGAATTAAACCAAACCTGGCGAAATCGCACGATTGTTTCTAACCCAGTTTGTCGCAAGTGTCGCTATTCTTTTTCTTGCGGAGGTGGGTGTGCTGCTGTCGCCATGAGTAATAAGGGCAAATTCTATACCAATTATTGTGATGGTTTTGCCCATCGCTTTCGAGCCAGTGTAGCTGAAGCATATTTAGATTATGTAGCTGGTACGGAAGTAGAAGAAAGACAGGAGCTTTTGTGTCCTGTATAAACGGTCTTTATCTGTCAAGCTGTGCCTAGGGAGAGTTATCTTTCTCGACCCAATTGTTCAAGTCAACTTAATCCAACTAAAAGGAGAGTACTATCATGGATGACAAAACTAAAAACATTCAGCCTGAAATCGAGAACTTGAATCTCGACGAAATTGATGTTGAAGAACTGGAAAAACGTCTTGAGTTAGCGGCGGCGGCATCGGCATTATTAGATGGATGTATCATACTCACTCAAGATAAATGTGTTGGCTACTGGGAAAACTAGCTGGCAAACTAGCTGGAGGAGAACTTCAAATTCGTTGGGACTAAAAACTGCAATTAGCTAACAAATTGTAGTAAGTTGTTTGAATCAGAATAGCTTATTTAGGCAGAGTGATTAAAAAGTACAGCAACAGATAAAGATTACTCTTAACCCCAATTAAGCTATTCTGTTTTTTATCTAATTAGGATGGTGAATATGAATTATTTAGAAACTTTGATGTTAGAATTTCAAGGAGAAATTGAGATAATAGCCAAAGAAAAATACAGATTACAGGGTTTATGGACAGAAAAGCTGCTAAGAAATAATTTAGATGATAACCCACAAATAGCTATAGATCAGCAAGGTTTTTTTATCTATTTATTTATCAAAGCCTTTCCTAACTTAGAGATTGATGATATTAGAATATTCGCTCTAGCTGGTCAGTTTTTTGCTAATTCTGTTGTCCTGTGTGATGAAGTAATAGATCAAGCATCTAGCGGTATAAATATAGCTAGTGTACTAGGAATGCAAGCAAGGCAATTTGAATCCTATCATTTACTGTATCAAATCTTTCCCCCTAATACAACTTTCTGGCAAAGGTTTCGAGGTTATTTATCTGAGTACACTCAAGCTTGCCTTGAGGAAAATGATTTTATTTCAGGAAAACATCCTTGGAGTGAATATACAGAATCAGTTGCCATTCAAAGTATTAAGGATAAAACCAGAGTGGCTAAAACTGCGATTGCCGGCTTGGTAGAATTAGCTGAAGATGAGACTTACTTAGACCCTTTAGGAGAATCGATTAGTAATTTTTATGTCGCTGTTCAAATGCTCGATGATCTCCGCGACTGGAAAGAAGACTTACAAACTGGAATTCCCTCTTTATTGCTGTCTCGCCTAATAGATAAATCACCGCACCAATACAGCCAGGAAGAATTAGAAGAATTACGAAAGAAATTAAATCATAAAATTTATTATCAAGGACACGCTAATTATGTCTTAGAACTTACCTTAAAATATCTTGATCAGGCAGAAATATTAAAAGAAGAATTGCCAGAACTACTCTGGTGGAATGTGACCTCAAAACTACGTCACCAATGTCAGACATTAATTGAAGATATAGCTGGCATCGTCCAGAAAAACCTAGAACGTGTCCAAAAACAGCCTAAATTCACTTTAACCCCGCCTCCAGCTGCAAGTGAATGGCAACAACTGTCATGGGATGGCTTGAATTTTATTATCAAACAGTGGCAGTTAGGCTTTGGGGAAGCTAGACACATCATGGTATTTGCCCAAGAGCAAGGATTTAGTTCTTCTCAAGAATACCAGTATGGAGATGTGTTTCAAAGAGCATTAATTGCTGATGCTTTATGTGATGTCGATGAACAGTTAGGCGGGTTACTCCAGCCGTTACTAAAAGAAGAAGTAAACTATCTCCTGAACTGTCAGCGAACAACAGGAATTGGGGGGTGGAGTTATTTTCCTGATTTGCCAGAATTGTCACCCGATGCCGATGATTTAGCACAGATAATGCAGGTTTTATTACGTTTGGATCATACCGCAGAAATTGTAAAATTCTGCGAAACTCCTTTGAAATTTCTTTTAGAAGATTGTGCCTATCCTGATGGTAGTTTTGAAACCTGGATTATCCCCAAAAATCAGCGGACTTCAGAACAAGAAAACCAAGCTAAGTGGGCAAAAGAGGCCTGGGGAACTGGACCCGATACCGATGTAATTGCTAATTTAATCTATGCTCTTTGGTTGTACGATTCACAACGTTTTTCTGATCAAATTAAACAGGGAATTACCTATTTAGAATCTCAACAACAGGCTGACGGTAGTTGGTTAAGCAGTTGGTATCACGGTCCCTATTATGGCACTTACGTCTGCTTGAGACTGTTAGCCGCTACTAAACCGGATTCACCGGCGATTTCCCGCGCCTCGAACTTTTTGAAAACTCACCAACATTCTGATGGAGGTTGGGGACTGACAGAGGATAGTGATTCCCTTAGTACAGCCCTATCTCTGTTGGGATTGGCGGCTGTCGTCAAGCTGGGGGAAAGTGAGGAGAATAACAATTTAGCGACTCCAGCTTTGTCATTTTTGCAAAGTTGTCAGCAACCAGATAAAGTTTGGGAAAATTGTCAATTGATTCGCATGGAAGTGGGGCGTGCTTCCGGTCAAGTCTATCAAATTCTTTCCTATGGCAGCCGCACCATAACTAGCACCTTCGTGATGAAAGCAGCTAATGCTTGGCATCAACTGAGCAGAGAGACTATTTTATAGGGAAATCAGGGAAAAATTACACCAACTATGGACAAATTGCCAGACATCCAGGGAATTCAAGAACGACTGATAGTTGATACATCTGAAGGTCGTCCAGTTTATCTATTAGCAGTGGGAACAAATCCCACCTATATTAGACTGTCATCTACTTCCTATTACCTTTTGGAACAGCACAGCTTGGGGGTTTCCTTCGAGTCAGTGGCTGAAGATCTGAATAAAAAAGGACAGCAGGTATCGCCCGCTCAAGTTGAAGCAGCTTATCATAAAGTACTAGGACAAATTAATGAAATTGAGCGCAATCCTCAGTCAAAGCGGTCAGAATTTTTCTTCCGATTTCCCCTACTGCCGAAAAGTTGGGTTCGTCCCATCGCAGCTTCTCTCTCTTTCGCCTTTTCTAAAATTATTGTCTATTTTTTGCTAGGTTTCATGGCACTAGCCATTGCTATTGCTCCCCATAATGATTTTAAGCTAGAAGTTACACCAGATGGCTTGTTCTGGGGCTATTTACTATTTCTATTTTCCTTGATAATTCATGAATTAGGTCATGCGAGTGCCTGTAGCCGTTATGGTAGTGAACCCAGTGATATTGGGTTTACTTTCTATCTGATTTGGCCAGCTTTTTATAGTGATGTTAGTTCCGCTTGGCGACTCAAGCGTTGGCAAAGAGTAATTGTCGATATCGGCGGCGTATTTTTCCAGTTGGTAGTTGCTGCTGTTTATGTTATAATCTATAAATTTACTGATTTACTCGCCTTTAAACTCGCTCTCTTGATGATTGTGGGCAGTTGTCTATTTACCCTCAATCCAGTCTTTAAGTTTGATGGCTATTGGTTCCTTGCTGATGCTTTGGGGGTGACAAATTTAGCAGCGCAACCTTTACGCATTTCTCATTATTTCTTGAATAAATTCAGGAAACGTCCAGTAAAACCTTTACCTTGGCCTCCCATAATTTTGATAATTTTAACTTTATATACTTTCCTTAGTTTTTCTATTTGGGGATATTTTCTTTGGTTCATTTTTCCTCTCTTCTGGCAAGAATCAGTCAAGTATCCCCAAGCAGTAGTTTCAATTACTTCTAAGCTTTGGCATTGGCCTCCTATTTTGGGTTTAGAAGAATTAAAAGCTTTTGCTACTTCAACTTTTCTGCTTGCCATTTTTGGCTTGATGGTATGGCGTTTAATTCAAGCCCTAATTAATCTAAAATTCCGCCGTCAAACTGAATCAGGAGGGAACCAATGAAAATTTTTGATTATTGGCAAATTGCCAGTCAAAATCTCCTCAAAAATAAACTGCGTAGTAGCCTGACTATGCTAGGAATTATTGTGGGCAATGCTTCCGTCATCACCTTATTTGGAATTGGTCAGGGAACAGAAAATTTAGCGGCCCAGCAGTTTCAATCCTTGGGAACTAATGTTTTATTTGTCGTCCCTGATGTCAGCGATGGTTGGGGGACTACTTATCAAAAACCGAGAAGTTTAGTATTAGAAGACGCTAGGGCGATTGCCACTCAAGTGCCGGCCGTGTCAGAAGTTGCTCCTGAAATTCAATCGACCGAAGTTGCAAATTACGGCAGTAAAACCTTTGAGACTCGTGCTATTGGCACCACACCGGAATATCTCTCGGTGCGAAATTTTGATGTAGCTAAGGGGCGATTTTTGAATGAATCAGATATTGAAAGCAATAATTTAGTCGTGACTTTAGGACCAGAATTGGCAACAAAATTATTTAACCAAGAAAATCCTCTAAATCAATATGTGCGGATTAGAAATATTGATTTTCGGGTTATTGGAGTGATGAAACCGAAAGGTTCAGTATTAGGAACCAATTTAGATGATGTTGCCATGATACCAGTTACCACAATGGCTAATCGCCTGACTGGAAGAAACTCTTCTGCTGGTATAGAACTATCCTTTATTTCCTTTTCAGCACAAGATAAAACCAGAGTAGAAGCCGCCCTATTTCAAGTAAGAAATCTACTGCGACAGCGCCATCAGGCTTATGACTTTAGCATACAAACTCAAAAAGATTTGTCAGCAACTGCCGACCGGATTGCCAGCGCCCTGACTTTATTCTTAGTAGCGATCGCCAGTATCTCTCTTTTCGTCGGCGGCATTGGTATCATGAATATTATGCTGATTTCTGTAAGTGAGCGCACTTCAGAAATTGGACTACGAAAAGCAGTAGGAGCATCTGGCCGCCAGATTCTCATACAGTTTCTTATTGAAGCAGTTATCCTTTCGGTACTTGGGGGGTCAATCGGCGCTTTTGTGGGAGTCGGCGGCAATATCCTCGTTGCTAGTTTTACTCCCCTCAAAGCCAGCATTTCTCCTCTAGTGATTGCTTTAACTTTAGGTGTGTCGGGAAGTATCGGACTATTTTTCGGAGTCGCCCCTGCCCGACAGGCAGCCCGACTAGACCCAATTGTCGCCTTGCGGAGTATATAAAACCTAACTATGCAAGTTCCAGTGATCCCCAAAATTACCCTCAAGCTCCCCCGCACCTGGACGATGGGAATCCTCACCGTCGGCATCATCGGCAGCACTGCTACAGTTTACCTAACATCGCGCCGTCCCGCTGCTCCCACAGACATCAATCACCTCACGGTTGCCGTCAAACAAGAGAACCTTACCTTAGAAATTCAAGCCAGCGGCAGAGTTAGACCGATTGAAAGCGTTAATATTAGTCCCAAAACTTCCGGGCGTTTGACAGAACTTCTTGTGGAAAAAGGAGATCGGGTCAAGGAAGGGCAAGTTATCGCCCGCATGGAAGATACAGAAATTCGCACCCAACTAATAGAAGCGCAGGCTAACCTCAGTCGCCAAGAAGCCCGTCTCGCTGAATTGCTGGCGGGCAGCCGCCCTGAGGACATCGCCCAGGGTCTTGCCCGTTTGAGCCAAACCGAAGCCCGTCTTGCTCAATTACTGGCGGGCAGCCGCCTTGAAGACATTGCCCAAGCTCAAGCTCAACTAGAAGCAGTCCAAGCCAAAGAAAGACTCGCCATCGCTAGACTGGAGAGGAACCGACAGCTTTTAGCCGATGGAGCGATCGCGCAAGATCAACTAGATGAAGCCACTGCCGATGCTGAGAGTGCTGCCGCTAACAGCCAAGAAGCGATCAACCAATTAGCTAAACTGAAAAATGGCAGCCGCCCCCAAGAAATTGCCCAGGCGCGTGCCGAGGTTGCTGAAGCTAAATCCGCACTGACAAAATTGGAAAATGGCAGCCGTCCCCAAGAAATTGCCCAAGCGAGGGCAGAAGTCGCCGTAGCCAAAGCTCAAGTGTTGCGGGTTCAATCCCAAATGCAAGATAGCGTGGTTGTGGCTCCCTTTTCGGGCTTGATTACTCAACGCTACGCCAGCATCGGTGCTTTTGTCACCCCAACTACTTCCGCTTCTAGTAGTGCTTCTGCTACTTCTACTTCCATTGTTGCTTTAGCCACGGGATTGGAGATTCTCGCCGAACTTTCAGAAGTAGATATTAGTAAAATAAAAGTCGGACAAATGGTGCAAATTCGTACTGATGCCTATCCGCAAAAAGTCTTTCAAGGGAGAGTCCGCTTGATTGCCCCAGAAGCAGTCAGGACTAACAATGTCACCTCTTTTCAGGTACAGATAGCAATTGAAACGGGACAGGAAAAACTTCTGTCGGGAATGAATGTGAGACTGACTCTTTTAGGGTCCTCAATTCCTCGGGCTTTAGTTGTACCAAATGTCGCTGTTTTAACTCAAAATGGCAAGACCGGCGTCTTAGTTCCTAACCAGGAGAATAAACCTAAATTCCGTCCAGTGACTCTTGGCCCAGTCATCGGCGATAAAACTCAGGTTCTTAATGGGGTTAAGGTTGGAGAGCGGGTATTTATCGACTATCCTGAAGATTCTCCTTAGAGTATCTGTTTAGATCAGCTATAATTATCGTCTGGGGCTTGACTCGGTGTCAAAAAAGTTTCAGCTAATTTAATTAAAGTGGTTCGATTAATCTTACCCTGGGGACTTTTTGGTATCTCTGGTAATTTTATCCAATGTTTCGGCAGCTTATAATTGACTAATTTATCTTTAATCTGGGATTGAATACTTGTCTGGTTTATCTGAGAATTAACGGGGACATAAAAAGCGACAATTACCTGTCCCCATCGAGAATCTGGCAACCCTAAAACCACCACATCTTTAACTAAATTAGTTTGTCTAATGGCAGTTTCTACCTCAAGAGGATAAACATTTTCTCCTCCGGTAATTATTTTTTGACTATCCCGACCAATGATATATAAATAACCACTTTCATCCAAGTAACCTAAGTCATCGGTCTCGAAGTAGCTTGCTTGATTAAGATGGGGATAATAACCTAAAAATAAAGACTTTGCTTCAATAATAATCTTCTGGTTATCGGGATTAATTTTTATCTGAGCATGGGGTAATACCTGTCCATTACTATTATTGCCTCGTCGAAAATCTTCTGGTTTAAGGGTGACAATTTGTGAGGCAGTTTCCGTCATTCCATAGGTGGGAGACAGAGAAATATTATATTCTCTAGCTTTTTCTAGTAAAGATGGCCATGCAGGGGAACCTCCTAGGAAAACTGTTTTAAAATTGGCTAACCAGCGAGGATCATTTTCTAGAAAAAATTGTAATTGACTGGGGACTAAGGAGATAAAATAATCTTGAAGATTGAGATTATTTACACGCTTTTCTTTGATTTTATGGTAAGGAATAACAGCAAAATCTCCCCCCGTTAAAAAACTTCTCAGAAACTGCATTAAACCACTAACATGATATAAGGGCAGTAGGCAAAAAGAGTTAACCTGCTTGACTTGAAAATATTCAGAGAAACCTTTAACAGAAGCAGTTAAAGTTAACCAGTTATGGATAGCAAAGCGAATTTTTCCCGAGGTTCCCCCTGTGGGTATCATCAGAGAATTAGTCAAAGGATTGACAGGAGAAGAATTATAGTTAAAAACCTTGATATTTTCACCAAAAATATAATCGGGTTGCATCAGAGAGAAAACCTGTTCCCATTCGTTAGTTTTCCAGTCGGGATTAGCTAAAAATAGGCAACTTTTTGACCTGACGGCAGCCAAGAATATCGCTAAGAATTTAAGGGGATTGCCTTCAGCAAGCAGTATAGTTAATCGAGGATTATCTGCGGCGATAAATTGCCGAGAATAGGACTGATATAATTGATAAAATTTTTGGCTATTGTATCCATATAACCAATCTTTTTGACTGAGATATGCTAATTGTTTGCTGATGTCGTCCACAGTTTTTCCAACCAATCGGGGTCACTATTATTAAACCATTGTTGCACACCAAAACCTAAAGCTCGCTCTTTTCTGGGGTATTCTTGTGCTAGACGTAGAGCGGATTTTCTGCCGATATTAGTTTCTAAAACCGAGGAAAACACTAAATCTAAGGGATATTTTTCCCAGAGATTTCTTAACCCTTGGATTGAACCGGTAATAGCAGGTTTAATCACAAAAATTCCTCGCCATCCCTGTTGATAACATTCCTCTATTTGTCGAAGATTGGCCACCGATTCATCTAAAGCAATCCCCGTGGTAAAATCTTGACTTAATTGCAACATTTCTAACCATTGAGACGAGGGTAAAGGTTGTTCGATAAATTCAATTATTTTAGATTCATCGGCAATTTTTAACCAGATTTTACTCTCAGCAATACTTAGTCCCCCATTGGCATCTAAACGCAATTTAGTGTTTCTGGGTAATCGGGTAATTAATTTTTCAAATAAGGTTAACTCTTGCTTGAGAGAATTGACCGCAATTTTCCATTTATAAGTATTAGTTTTATTAGCGGCTAAAATATCATCTAGACTGGTAAATACTGCTGCACCAGTGGGTAATAAATAACTATAGTTTTTCGGTTCTAATTCTCTTGATTGATTCTCTATACTTAAATCTTCTAAAGCTGATTCAAAGGCAAATTGACAAGCGGGAAATTGTTCGGGAATAGAAAAAATTGAAGTTATTGATAGGGGATTTTCGAGACTTTGACAAAATGATATTGCTGCCGATAATGTTTCTGAACCAAATTCAGGTAAAGGAGCAATTTCTCCCCATCCAATACGTCCATCTTCCGCTTCTAAGCGAATAATAATTCCTTCCCTAATTTCCCAGAGTCCGTGATGGGTTTGTAGGGGACGCAGCAAAGGACGCTGATAAACACGAAATTGCCAGAAATACATGATTAACTATAAGTAGTCGTGAAAAGCTTAACATGAATAGTATCATTTCCACCGCCACCATTGATAGTGTCGTTCCCATCTCTGGTAACAATATAATCGCTTCCATTAGTTCCAGTGATCTGAAATTGTTCAATACTATAGAAAACGACCTTATCATAGCTATAGTCTTTGTCATCGTAATAGCAAGTAAATGATTGGGAAACCCCGTCATAAAAGGTTTATTGAGTGGATTCCTTCAACGCTGTTGCCCTTTTGTGTTTACCTAAAACACTGCTGTGGACAGTGTACCGGTATTAGTTTTGTTGATTCCAAGGCGCTCAAAGTTTGCCATAATCGGCGGATTTCGCGACATAAAGTCTTTAAAAATCTCGCCCAAAGGGGAAAAACTTCTGTGGATTGGTTTTTCGGATTTAAGCTTCATTTAGTTGTCAACGAAAGAGGAGAATTGCTGAACGTCATTTTGACGACCGGCAACGTAGATGACCGAAAACCAATTCCCGAGCTACTGGCCAATATTTTTGGTACAGTTTTTGCTGGTCGCCAAAGGCGCACCTTCGGTGATCGGGGTTATGTTTCCGCTAAGTTAGCAACTCAATTGCTAGAAGATTTTGGCATTCATTTTTTCGCCAAACCTCGTCGTAATATGAAGAATCAACTGATGCGTTTACAGGATAAGCTTCTGTCTCGAAAACGCTGTATTATTGAGACGATTATTGACCAATTGAAGAATATTTCTCAAATCGAACATTCTCGTCACCGAAGCCCGGTCAATTTTTGTGTCAACGTCTTGTTTGGCTTAATTGCTTACTGTCACCAACCCAAGAAGCCCTCCCTCCAAATGGACTGGCTTTTATCTCAATCTGCTTAACCCGAACTCAGGTTAATTCCTTGATTTTCGAGTTGGTTAAAATTCCTCTATCACTTACCCAGACCACATTCTCAATCCCCCAACCCTTTCTGACTTTCTCAATTTGTCCACTTAAAGTAGCACTATCTGAAATCATCGCCACTACTAAGTTTCTGATTCGGGAGGATTTTTCACTGATTATTTTATCTAAACCTAATTTTTTAATCGTCTCTAAAATAGCCATTACATGACCATGAGGAAGACTTCTAATCACTTCAAAATGATTGGGAATACCTTCAGTCATGGACAGTGTTGCTCCTTTAAGAGCCAGTTTCAGATTGTCGATAATATCATCGGGTAATTTTGAGAGATTGGCAAGGGTTCTTTTTTGACTTGATCTCCTTCTCGGTAGGACTCTGGTCGAAGAACAGCGGGGGGAGAATTACGGTTAGGAACTTTTTCTATATACATGACCACTATTTTAGCAAATGGAGAAAATTCTTGTCCATTAAGAAATGTTACAAATTACATGGGTACATCAAGAGAAGTTAAGGGGTGTGCCCATTGATGGATAAGGGTTTTCGGCTATTATGGTATATATGTATGGAGGAAGTTCAGTTTTAACTAAAATTCTCTAAAGCTTCAAACTGACGTAAAGCAATACTAGAACCTTGATTCCAGCCTAATTCAACATAATAGGGGAAAAGTTTCTTGATATTTATATCGGGAAAGAGACGACT
>Ga0315903_10007986_pt1 | contig 13120 bp, 25 predicted proteins | sample LakEriMetagenome_7_FD_203524 | JGI IMG/M metagenome (GOLD analysis project Ga0315903, IMG submission 203524) | Freshwater fungal communities from buoy surface, Lake Erie, Ohio, United States - Buoy 2 MA119 | ecosystem: Environmental > Aquatic > Freshwater > Lake | place: USA: Lake Erie, Ohio...
GCATCTATTTTTTCCAGTAGTCTCCTATAATGATATGTGCGTAAAATGATTTAACCGTATCTTCTTCATATTGATCATAACAGTCTTGTACAAATTCTACAGGTATTTTCTGATCATCATCTATAAATACAATTTTTTCATATCCTTGCATCGCCAGATCTCTGGCCAAATAAAATCTTCCAAATATGCTATATTCATTATTATATTCTTTTATAAATAAATTATAATCAATAAATTTTATAGATTTTCTTGTTGTATTTAATATGTGCGGGTCATTTCCAGAATTTTCGCATATATAAAAATCAAAGTCTTTATTTGTTTGTAGCGAAAGGTCTCTATATGTACCATATAAATTTTTAAATCTTTTATACGTACACATAATAATTGCTGTTGTAGATTTATTTTTTATTTCATTTTTATATAAAAAATTCATAAATTTAAATAAATAGGGGGTATATTGCAACCCCCTATTTTTTACCCTACTTCTTCTTTGTAGTAGATTTTTTAGCTGTTTTCTTTTTTGCTTTAGGTTTTACAAGCTTGTCAATCTCTTCGTTAGTAATACCGAAAAGTTTTTCTTCTGTTTTAGTCAAAGAGGTATTTTGCTTAGCCGACTTCTTAACTGGAGCTTTTATTCCCTTTAGAGCGTCTTCTAAAACACTTACCTTTGGCAAGCGACCAAAAGCTTTGTCGTTTGGATTCAGTGCACGTAGAGCCACTGGCGCAAGGGCAGCAACTAGTGCAGCCCATAAATCCTTTGGATCAGTAACACCAGACATGTAGAGAGCAATAACTGCACCAAGAACTGATCGTCCATACGATGCAAGCATTGCCTTATGTTCTTTTTTAAGTTCCATAATTTCCTCCTAGGATAGAACCTTTATTAGTATAGCATATCCAGCCCAGAGACCAATGATTCCTGCAACGCCTGCAAAAACTGGAGGTGCTGGAACTGGTAGTTTGAATGCAGCAAATGCTACGCCACATGCAAATCCTGTTAGCACTGATAGAGCTATGTCTTTCATATTTTACCCACCTTCTCTTTATATGTTGTTTTCTTTATATTTTTTTACAAAAGATATAATGTTCCTTTGTTCTTCATCAGGCCATCCAAATAAAATTACTTCTCTAAAGCCTTGCCTTTCAATATCATCTAAAAATTCTTTAAACTGTTTATGAGTAAAATATTTAGAATCATCTGGCTTATTTCCTTTTAATAAATCACCAAAATCTTCTTCCGTATCCCTTAGTATTGGGCCTATAGATAGCATTACTTTTTCTTTATCTATATCATCAAAAAAATTACTTAGTAATTTTGAATATGGCAATATTGTTTTATATCCATATTTTTTTGCAGCATCATATGTGTATTTGTTTGTTGCTGATACATAAATGTCTGGGACACTTTGTGAATGTTTATCCATTTTTGCTATTGTATCAATAAACTCTATCATGTATTTAGACTTATCTATTGTTTCAGATAAGTCATTTACTTCACCAATGATTCCACCATAATCTTTTTCTTCTTCTTTAGTATGGCCAGATATCAAATTAATTTGTAAACTTTTTCCAGTCAGGCCTCTCATTGATTGATTCATCATACAAACATACTGTGGAGATATTACGTATGGCCTTAATGCAATCATATATTTAAAATCTTTATTATACATTTTATCCTTTAGTGGATCAAATGTTCTAGCAACTTGCATGAACTTGTCACCACTTCTTGCGTTGTATAACATTAGTGTTCCATCAAAACCATTTTCATACAAAACATCTACATAATGTGTTTCTCCACCAAAGAAATATATTTTCATAGTATTATTTTATCACAAAACCTTTTCTTTATAAAGTTTAACAAATTTAAAAATATTGTAACGTTCTTCTGGGGGTGGATTATATATATCTTCAATTTTACATCCAGCTATAAGAACTTCTTTTATACCATCAGACTCAAAAGAATTCATAAGATCGGCAAACTCTGAATATGTAAAGTAATCATATTCTTTTCTATCATATTGTCCATGATATTTATTCCATATTCCAGTTGGTCTAGGAAGTTTTTCAAGTTCTTCTTCTGTTTCTCTTAAAATTGGCTTTATTGCTACCATTACATCCATATTAGAAATATCAAACTTTTTGTATTTATACATTGCATATGGAATAATTATTTTATTTTTATGTTTTGCAGCAGCATTAAAAACATATTCATTGGTTACTGATACATAAAAATCTGGTGTTGTTGTGTTTAAATTATTTATCATATCTACATATTCTATTAAATAATTTGATCTATCTACATTAGATGATAGGTCTGTTACTGAACCAAGTATACCGCCAAAATCTTTATTTTCATTCATTTGATACTCAGTGCGAGATCTTTTTACTTCTCTTTGGATATCACCACTACCAGAAACAAGATTAAGCTGAAGCCTTCCTGGATGCATGGAATTAACAGAGTTATAAAGCATAGATAGATATTGTGGAGATATTACATATGGCCTAATTGCAACAAGATATTTCATTTCCATATCTGAATCAATTATTCTTGCTATTTTAGTAAATCTATCTCCCAATGGTACGTCATAAATAAAAAGTGCTCCATAGAAGTGGTGATCATGTAATTCTTGAAGATCTTCTATATGAGAATTAAAGTAGTAAAAATTCATTTACTATCCTCTGCTGGCAATAATGATTTAAGCTTTTTATACTCTTCAGATATAATTTTCATAGTTTCATAGTGTGGATATTCTGATGTTAAAGATCCATATGAATCAAAAAAAGCAAATTCTTTGTCTGCTATATCAATAAAATTTTTAATTTGATCTTGTGCATTATCTATATAACTAAATGCCATTTCACGAGAATCAGATAAAAATTTAATAAAGTTTTTTGTATGTATATCAATTCCATCTGAAGATAAATCTTTTACTATTAACAAATCATTTGACATATTTTTAATTTTTATAAACGAAAAAACATATGCTGTTGTAGATATAATAGCAATTAATGCAAAAATTATAGATAACACGTTCATATATTATACCAATCCATCCTGATGCGTAGGCCAGTAGTACTTGCATGGTTCTTTACGATCTGGGCAACATGGGGCATTGTACGGACTACTTACTGCATACTGATAGTGTGAATAATATAATGGATCTTTCTTAAAAAGATTAGCACGATGAGTAGTAATAATACGCATCACCTTATTCTCATCCCGCCAAAAAGCTGGATGCTCATTACCCCAGTCTTGAGAACATTCTTCATATAAGGCATTAAGATTTTTAACATTGTTTTCTGTTTTGATACCACGCATGGAGGCTTCAGATACCATGCCTTTAATATATTCCCATAAACCGTGCTCGTAGCCTTTCCACATTAAGACTGCTGGATGATTTCTCCATGCTCCAGTCTTAGATCTACCAGACAATACGTTAAGAATTTGGTAACCTTCAAGTATTTGTTTATTTAGTCTTTTGTTATCTAAGGCACGAGCAGCTTTTAGTGTATTAGTAGATGCTAGGAATGTTTGCATTAGTATAATGGCTCTCTAGTCACTAAGACTATGGCCCCCTCCATTTCTAAAGCTTTTTTGACTTGGGCAACATATTTTACCGCTTCTATTTTTTCATCATGTGAAAGTGGAAGAAACGATCTTTCATCTAATTTTATCGTAAGGAAGTGCTCATTGTCAACTAGGCTAACACCAAAATTTTTAGGCGGCATTATACTATGAAATGCTTTACGCATTAAATCTGTATACATTTATTATTACCTTTTTACTATAAAGTCTAGTATAGATATATCATTTTTAATATACTCTACTATATCATTTGAATTTCTGGGAGTTCTTATACCAAAATATTTGTGTTTTTTGTTAAAACACATGAGTAGGAAATGATCAGAATGAATTGATGACATTCCTGGTATAGGATCAACTAAAGGTTTTGGAACAATAAGTTCAATGACTACCCCACCTGGTTGCATAAATATGCTGTTAGTGATTCCAGCGGATGTTGCCGAAATTAAAGTGTGAACATCATTAAAAAAATTTGCCTGTTCTTTAAAATCTTTAAAGTCTTCTGGAAAAACTATTTCAAAGCCAATTTCTTTAAGAAAGTTTTCTAAGATTTCTTCATCTTGTATTCTTTGTGATACATTTTTCCTACTCAAATAAACCTTTTTTGTTGGTTTTTTATTAATATCTTCTATATATGTTTTTGCAATATCATATATTAAGTCCATCTTAATATCAGAAAAATCAGTACAGTTTACCACATAAAAATTATTAATTGCTAAAAAATAAGATTTAGTTAGTATCATATGTTTAATATTATTTGCTTTTAAATAATCTGTCAAAACTTGCATAAGCGACCAATGTTTTAAAGTAACTATGTCTAATGCATGAATAATAATCAATGCATCTGGAAACTTTTTGTGAAAATAAGCAATATGAGGCATTGTATCTATAAAGAAATGATAAAAATTTGGTGATGCATATACAAGAAGCTTTTCTTCATTGATACTTCTAAAGTCATGTTTTTCACATGATAGGTCTTCTAGGTTTTTTGTTTTTACATTGTCATATTGGTATTGTTTAATTTTATATCCTGGAAGGGTATCTATATTCATTGAACGAAGACTAATTGGGTTATAAATATTTATTCCTTCAAATAGTGCATTTTGTAAAAATGTATCTTCTTTAAAAAAAACTAATCGCCCACCTACATCTATTGGATTAACATCTATAGAACTATTTTCATCCTTAGTAACAATCATCACACATATCACTTCCCATAGTATTATATCATAGACACATAATCTGTACAAATACCATATATATTATTATATTTATTTTTAAGTTCAAGATCTACGATAATAGATCTAGATGTTAGATTTTCTCCAGGGTATGTCCAAATATATTTATTTGTAGTTATTGTATACTTATCTGATTCATGCCAAAACCCAATATACTCATTTGGAGATTCAGTTATAAATTTGAGACATTCTAAATTTTTGCAGTGAATCCATAGCTTTTGCTTGTTTATATTTAAAAAATTTTCATCAATCTCATATTGAGGATAGTCGTGACCAAAATAAATTTTATTATCTATATACCAGCAGTCTACCTCAACGCTGTATCCCTTATCTAAAGCTTCCTGTACATATTCTAAAGAGTTCTCTCTTAGCTCATCCTTACCAGATAAGTTACCTCTATGAGAAATTAATATCATATTTTTTTAACAACAATCTTATCATTTACAATTCCAGGCAACTTGACACAAACAATCTCACAATCTTCTAAAAACTGCTGGTCTGATATTTCAAAAGGATGTATTATAAAAATATCTCCAGCAATTATTTTTTTTCCATGCATTATCATTTCTCCACTTATCAACAAGTTGACCTCTGTAACCTGTGTTTGATAGTGCAATTCATATTGCTCATTCTTTTTATGTTTTTTATAGCTTACTTCAACTGCATCAGTTTTATATGCTGTTGGCTCAAAATTACCAACAAACCACCCCTTAACCATTTCATCTATTTTTTTAATAATCATAATCCCAGATCTTCCCATTCAACTTTATCAAACCCAGAGTCTGTTATTAAGTTTACTGCTATGGCACGATCTTTATCTTCATTTCTTAATTTATCATTAATAATAACTCTTTGACCACTTGTTATACCCATAATTAAGTAATCCCAAGAAATTCCTAAAGCTGATAAATGCATTTCTGTGATAGTTCTTGCAGACTCTTTTCTTGCTGTCGTAAGAATTATTTTATAACCCTTAGAATCCCATTCATTGAATTTTGATAATACACCATCTAAAATTTCAGGCTCATGAGAAGCAATGTCACTAAATTTATGAGAATGTTTTAAAATTGTTCCATCTATATCACAAAAAATTGTTTTTGCTTTATCTGTATAAAATTCTTTAATTTTACCAATAAAAATAGATATATCTTCTGGAGTTCCCAGTGGTATATAGCTGTTTTTAGAAATAAAATATGGAGATATTTTTTTATTTTGTTCAATTAAAAAATTATAACTTTCAGAGATATAGCACTCTGGCAGTCCATTGGACCTAAACTGTTCTAATAATTTTAGTGAAGACTGAACAAAATCTTTGCCATGTTTCCAATAATGTACTCCAACCAAGGCATTATCACTGATAGCTTTTTTTTCTACTATCTTTATTATTTGATCATTATCAATTTCAGCAAAACTATTTTTACTATCCTTAGACTTAAACAAAAGAACTGATCCATCAGAACTCAAGCTCCTCGCTGTTTGGATAAAGCTATCGGCATCCCAGTAAAGAAGTTGGTCACAATTAGATATAATTAATTCATCATCATTATCTATTAAATCTTTTGCATATAAAACAGTTTCACTAGCACCACTTGTTATAGAATCAATTTGTATTTCTATACAATCTGGATGAAGCTTTGTTAAAAGTGAGCTTAACTCATCATTATATTCTTTATTTTCATATTTTCTTGTAACAAAAATATACTTACCTTTTATACCCAAGGATTCAACTGAGTGCTCTATTAAAGTTTTACCATTTATTTTGATAAGTGGTTTTGGTACTGATATTCCATTATTAGAAAATCGTGATCCAAGTCCAGCCATTGGTATAACAATATTTATATTTTTCATTACTACCTATCCATTGTTAGCATTTGCCAAGTATACGACCAATCTTTCTTAGCCTTATGTTTATTAAATTCTTTAGAAATTTCTCCATTTTCTAAATAAATACCGCCCCAAACCCCCCACTCTTTTCCAGAAATACCAACAGCAAAACATTTCTTTGCTACAGGACACATTCTACATAAAGAATCTACAAACTGTCTTGTATCTTCTTGATCTTCATATGCATCAAAAAATATAGTTGTATCTGAACCAAGACATAAAGCCTCGTCTTTCCAAAGGTGTTGCTGCATAGCTATCCCCTATATTTATTTGGTATATCCCAGCCATTACGACTAGGCGAGTACACTCTATGGAGATACCATTCGTTGTTTACTCTAATTCCATTTGGAGATGTTTTTGCTACTTCTGATTTTTTAAGATCAATTACATTCCATCCATCCCAAATTAGGTTTTTATTTTTTTTGACAATTGCTTCCATAGTCTCTAATTTATTAATAATCATATCTGCTCCTAATATCTATAAATTCCGACTTCAACATTGTTTAATTCTGCTTGAGCTACTAATTTTGATAGCTGCTCTTTAGGCTTACTTAGAAAAGCAAAGTAATTTACATGTTGAATATTTTCTTCTAAATAGCTTGGAGGAACTTTAAAGAACTTAATTTTTTTTCCTCTAGACTTCATTCCACGCTCTGTTACATTTGCAAATTCTGAAACCATAGAATTTACTTTAGCTGGGCCAGCGGAATAAATTAAAAACTCAGGATCTTGTTCCTGCATTGTTGATAATGCTACACCCATAGCACGAAGGAATACTTGATAATCATCAAAGTCTTTTGTCCCCTGAACCGCCACTATCATTATTGCTTCCACTCCCCAATTTGTCTAAGATAAACAATAGTTTATCAATGTCTTCCTTGCTAATATCTTCTGTATTGATTGGCTGTGCTGTTTCTCTGTCAACATTGCCATCAATAGCATTTGCACAATAAAAAACATTATTGGCTACCCAATACGCTTTATTATCCATAAAAATAACTCTAATGCTATTTTTTTCAGCATGCTTCTCTGACTGAGATTGCCTAGAAGGATGATCAGCGTAGGTTAAATCCAACATATTCTTTATAATCTTATGAATACTACTCTGACTATATTTAGTTTTTTTAATACTTTTTGTATACTTTGATATACTAATTATATACCAGAATAGTCCTAATGTCAAGGCTAAAACAGCAATATCAAACATATTGAAATTATACCAGCCTATGGCAAAAGAATACGCTTTATCTCATTTAGAGATCTACGGTTATCTGGACTAAGCTTTTCTACTTCTGACTCTATCATTGCCTTATTTGATAAAGACACTATAGGATTATCTGAAAATAAGTCAAGCTCTAAATATCCATTTTCCCAAAGGTACATAACATCACGATTTACTGTTTTTAAATGCTGTTCGTAAAGTTCTGGCATAACCACCTTTACTTTATTAGAAAAATTATATAACATTTCTCCAGTTTCAGGATCAAATCCAGCAAATTCTAAAGCACCTTCAAGGATAAGATTTTCTATAATTTTATTCTCAGCCTCATCCATTTAAAAAATCCTCCAATTCAATTTTTGTTTTAGCGCCAGACAACCTTTTAATTTCAACATTGTCTTCTACTAAAATAAAGGTTGGAATAGATGTAACTGAAAAAGTTTTGCATAAATCAATATTATCATCAGCATCTATAATTTGAAATTTTAATTGATTATCTTTATTAATTTCTTCAATTATTGGACGAACTCTTTTGCAAGGACCACACCAATCTGCGGTAAAGTATAGAGCATGCCTCATTAATTTTCACTTCCTATTAATTTATTTTCAGAAAGTTTTTCTCTTTCATCAATAATATCAACAGCAAATTTCATAATCTTGTCGTAACCAACTGCATTATCAATAATTTTACTATAGTGATGAGAACAAAAAAGCAGTTCTCCAGAATGTCCAATTATCTTTACATACGCCTGTGCTGCACACCTGTCACAACGATCAGACAAGTCTAAAATCCAAATTTTATCTTGTGTGTTCATTGTATTCATATTTTACTACCCTTTTCTGTTATCGGTTTTATAAAAACCAGATCCGTTGAATGTAACCCCTATATTAGAGTATACACGAACTAAGGGTTTTTGACAAGTATCACACATATATCCTGGATCATCTTCTGACATACTTCTAGTCTTTGTATAGCGCATAGCACATGCCATACAATCATATTCATATGCTGGCATTATTTAATTCTCTTAACCCTTGCCCAAACTCTTTCATGCAAATAATAACCCAATGCTTCCCAGGCAATATATGCAAGAGCTCCTAAAGCTGCATATTCGTATTCCCATTCACCAGTAGCGATATAAACACCAACTGCTAATACTCCTGCAACCCCTACAAGATGAAAGGTTTCCCAGCTTAACGTTTTTATAAGTGTTCTTTTGTTTGATTCCATTTTTATCTCCTATTCCTTACCTATATTATACTATTTCTTGAAACTATTTTAGATGTTTCTGGAAACCACACATAGTCTAAAGTACTATTTTTTAAAGTATCAAAAGCATCAGATGGTGTTTCCACTAATGGTTTTCCAGCTAAATTAAAGCTTGTATTTAAAAGTACGCCCAATCCTGTAATATTTTTAAATTCAGACAATAAATCAAACATGACTGGATTGTTATTATTTATAGTCTGAATCCTACATGTATCATCTACATGAACCACGCCTGGGACCAAAGACTTTCCTTTTTCTGTTACTGGAAAAGATATAGTCATAAATTCACTTTTATCTACTTTGCCCATATTAAAATAAAGTTTAGCATCGTCTTCTAATACCATACCAGCAAAAGGCCTGTACCATTCTCTTTTTTTGATCTGATTTACTTTATATTTTGCATCTGGATCTCTTGGATCAAAAAGTATAGACCTATTTCCCAAAGCTCTTGGACCAGCCTCAGAAAGACCGTTATAGACTGCTACACTCTTTCCGCTGGCTAGTAGGTATGCAACATCTGCAACAGTAACCTTATCACCCTGTATGCCTCTAATATCATATGATAAACCACTAAAGAATGTATGCTCAAGTTTATTTATTGTCATATCAAATGTTTTATCTCTATACATTTTCATAGCAGCACCTATGCTATTGCCAGAGTCGTCTGCTAATGGCTCAAAGAAAAAATTAATATCTGGAAATTGTGTTATGTAGTGGTAATTTGCAACAACATTTAATCCATATCCACCAGTTATGCATACATTTTTAATTCCTGTTTTTTGTGTGTACCTATTTATTAATTCAGCAACAGCTTCCTGAGTTTGTTTTTGAACTTGCCATGCATAGTCAGCGTATACCTGATATCTGTCTTTTGGCACCTCATCTACAGCTAAATCATGAAGATCTTTACTTATAGATGCTCTCATATCTTTAATTTGTGCATGACCAAAGTAATAATCATTTGGGGTAATTTTATCTATAAAAAGATTATGATATGGTAAATTTTTATTTCCATAGGCAGATAAACCCATCACCTTACCATTTTCAAGTGGGTGTTGCTTTATTAATGATGTTGCAGATTCATAAACTTTGATAATACTAAACATTGATCTGCCATTAACATCGCAGTCTGGATTTTCTTTTCTATAGTTATCTATACCTTCGTGTGCGCTATTTTTTTCTACCCAAAAATTCTTATATATTGTTTTAAAATTATTAGGATATGATGCAATAAATACAGTCTCTGACTCTCTACATGAATCAAAATATACTGATCCATTCCTATCAATAACAAAAACTAATGCTTCGTTAAATCCACTATTATAAAATGCAAGATTGGCGTGTATTAAATGATGTTGATCTGAATATTCTGTAAAACTAACAACATTGTGTTTTTTCTTAACAACATTAAAGTATGATTCAGCTACTCCATTCCTAAGTGTTGGAGAAGAAAATGCAACTTCTATATTTTTTGAATCTGTTTCATAAGCAAACATTGCATATATTGGATTTGTATCTCTTTTTTGTTTGCTGAATCTTTCTTCCTTTGAAAAAAATTTTATCTTTCCATTTTTAAAAGCACAAAAAGAAGAATCGTGATTAAATGAAATACCAAATATTTCAGACATATATACCAATCATTATATCAATATAGATAGATCCCTGCACAAATATATGTGCAGGGACAATAATCTATACTACCTACTCTTTAAAACATTTGCTGCGTAACCTGGAGAAGCAACTGAAGTTCCATGAATTGTAATCAAAGATCCTCTATAGTTAACAACCTTTGCCTCACCAAGAAATGTAGCATCCATTCCAGGACCACTGTTTGTTGTCTTATAAATAACGCCAGTTGGTGTAATAGCACCGACACCAACTACGTCCCTTACGCATGCTGGAAAACCGACCATGTTGGTCTTTGAATCATTTCCAGTAGCAGCATAAACAGCAATTCCTTGTGCCTTTAATCCTTGAACTCCTGACTCAAGAACAGCATCAACTGGACATGTTCCAGCAGTAAAGTTGCTTCGTGATTGGCTAATAGAAAGGGCATCAATGCTAAAACGTGATGCATTATCTGATACCCACTTTACAGCATTTGCCAAAGATTTTCCGTGGTTATGAATAGTTCTAGCACTAGTAATTTCTGAAATACGAATAAAAACAATTTTTACATTTGGATCAATATTAGTTGCAACTTGTGCAATATTAAATCCATGATCAATTCCACTAATTGTCCAATCTCTAACATTAGCAGCTCCTTTACCCTCTTGGAACTGAGTACCGTTAGGGCAATATCTGGCTGTATCATTTACTGTAAGCGTTGTAATGCATACTTCATGAATAACTGATGCATTTTTATTAGAATCCATGGCTGTATCAATAATGGCAATAACCTTTTGATCATTAGCCTGAGCCGTATATGGTTGCAAGAAAACAACCACCAACATAGAAACAACAATACCCACTGCCTTTTTCATTTTTCTCCCTTTTAGTTATCTATCATTTTCATTACAAAACAACATGGATCTCCGCCATCTTCCCATTCCTGCATTTCTTCGTCAGTCATATACGGATCTCCTTCATGGGTATAACAAAATGGTTTGCTAACCCATCCACGATCTATTCCATTTTGAAGCCAGATACCAAACTCTTTGTCGTTGATATCTTTCTCAAACTCTTCATTAAAATCAATCGTCATATATATATTCTACCCCTACTTGCTAAGAAAGTCAACTGGGTATAAACAATTTGGACTATACATTATTGCTGCATCAAGTGCTTGTGTCAACCTACGCTTTGGGTCCTTGTAGTTTTGGGTGGCATGAAGAGAGCCCAAAGCGTAAGCTGATCCTGACCCTATGGCATGAAAATGCGAATCATAGGAAATCATAGTTAAGGTTTCTGCCTCATGTTCAAACATTCTTCCTTTTACACATATTAATAAAGAAAGCTGAGATTCTTTTTCTCTTGGCATATCCCATTTATCATAAAATTGTTTAAGGGATTCTAAAAATTTACCCCTCATAAATTTATCAACATTTCCTTCAATTAAAGGTGGTTTAAAATTATTTTGTATTATTTGGCCTTCTAGTGTGCCACAGTATCCAAAAAGATAATCTCCGCTTTTCCATATTTTTGGAATATCTAATTTAGCAAGATGAGCATCATCAGTTACAGCTCTTTCTCCAGCCATATATGATTTGCCATCTTTGACTATTGCAGCAATACAGGTCATGCCTACCCCTTTTCTAAAATCATTATATCAAAAGATATTTATGTAGTCAACTACCCTTTTACTGCTTGTCCACATGTTGGACACTTCTTAACATCTGATTCTTTAATTTCATCATTTTTAACTCCGTACATTTTTTCTTCCGTAGAAGTTAAAGATGTATCTTGTTTAGATGAAGTACCCTTGAATTTTGGACGACCAAAACCAACTATTGAAACCTGTACACCTTTTTTATTTTTCTTGTATGCACGGAGCTGTTTGCATACCTCTCCACCATTGCGCTGACTTCCACCCTTACGATTAGTTGTATTTCCTTCAATACACCATACGGTCCCGTCTTCATTATCTTTAATAACGATACCAACATGTGAGATACGGTCTACGCCATCACCTGGAAAATCAAAATATGCAATATCACCTGGTTCTGGATCACAAATCTGTGCATCATACCAACGACCAGACTTCTTAAATGCTGCTGCACCATTAGGGGTATAGACAGTATTAGGAACTTTTACTCCAGCCTGATCTGCACACCACATAACAAAAGATCCACACCATGGTTGGAAGTTAGCCTTAGTAAACTTACCATACTTAGTTTCGTTATCTCTTGGACCTTCAATGACCCCAAGTTCTTCTTTTGCAACCTCAATAAGCTTGGCTGCTGTACCCATTTCTGCCATTAGTCTTT
>Ga0315903_10007989_pt1 | contig 13118 bp, 14 predicted proteins | sample LakEriMetagenome_7_FD_203524 | JGI IMG/M metagenome (GOLD analysis project Ga0315903, IMG submission 203524) | Freshwater fungal communities from buoy surface, Lake Erie, Ohio, United States - Buoy 2 MA119 | ecosystem: Environmental > Aquatic > Freshwater > Lake | place: USA: Lake Erie, Ohio...
ACTTGGCCTGGGCACCGGACACGGGCTGGACGGGGTTCACGGACACGCTCATGGATGAGCTGGCGGGCGCTTACCCGGCCTGCGACATCCGGCGGCAGATGCTCGCCATGGAGCAGTGGCTGAAGGCGAACAAGGCCAAGGCTCGCAAGAGCAACTGGCGGAAGTTCGTCACCAACTGGCTCGCCAAGGAGCAGGATCGCGGTGGTGATCTGCGCGGCAAGACACCCTTCCAAGCCTTCTCGGATAGCTTTGGCGCGAAAAAAGAAGCGCCGCCGCTCACGGTGGAGCTTCCGCCGGACGGCTATGAGCAGGCCATGACCGCCCTTTGGGGTGATGGCTGGGAGGGCACTGTGCCCGGCTGGCCGCAAATGGTCGCCAGTGACAAGGCGCAGGTCCGCCGCTGGCTCGCTCAGCATGGGAAGGAGGCCGCATGAGTGACCAACCTGCCAAAGACCGCGCCGTGACCACCGAGGAGCGGCTGGCCAAAATCAACCGCGCCCTTCCCTTCTCCGATGAGGCAGAGAAAGGGCTGCTGTCCTGCCTCATGCAAGATCCGGAACGCATCGCCGAAGTGCGCGCCAAGCTGCCGGCCGAAGCGTTTTACCACGCGGGCAACCGCACCTTGTTCGAGGTCATGCTGGAGATGCTGGATAAAAACCTGCCCGTCGAGCCGGTATCCCTGACGCACCGGCTGCGTGATCAGGAAAAGCTCGAACGCATTGGTGGTCCGGCGCAGGTGAGTGATCTTTACAGCTTCACGCCCATTTCGGCGCATTATCCGCACTACGTGAAAATCATGCGCGAGAAATGGGCGCTGCGGCAGACCATTCACGCCTGCGCCGAAAGCATCGACGAGTGCCTGCATCACGGCACGGAAACCAATGACGAAGATATCACGGCCGTGGTCGGTCGCGCGGAGAGCCGCGTGTTTGAATGCGTGCAGGCACTGCAAGCCTCCGGCGAGTATTCCACCGGTCCCGTGCACGCGCGGCGCGGCGTGATTGATTGGGTTGAGCGCACGGAGCAGACCATTGCGAACCGCGGCAAGATCATGGGCCTTGAAACCGGCATCTTGGAGCTCGATCAAACCGTGCACGGCCTCGATGACGCGCAGGGCGAGATCGTTGTCATCGCGGGCCGTCCCGGCCAGGGCAAGACCGCCATGGCCACCACGCTGATTCACAACCTTTCCGTCGAGCGCAATGAGCCCGGACTCGTGTTTAGCGCCGAAATGAGCAGCGTGCAGCTTTACGACCGCATCATTCTCGGCGGTGCCAGCATCGACACCAGCAAAGCCATCACCGGCATGTTTTCGCGAGCCGATCAGGATGCCATGACCGTCAAGGTGCGGCAGGTGCAGCGTGCTCCCCTGCTCATCTCCGATGGCTCCGCCATCTCCACCGCCGACATCCGCAGCCAGGTGCAGGTCGCCAAACGCCAGCACGGCATTCGCTGGATCGTCGTCGATCACCTGCACCTCATCAAAGCCGTCAGCAAGCGCGGCATGAAGGACGAACGCGAGGCCCTTGTCGAGGTCATGGAGACGCTGCAATTCGTGAAGAAGTTCTACAAGCTCACCGTGTTTCTCATGGTGCAGCTCAACCGCGAGACGGATCGCAACGCGGGCAAGCCGCCGGTGCTGGCCGATCTGAGCGGCAGCGCCGCGATTGAGTGGTATGCGGATCACGTTTGGATGCTGCATCGCGATCCCTATTTCTTCGGGTGGCACACGCTCAGCGAGGAAAAGAAAAAGGGCTGGGCTGATGCTGTCGAGCCGCGTCGCGAGCGCAACCCGCAATGCTGGAGCAGTGGCGGCAAATACAGCGAAGAAGACGGCGGCTGGCCGCGCGAGGACTACGAGCAGGACGCGAAAATCTACGTTCGCAAGAACCGGCGCGGCCCCACACCCGAGTTGCATGTGCGCTTTGAGGACTGGCGCACCTGGTTCAGCAGCCGCATGCCCAAACTGAACAGCACCGACTGGCGTGACTGGCAATTCGGCAGCTACGCCGTGCCCAAGAAAGAGCTTAAAATGAAGAAAGCAGGCCAAGTGCGCAGCAGCCTCCACGATGATTTCCCCGACGATTGAATCACCCACAACCCAAACACCACATCGACACACACCATGGCCAACAAACTCAACGCCTACATCGACCTTGCCAAGCTGCAAGGAGCCTATCGTCTGCGCCTCAAAGGCAAAGACTGCATCGTGATCAACCTTGACGAAGCCCGCGCCAAGCCATCGCCCAAAAATGCGGAGCGGATTTATCTCTCGCTTTCACTGGTGCCGAATCGCGACGGCAAAGACGATTTTGGAAACACCCACTGGATCTGCGAGCCCACCACCAAAGACGAGCGCGAAAGCGCCAAGCCGCCGAAGTTTCCCATCCTCGGCAATGCCCGCGAGTATGACGACAATGGCGGCGGCCAGCGCACGGCGCGGCCGGCGGCGCGTGAGCAGTCGCAGGGCAGCGGCGGCACGGACGGCGGCATGCAGGAGGGCATGGAGGACGATGACATTCCGTTTTGAACCGTGAGGGAAATGCACACGAACGATTCAAGTGTGGCGTTTGGGCGGGAGCGCCCGTCTGCCGAAGCCTAGAACTCAACCCCTACCAAATACCGTTATGACAAAACCGTTAGCCCAATCGCCACCACTGCCTTGTTCATCCTCTTCGGAGTGTCCAAAGCGGCCGGATCGCAAAGCCCCCGAAATCATCTCTGCCGTCGTTGCACGACTCGCCCCTAAGGTGGTCGAGTGGTATCAAGGAGACGCCGATGAAATCGATAGTGTGGCGGATGACCTCACCAAAGCACTCCGCTGGCATACTGATGGCTACGAACTCGCGAGCGAGTTAGATAGCTACAGTCCCGACGCGGCGCTGGTTGAAATACTCGATGATGCTGACCATCTCATCCGCAGCGAGCACGAAAAAGCGTGCATCGCATGGGTGGAAGCCAATGGACTGAAAGGGCCAGAGATCGGAACCCAGGTGAAGCACAAGCGCGGCGGCGAGGAGCTGGGGACCGTCACCAAGAACTGGCCGGATGGTCGGTCCACGGTCGGGTTCCCGACGCTTGGACACGTCACCGAGGGAACTGGATGCCACGGCTTCATCCTCGAATGGGAGACTCTGATCCTCGGATGAACGTCAAGGATCAGTGAACCGCGAACCCACGACCATGAAAACAGGACAGACAGCCCAGAGCGGTTCACTGCATCCGCTAGTTCTCACTCGGCCACGATCTCCGATGGATGCGATGATCGACAAAGCTACCGGCTACAAGCCCAAGCCTCCACCAAAAGGTAAGATCAGGCTCTACTGTCGGACCTGCAAACGCTCACAGTATGCGGACAAGGAAGACACCGACCCGCCAAACTGCGCCATCATCGACGTGACATGCCCAGACTGTAATCATGGTGACCACGTACTCGTGGACTACTTCGACGAAGCGGGACGCCAGATAGACCTCGACGGCAACCTGATGGATAGGGAGAACACGGATTATCCAGAACGACTTTCCAGATAGCGCCGGCAAAACCGGAAACATCCCCACCACACTATGATCTCACCCGACACCCAACTCGTCATTGAAGCCCTGCATGCAGGGCAGGAGGCGCATCCGGTGATTGAGCCGTTGGCGCTGGATGAGTTGCTGGTGCTGGGCGAGGAAGGCGCGGCGGAGGCGGTGGCGGCACGGGCGGATGCGATCCGCGAGATGGCGGAGCAGCCGCTGGATCATGGCTGGGTGCCGCAGGATTGGTGGTTGTTCCTGCTCGAGTTGTGCCGGAAACGGCTGGAGCATCCGGGCCGTGTGCTCGAGGTGCTCGTGAGCGGCGGCATTCGTGCGGGCAAAACGCATGTGGCGGCCTCGCTGGCTGTGCAGCATTGGAAGCATGCGCAGAAAGCTACGGTGTTTTGCATGTCGAGGCGCGAGGAGGACTCGCAGAACCTTCAGCAGAAGCCCATCGAGTCCTTCTTGCCGCCCGAGGCGCTGGGCGGTGCGGCGGGCAAGATCAAGCAGGACAAGCACCAAAAAGCCAAGTTCAGCGGCGGCAAGTTCACTGATAACCAGTTCAGCCGCTACCTCATCGTCACCGGGGCCAATGGCGAGCGCTACACCGGCGGCGGCATGGTGCAGTTTCGCTTCTTCACGCAGGAACTGGAGAGCTTCCGCGGCTACGCGCTGACGTTTGTGTGGTCAGACGAAGGCATCCCCGTCGATCACGTCAAGGCGCTCAAAGATCGTCTCGCGTCGCGAGCCATCGAAACGCAGCGCGATGAGCACCGGAAGCAGATGCTCGCCCTCGAAAGCTGCCTCGTGCCGCTGGCCGAGGGCGTGCCCGGTGCCAGGCGTCCGCATGGCGAGCTGCTCGGGGCGCTCATGCACGGCGTGCATCTCATCACCTACACGCCCGAGGAAGGCTTCACGCCCACGGTGCGCTACTTCATGCAGGGCGCGGTGAAGCCCGACAAGTTCAAGGTCATCGCCCCCGAGCTGGCGGCCAAGGGCGGCTGCAAAGATCCTCGCGTGCCGAAGATCGCATATCCGCTGGAGCCGACGCGCCTCGTTTGCTACTTGCACACCGCCGCGAACAAATACGTCAACGTTTATCCCCAGCTCTCCAAGGACTACGCTGGAGCCGACGAGAAGACCATCCGCATCAAGCTCTACGGCGACGCCGAGGCCGCCAGCCGCAGCGAATTCGAGGCCGTGTGGAAACCGGAGCAGCATTTGTGCGACTGGAAAGACCTGCCGCGTGATGGCACGCTTTATGAGGTTATTGACGGTTCGGAGGCCAAGCCCTTCTTCATTAGCTGGTTCATCGTCGATCCCATGGGCCGCTTCTTTCACGCGCAGGAATGGCCGTGTGAGAGCATCCCGATCGACGACATGATGCCCGGCCCGTGGGCTGTGATGAGCGAAAAGGACCGCATGAATGGCGACGAAGGCCCGGCGCAGAAGCTACGGCTTGGTTGGAACTTCGAGCAGTATGCCGAGCTTGTGTGGCAGATGCGGCATCGCCTGCTGGAGAAGATGAAGGAAACCGGCGGCGAGTGGCAGGGCCGCGTCGTGCAGCATCCCGTCAAAGGCGGCGACGCCATGCTCTGTGCCGAGCCCTTCGAGACGTATGGAGATCCTCGCTGGAGCCAATGGAAGAGCGGCGCCACCGGCGCCACCATCCAGCAGGAGTTCTACGACCTGCCCAATGGCTTCACCATCCTCGTGCCCGACGGCGTGCGCGTGCAGGAAGGGCTGGCCCTTGTGCGCGATGCCTTCGCGACCACGATCCTGATGCAGCCGAAAGCCCGCGTGAACCGCGAATGCACCAACACCATCTTCGGCCTGCAGAATTTCACCATCCCCGACTACGCCGAGCAGACCAAGCGCAAAGACGAAGCCTGCAAAGACCCCGTGGACGTGTGGCGCTACTTCTGCCTCGCGGGGCCGGAGCATGTGCCGCCTGCGGGGTTTGAGGTCGTGCGAGGCGGGAGTTATTGAGACAATCAGACAAGGAGACCATCAGACAATCAGACCATGAGCATTACCATTGATCAAATCACGTTAGACACACCTGTCGATGACGGGCTTGTCGCTCTTTCAGCGTATGGCAAACCGCGTCTATCGCGACTGGACAAAGGTTGGTTGTGCAGTGTCGAAGTTCATTCTTCGGCCAAGGGGGCATCTATTGATGTGCGGTCTGAATTTAACTGCGCGACACCCAAACAGGCCATGCTGCAATGCTGCGTGCGTTTGCACGATCTCGTCACCAGCATAACCGCCGCTGCGCAGTCGGCTGGTGGATTGGCTTTGCCGCAATCTTAACTCCATTATCGCATGAGCATCACCATCGATTTATCAGGAATCAACTTTGGGCTTGGCTGCATCTGGCTTGCGGCTGGCTACATCATTGGCTGCGCGTTTATCGCCAGCGGCTTGTCACAAATCGGAAAGAAATAAATCCATGACCACTTCGCCCATACTCGACAACAACAGCCCGGCATTCCCTGCGATGGGCAACATGACATACAAAGGCATCACCGGTCGCGACTGGTTTGCTGGGCAAGTTTTGACCGGCATCATGGCCAACTCTGCTTTTACATCAGTGCTGCAAATTGGTGCGCAAACACGCGGTCAACATGAGGGCGAATTGATTGCCGATTTCTGCTTTGAGGTCGCCGACGCCATGATTGCCCGCCGTAATTCCACCTCGACAAAGCCATGACTACCACCACCCCGAAACCCACCGCGCCCGCCAAAGCGCCAGGCAAACCCGCGTTGAAAACCTTGATCACCTGGGCGGAGGTGATGGCGCATGCGCGGCGGGCTCGGATTGGCGAGCACACGGCGCGGAAGATCATCTGCCGGCAGGACAGCCCGGCTAGAATCCTCTTGCCAACCATGACGGCTTACCGCTATGATGAGGCCGTTGTGCTGCGGGAGTTTGGGCTGCTTTGATCCATTCCTGCCCGCACGGCCATGCTCACTTCCGACCTCGAAACCGGCGAAACCTACGTCGTCGCCTCCGATGAAACGCTCGATCCCACCTGGGTGATCGACGAGATGACGCTCTCGCTCACCGATCTGGGGCCGTGGATTCAGGACATGCAAGACCACGAACGCACCGCGCTCGCCGTTTGGGCTGGGCAGACGCAGGACGGTCGCAAGCATGCTGCGAACTACGGCAAGAAGGTGTTCCCCTTCGAGGGCTCCGCCGATTCTCGCGTGCATCTGGCGGGCGAGGCCATCGACCAGCTCACGATGCTGGAGATGCTCGCCATCGAAAGTGCCAAGGTGCAAGTCATCGCCATGGAGGCCAGCGATGCCGCCGCCTCCAAGAAGGTCGAGACGCTGATGAAATACGAAACGCGGCAGCGCTTGCGGGCCGAGCTGTGGCGCGAGCGCAATTTTGCCCGGCAGATCAAGCACACTTGGGGTCATGCCGTGATGCATGTCGGCTGGGAGCAGCGCATGGGCACGGCACAGGTGACGCTGAGCGTCGAGGATCTGGTGCAGGATCACACGCAGGCCAAACTCGCCGAGGCCCGTCTGCAAGCCGCCGAGGCAGGCATGCAGCCCATCGATGCGAATGGCGAACTGCTCACGCCTGAGCAGCAGCTCGCCATTGCTGATGCCGCCGAGGCTGAGTTGAACGACTTGCTGGTGGCGGAAGATGTCGCGCCCATCGTTGCCATGATTCGCCGCCGTTACCCGCTGCTCTCGCCGGTGCGGGCGCGGCGTGTGGCGCGTGATTTGCGCACCGAGGACAGCGTGACCTTCACCGCGCCCTATCGCAAACCCGGCAAGCCTTGTGTCCGTGCCTACCTGCCCGGCATTGACGTGTTTTACCCGCACTGGTGCGGGCAGGTGGACCGCGCCCCATGGGTGGCGCACGTCGAGCAATACACTGAGCCTGAGATCAAAGCCAAAGCGAAGACCGACGGCTGGAACGAGGAAGCCATTGACGCCCTGCTGGACATGGGACCAAAGCCCGTCGTCGATACCTCCGCTGTGCTCAACACCACCGCCGCCAGTGTCGAGCGCATCCTGAACGAGCCCGCCCGCGATACTTTCACTGCGCGCTATCGCAACCGCGAGCAGACCTGGTATGAGGTGCTGCGCATCACCGTGCAGACCGTCGATGAGGAGGGCTATCCCGCCGTGCAGGAGCTGATCCTGCATCCCTCCCTTGTCGGGAAGGATCGCCGCCAGGCGGACAAGGAACTCGTGTTCGTGAACCGCCTGCTGGATTACTACTTCGATGGCGGATGCTATGTGGACCTGCGCCGCGAATACAAAGCACGGCCGTTGTTCGAGAGCCGCGGTGTGCCGGAGATGGTGGGCACGCATCAATACCTGCTGAAGAGCACGCGGGATGCCAGCATGGACCGCACTAGCTTTGCCACCATGCCCATCGTGAAGGTCACCGGCCGCCGGGCTGGCAGTGGCACCCGCTGGGACTATGAGCCCGGCACGAAGCTGCCCGTCGAGTCCGGCGGCGATGCCGACTACATGCGCCCGCCGCCCTTGGACCAAGGAACCATCCTCGATGCCAACGAGATCCGCAAGGATGTGGCTAATCTGCTCGGCCTGCATCACCGCGAGATCGACGTGGCCAAGGTGCAGATGCACCAGCAATGGCTCGTGGCCGGGGCGCTCATGGAGGAACGCGAGATCCTGCGCCGCATCCTGGCGCTCGATCAGCAGTTCATGGACCCGCTCTATGTCAGCCGCGTGCTTGGCAATGGACCGCAGCCCTTCCAGGTCACCCGCGAGGAGATCGCAGGCAGCTTTGATTTCGTGCTCGAATTCGACGTGAAGAGTCTGGACATGGAGTATCTGCAAAAGCGCTGGAGCGCTTTGAAGGACGCTTTCAGCATCCCCGGTGTCGCCGGGCAGGTGCCTACGGTGCCCGTCGTGTCGTGGCTGCTCAACAACATCGACCCCGGCCTGGCCGATCTCGTCACCGGCAGCCTCAGCGAGCGCAATGCCGCCGAGGCCGAGGAAGAAAAAGCCGCCATCGCCATGCTGCTCACTGGCGTCGAGCCCACTGTCACCGAGAGCATGGATGCCGCCACGCGTTTGCAGGTGGATCAAGAGCAGATGCAGAAAAACCCCGCCGTGGCCCAAGCCTATGCCGCCGGTGGCATGTTCACCGAGATGCTCAATCGCCGCATGGCCGCCTTCCAGTTTGCCATCCAGCAGCGCACGGAAAATGCGCAGGTCGGGCGCACCGGCTTCAAACCTGTCGTTGAATAATTGATCTCATGCCACGCCCATCCAAACGCCTGCTCATTGAAACCTGCATGGAGTCCGGTCCTTTGACCGAAGGCCAGATTGCCGATGCACTCGAAGCCACGCATGACACGCGGGAGATGCGGGCGGTGATGAGCTTGCTGGAGTGCTTCATCGGCGAAGCGCATGCGGAAATGACCGTGCGCAATCAGGAGCCTCGCATCCGCGATGAGGCCAGCGGCGCGGCGCGTTACCTGAAGGACTTGCGAGCGGACATCATCCGGCTCACGGCACGGAAGAAACCAGCAGACGCCGTTACCAAAGATTGATATGTGTGCTTTCAACCTCACCTCCGAATCGTGGTATGATCATCCCGATTGTCGCCCGGACATCAAAGCAGTGTTCGGCAATCGCCGGAACTGGCTCAGGTTTTGCCAGATTCAGGCTCAAGGAGCCGTGCGTTTGTGGTTGAGCAGGGTGTAAACTGAACCGCAAACAACCTCAAAGCATGGCAAACGGCGGCAAACGAGGGCAAACTGGGATGGCGTGAGATTGTCGGCATGCAGGCGGTGTGATGCAGTGGCGGCGTGCGCAGGGCGCACGTCTTATGTTCATCACCACTCATGCGGTTCTAAACGCACCGGCTGCCAAATCGGCGGCGGGTGATGTCGCCTCCGCAGGCGGCACGGGCTCGAACGCACCCGTAGAAGCTGGCGTTCAGGGCGGTCCTGACGGATCTCCGTTGTCCCTTTTTGAGTCACTGGCCGGCCACACGGTTGCCGAGCAGTTGGCCGCGATGGGTGAGGCGGAAGGAGTCAAGACAGAGCCGGTGAAGGCGAAGGCCAAAAGCCAGCCGACACAAGCCGCCGCGAAACCGAAATCTCCACCTGTCACCTCGACAGCCGACGATGACGACGACGCGGGCACCGATGACGCCGATGAGTCCAACAACACGGACGGGACCAATCAGGAACGCGATGCGATCCTGCCCGACGATGAGGACGATTCCGCCGAGGTGACCGCCGAGGACGAATCTGATGCTGACGAATCCAACGACGATGCGGACGACGGGGAAGCAGGCGACAATGACGACGCTCCCGAGGACACGAAGGAGGCCGCCGCGAAGCTCAAGGCACTGGAAAAGGACAATTTCAAGACGCGGGCCAAAAACCGCGAACTGCGTGAGCAGCTTGAGAAAGTCCAGGCCCGTGTGCAGGAGCTGGAAAGCCAGGGCACCACAGCAGGCACGCCGCTCCACGGCATGCCGGAAGGATTCGAGGCCGTGAAAACGGAGAAGGATCTGACCCAGCTCGAAGCGCAATGGCAGGCCGCCAAAGAGTGGGCCGAGGATCACGAGCAGGAAGGCTACACCGGCAAGGACGCCACAGGCAACGAGGTGGAATACACCCCGCAGCAGGTGCGCCAATACCGCCGCCAGATGGAGAAAGCACTGAAGCAGGCCGACAAAGCCCGCAGCGTGCTGAGGGACCGGCTGGCCAAGGAATCCGATGCGAAGGCCATCGCCAGCAAGAAGTATCCCTTCGTGCTCGATGCCACCAGCAGCCGCCATGCCCTCGTGAAAGAGATCGAGTCCGAGCATCCCGAGATCAGCCTGAGCCCGCAGCGCGCCCTTCTTCTAGGCCGCCTCGCCGTGGCGAAGCTGCTCGAAAGCGGTGCTTATGAACTCGTGAAGAAAGGCAGCAGCAGCAAACCCGCCGCCGCCAGCGTCGCCAAGAAAGTCGCCCCGCCTGCTCCCCCGCCGCCTGCTCGCCGCCAGGCATCTGCCTCTGACGCCTCCGCACCCTTTGCCAGTCTCGCCATGAGCCTCGCGCAAAGCACGGTCGCCAGTCTGAAGGATGCCGCCTGACCTGTGATGCCCGGACCTTTCGCGGAAAACCTGAACCTCAAACTTCACCTTTTCCAAGATCATGCCCGCCACCTTTGAACGCACCCAAGTGGGACGCCGCGAAGACCTCGCCGACGCCATCTACAACATCGACGCGAAGGACTATCCTTTGCTCTCCGCCATCCCGAAAGGGAAAGCCGCCGTCAAGACCCGCTTTGACTGGCAGGCCGACAGCTATGCCACCCCGAGCACCGACGGCGTTGTCGATGGTGCCGACGTGAGCACCTACGAAGACGCCGCCGAAAATCGCGGCCTGCTCTCCAACTACGTCCAGAAGGTGCGCCGCACCCCGATGGTCACGGAGATGGCGCAGGACGTGTCAGACGTGGCCGGCCTCGCATCCGAAATGGCTGGCGCCATCGCCAAGAAAACCATCGAGTGCAAACGCGATGTCGAAGCCACTCTCGGCAGCGACAACGAAGCACAGGCCGACAACGGCACGGTGCCTTACAAGACGCGCGGCCTCGGCAAGTGGGCGCTCAGCACCGCGCAAGCCGTGCTTCCGGTGCCCTCCGCCTTCCGCACGCCCTCCGCCAGCATCGACGCCACCGCGCTTGCCAGCGTGACCCGCGCCGTGGTGAACAACGTCATGAAGAGCCAGTATGCCCAGACCGGCAAACGCGGCACCTACATGTTCGTGTGCGGCACCAGCCTCAAGGCCCGCTTCACCGAAATGGTCGGCTACTCGCCCACCGTGTCCAACTTCACCGCCATCACCCAGACCAATCGCGGCCAGGGCTCGAAGTGGAGCGACACCATCGAGAGCTTCACCGGTGACTTCGGCACCTACGACCTCGTGCTGTCCAACTGGCTCGGCTTCTCCGCCGGTGCGGCCGATGCCCGCCGCGGCTACGCCATCGACCCCTCCATGATGGAGCTCAAGTTCAACAAGCAGTGGGCCTACAAGGCGCTGCCTGACCTGGACGGCGGCCCACGTGGTGTGATCAGCGCCATCTTCGGCCTCGCGGTCAAGAACCCGCTCGGCCTCGCGAAGTTCGCCGCTACCGCCGACAGCTAACCCTGACACCGGGGCCGCGTGACGAGCGCGGCCCCGGATTTCTTCCACTCGCAGATTCATTCTCACCCACTTTTTGAAAGGACACCTTTATGGCTGACCAAGCAGTTACCCTCTCCACCGCCACCAGCGCCAGCAATGGCGTCAAGATCGCCGTTCTCTCGGCAGAAGTCGCCGCGCAGACCGGCTTCACGCACGCCTTCCGCGTGCCGTTCGACATCCTCAACAACTCCTCGTGGACCACGCAGGGCGATACCGTCACGGTCACGCTCGGCACCACTTCGGCCCGCTACCAGGTGGACCGCGTGGCGGTCAACGTCCCGACGGCATTCGCCACCACCGGCACGCTCACGATCAGCGTCGGCACCAGCAGCAACACCGCGCTGGCCCTCGCCGCCGCGAGCTGCAAGAGCGACACGCAGCTCACCGCTGCCGCTGGCTGTGTCACGGCCAACAAGGTCGAAGGCACCAGCGCTGCCACGCTGCAATGCCGCTTCACCACGCAGGGCAGCACCGGAGCCCCGTCGGACATCACCGCAGGCGTCGCCGAGATCTTCCTGCGGATCATCGACGTGGCCGCGCTGATCTAATGTTTTGCCGTCGATCCTGACGGCAAACCCAACGCCTCACAGCACAACCTGCTGCGGCTCGGATCACACCGGGCCGCAGCAGGGGTGAAGGCGGTTCCTTGTTCGTTGTTCTTTGTTCCTACCTTTTGCCTTTCCTGACTCATGTTTGACTCCGAAGAACTCATTGCCGAGCTGCACACGCAGGGTGGACCCTCGCTGGTGGCTGCTGTGGAGCGGGAGTTTCGCACGGGCTGGGAATTGCAGAAGCACTGGGCCATGCAGAAGGAGCAAAGCCGCGCTGAAGTGGGCCATGCCCGCAGCGCCGCCGTCGATGGCCTGGGCTACATCTCCAGCAGTATCGACTCCAATTCCTACTTCTACTGGCTCAACAAAGGCCGGAATGAACTCGGCTGTCAAAACGTGTGGGCGGAGGATGAATTTCGCCGCGACTACGCCAAGAAGAACACGCAGACCGTGGTCAAGTATCAAAGCGCGCAACCACGCAGCGGCTGGACGCCTGACATGGACACCTCGCGCGGCACCGCGCCGCAGCTCGTGCTCGGCAGCAAATACGGAATGGGGGTGGCTGCATGAATGGCGTCGCTTTCAAAACGCTGCGTGACGGCTGCATCGAGGACGCAGGCCTGCTCAGCGCGCAAGACGCCACGCTGAATGCGCGGTTCACCTCCTACATCAACACCGCGCTCGATTACGCCTATCCGTGGAATCTCGACGGCTGGCGCGAACTGCGAAAAGCCACCGCCGAAACGGTGACTTCGCAGGTCATTGATCTGAATACCGTTGGCGCGGGCTACTGGGGCGTGTGTCACGTGCTCGGCGTCACCAAAGAGCACCCGTGGAAAAGCAGCAACCCCACGCCGCGCGAGTA
>Ga0315903_10007990_pt1 | contig 13118 bp, 8 predicted proteins | sample LakEriMetagenome_7_FD_203524 | JGI IMG/M metagenome (GOLD analysis project Ga0315903, IMG submission 203524) | Freshwater fungal communities from buoy surface, Lake Erie, Ohio, United States - Buoy 2 MA119 | ecosystem: Environmental > Aquatic > Freshwater > Lake | place: USA: Lake Erie, Ohio...
GCGAGGGCGGGCGGGGCAAGGCGAGGTCGACGCCGGGGCAGCCCTCGAGGACGGAGAGAGCGGCGGGCGAGGTGAGGACGGTGACGCGCGCGGCGGGATGCCGCTCGCGGATGGAGCGAACGGCGGGGGTCAGGGCGAGGGCGCCGCGAAGGCCGCAGGGCTTGGCGAGAAGGACGCGCACGGGTCAGCCCGATCCCTGTTGCTCGGCGAGGCGGCGGAAGAGGGGGGAGGCGGCGAGGACGTCGGCGCGGGAACCGTCGGCCACGATGGCGCCGCGGTCGAGGACGACGATGCGGTCGACGTCCCGGATGGTGCTGAGGCGGTGGGCGACGATGAGGGTGGTGCGGCCGCGCATCAGCTGGTTGAGCGAGTGCTGGATGGCGCGCTCGGTCTCGGTGTCGAGGGCCGAGGTGGCCTCGTCGAGGAGGAGGATGGGGGCGTCCTTGAGGAAGGCGCGGGCGATGGCGACGCGCTGGCGCTGGCCGCCGGAGAGGGAGCTGCCGCGCTGGCCGACCGGGGTGTCCATGCCTTGGGGGAGGGCGCGGATGAAGTCGAGGGCGCCGGCGAGGCGGGCGGCCTCGTCGACCTGGGTGTCGGTGGCGCCGGGGCGCCCGAGGCGGATGTTCTCGCGGACGGTGTCGTCGAAGAGGACGGGCTCCTGGGAGACAAGGGCGATGGCGCCGCGAAGCTCGGCGAGGCGGAGGTCGCGGAGGTCGCGCCCGTCGAGGAGAATCCGGCCGGAGGAGGGGTCGTGGAAGCGGGGGATGAGGTTGATGAGGGTGCTCTTGCCGGCGCCGCTGGGCCCGACGAGGGCGACGGACTGGCCGGCGGCAATGTCGAGGGATATGTCGGACAGGACGGCATCCTCGCCGTAGCGGAAGCCGACGGCCTCGAGGCGAAGGGTGCCGCGGACGGGGCCGAGGGCGGGGGCGTCGGCGCGGTCGGGGACGTCGTCGGGGGCGTCGAGGACCTCGGCGAGGCGGCGGAGCCCTACCTCGGCGAGGCGGAGGAGGTTGCTGACGCGACCGAGCTTCTTGACGGGCTCGTAGGCCATGTAGAGCGCGGTGACGATGAGGAGGAGGTCGGGGAGGCCCAGGCCGATGTCGGCCCCGACCCAGACGGCGAGGGCGACGCCGCAGGCGGCGACAATCTCGAGGAGGGGCGAGAGGGCCTTCTCGTAGCGGGCGATGCGCGTGTTGATGCGCAGGGTCTCGTCGGCCAGGACCCGGTAGCGGACGAGCTCGCGGGCCTCGAGGTTGTAGGCCCGGACCTCGCGGGGGGACTGGAGGTTCTCGATGAAGACGGAGCCGAGGCGGGCGTGGTGCTCGGCGGCGAGCTGGGCTCGGCGGCTGAGGGCGAGGCCGACCCAGCGGACGAGGAGGACGGAAACGGGGGTGGCGGCGAGGCAGAGGAGGAACTGCCAGCCATCGGGCAGGCTGAGGCAGGTGAGGACGACGGCGCCGGTGGCGAAGACCAGCATGAAGGGCTGGATGACGAGGTCGTTGGTGACGTCGACGAGGACGATGCGGACCGATTGGACGTCGGAGGTGAGCCGCTGGAGGAGGTCGCCGGTCGGCATCCGCGAGAAGAAAGCGACGGGTAGCCGCTGGATCCGGGAGAAGACCGCGGTGCGGACAGAGTCAATGACGCGCAGGCCGGCGACGTTGATGCAGACGTTGGCACCCCACTGGGCCAGGCCGCGGAAGGCGAAGACGGAGGGGAGGAAGAGAACGGCGAAGGCGACCTCGCGGCCCGGGGGAAGGCGGAGGGGTTCCCAGCCGAGCCAGGCGGGGAAGGTGAGGAGGGGCTGGGCGCGCGTGGCGGCGTCGCCGAAGGCCGCGGGGAGCACCTTGCCCACAAGGAAGGGGACGCCGAGGGCGCTGGCGACGGAATAGACGATGCCGAGAAGAATGGCGACGACCAGCAGGCGGCGACTGCCCCGGAGGTGGCTGAGGTAGTCTTGGCGACGGCTGGGCACGCGCCCAGCGTGGCGAGGGAGGGGCTGGAAGGGAACGGAAAAAGCGCCTCGGCGCCGATGGGGGCGAGGGAGGCTGTGCCCTGCGGGTTGGAATGATCCCTGGGTTGAGGGAGGGGGCGGAACAGGTTCTCGCGCCGCTCACGTGTCCGTTGTCACCTCCGAGGGAACGCCGCGCGAGCAAGGCGATGCGGGCTTGCCCGGAGGCGGGGGGCGAGCCAAGAAAGGGGAGCCGCAGGTCCCCGTAGTTCAACGGATAGAACATTGGTTTCCTAAACCGAGGATGGAGGTTCGATTCCTCCCGGGGACGCTGGCATGAATCAAGGAGGCACGGGGGCACGGCGGCGCAGGGGCGCCGCAGGAAGTGCACAGGGCACGGCGGCACGGGAGGCACAGGGCCGGGAGAATCACACAGGGGCTCGGGGGCTCGGGAAGAACCCAAGTAATCAAGAAACGGAGGGCGAAGGGATTACACCCGTGCTGCGCAGCTCCCTATTGATTCAAACAAAGAATCTCTGGAGGTTCTAGCTTTCCGAGCCCCTGTGCCCCTGTGCCGCCGTACCGCCGTGCCTCTGCGTTCACTATCCCCTTTCCCTGGGAGGCGGTTTGGTGTTGGCTGGAGGACACTTTACCACCGTGCCCGCCAAGAAAAAAACCTCCTCCGCCAGCCGCAAGGCGCCCTCGCGCCGACGCTCGCCCTCCCGTGGCGCGTCGCGCGCGGCCGCACCCTCGACGTCGACCCCCGAGGCCGCCCGGGGCTCCGCCTCGGAGCGCATCGCGCTCCTGATCGACGCCGACAATGTCTCGCACGCCTACCTGCCCGTCCTGAGGGATTTCGTGGGCGAGACGCCCCTGGTCTCGGCCCGGGCCTACGGCGACTTCACCGCGCGCCTGCACAGTTGGCGCAAGATGGCCGAGGAATGGCCGGCGCTGGAGCTGGTCGAGCAGCGCAACTACACGGCGGGGAAGAACGCCACGGATATGCGGCTGACCATCGACGCGGTGAAGCTGCTGGCGGGCAAGGAGCCGCCGACGACGCTGGTGTTCGTGACGAACGACAGCGACTTCACGCCCGTGGTGGAGGACGCGAAGAAGGACGGCGTCCGCATCGTGGTCATGGGCGAGCGCCCGCACCGCGCGCTGCGCAGCGCGGCCCACCATTACATCAACCTCAACGACCTGCGGGACCGGCTGGAGACGAAGGCCGCCGCGGAGACCGACCCGCGCGAGGTGCTCAGGCTGATCGTCGCGGCGCTGCGCGCCCTGCCCAAGCTCGGAGCGGAGGCGGAGGCGGCGCTGGCCGAGGCGGAGCGCCGCCTGCCGCTGGTCGCCTTCGGTCCGGCCAAGCCCGCGCCGAGGTCGCCGCGACCGGCGCGCGAGCCGGAGGCGGGAGGCGGTCGTTCCCGCCGGGGCCGCCGAGGCGCGGGCCGCGCGGAGGAGCCGGCGCCGGCCAAGGAGTCGGCCGGCGGGCACATGCAGGTCGACGCGCACGCGCTGAGGCGCAAGGAGGAGCTGCTGGCGAACGGGCCGCTGATCCAGGCGCTGGTCGAGGCGGCGCGGAGCCTGCCGAGCCAGGACGGCTGGGTGAAGGGGGAGTTCGTGCTGCGCCGGGTGCGCGAGCGGGTGCCCAACTACGACCAGCACGCGCCGCGCTACGCGAAGTTCTACCGCCTGCTCGAGGACACGGGGCGCTTCGAGGTGGAGCTGCGTGGCAGCACGGTCTACGCTCGGCCGACGTCGGACTGAGGGCGGGCGCGGCCGGCCGGGTCAGTCCTGGTTATGGTCCTGGCTGGCGAAGTTATCCTGCGTCTCGCGCTGGAAGTGGCGCCAGACGAGGTAGCCGAGGACGGATAGGACGATGCCGGCGAGCAGGAGGATGTCGGCGGCGCTGCCCTCGGAGAGGGTCTTGGTCCGGTGGGATCCGTGAGCGGTCTCGGCGCCCTCGAGCCGGAGCGCCAGGGGACCAGCCGAGGTGCCGATGCTGCTGATGGAGGGGGCGAACTCGTAGCGGCCGGAAAGAGACGACGGGGGGATGAACTCCTCGCGGGGGTCGCGGCGCCCGACGGTCGCGGGCGGGGGCGGGGGAACCGCGCCCTCGGCCTTGGATTCAGCGGGCGAGGGCGTGGCCATAGCCGTCAATGAGGGCGCGCAGGCTGGCCTCGACGAGGTTGGCGCTGACGCCGACGGTGCCCCAGGCGGACACGCCGTCGGTGGAACGGACAACCACTCGGGTCTTGGCCGAGGTGCCGTCGACCCCGGCGAGAACGCGGACCTTGTAATCGGCGAGCGTGACCTTGGCGAGGCGGGGGAAGTGGGGGGTGAGGCCGGCGCGGAGGGCCTGGTCGAGGGCGTGGACGGGGCCCTCGCCCTCGGCGACGGTGAGGGTCTCGCGGCCGGCGATTCGGACGCGCACGGTGGCCTCGCAGGCGGCGTGGTTGAGGCCGCCGCGGATGGAGACGTGGTAGGTGAGGACCTCGAAGGGGGGGGCGGCGGCCTTGCCGAGGTGGCGGCGGAGAAGGAGGCGGAGGGAGGCGTCGGCGTCCTCGAAGCTCCAGCCCTCGTGCTCGAGGCGCTTGAGCTCGTCGAGGGCGGCGCGGGTGGAGGGGGCGTCCTTGTCGAGCTCGATGCCGAGCTCGCGGGCCTTGAGGACGAGGTTGCTGCGTCCGGACTGGTCGCTGACGAGGACGTCGCGGGCGTTGCCGACGGCAGCAGGGTCGACATGCTCGTAGGCGGCGGCGAACTTGCGGACGGCGTCGACATGGGTCCCGCCCTTGTGGGCGAAGGCGGCGGCGCCGACCCAGGGGCGGCGCGGGTCAGGGGCCTGGTTGGTGACGCCGTCGAGGAAGCGGGAGAGCCCGGTGAGGCGGCGGAGGGAGGCGGCGGGGACGCAGCGCCAGCCGCGCTTGAGCTGGGCGACGGGGATGGCGGCGGTGAGGTCGCAGTTGCCGGTGCGCTCGCCGATGCCGTTGACGGTGCCTTGGATGTGGGAGGCCCCGGCGTCGAGGGAGGCGAGGGCGTTGGCGAGGGCGAGGCCGGCGTCGTCGTGCGTGTGGATGCCGATGGGGACGCCGACGGCGAGGAAGTCGCGCGTGCAGGCGGCGACCTCGTCGGGCAGGGAACCGCCGTTGGTGTCGCAGATGACGACGCGGGAGGCGCCGGCCTCGGCGGCGGCGCGGGCGCAGGCGAGGGCGTAGTCGCGGTCCTCCTTCCAGCCGTCGACCGCGTGCTCGAGGTCGTAGACGACCTCGCGACCGTGGCGAACGAGGTGGGCGACGGTGTCGGCGATCATCGCGAGGTTCTCCTCGGGGGAGCAGCGCAGGACCTCGCGGACGTGGGTGAGGGAGGTCTTGCCGTAGAGAGTGACGACGGGGGTGCCGACAGCGAGGAGGCCCTTGACCTGGGCGTCCTCGGAGGCCTTGACGCCCTTGCGGCGGGTGGAGCCAAAGGCGGCGAGCTTGGCGTGGCGGAGCTTGAGGCGCTTGGCCTGGGCGAAGAACTCGATGTCGCGCGGGTTGGAGCCGGGCCAGCCCCCCTCGATGTAGGCGACGCCGAAGCGGTCGAGCTCGGCGGCGACCCGGAGCTTGTCCTCGACGGAGAAATGGATGCCGAGGCCCTGGGCGCCGTCGCGCAGGGTGGTGTCGTAGACCTCGATGGACCTCGCCATGGGGGGTGCAACTTGGCGGCTGGGGGCGGGAAGGGCAAGAGGGGATGCGGCTTGCCTCGGGCCAAAGACCCCCTGAAATAAGGGTGTATGCGAGCCCTGCCCGCCATCCTGGCCATCCTGGCCGGCCTCGGGGCGAGTGTCCGCCCCGCCTTGGCACAATGGGAAATTTTCGCCGAGCGGATACCCGCGGACGGCAGCTGGGCGACGTACCGGATGAGCGCGATCGAGGAGGGCAAGCCGGACAAGGTGACGGAGATCAGGGTCAGCTCGCGGGACGGCACGGTGGTCCAGGGCGTGCCCTGCGTCTGGCTCGAGATCGAGCCGGTGAAGTGGCTGGGTCAGCGCAACAAAGGCCGGCTGAGCTTCCTGATCCCGCGCGCGATGGACCGGGAGAAGGCGGGCCGGCTGATCAACGAGGCCTACGAGATTTTGTTCACGGACCCGGAGCGCGGCCCCTGGCACATGCGGCCGGAGGACGTGGCCGATGTCTGCGAGCTGGTTGGGCTGAGGGCGGTCTGGACGTTCACCCCGCGGGGCGAGGAGGCGGCCAAGGATGGCAAGGGCGCGACCTATCCCTGCGCGAAGATCGGGCTGAGGGGCGACCTGAGCCTGGACCCGCCCTTGCTCAAGCGCATCGACACCGTCCTCGAGGGCACGATTTGGCGCGACGAGTCGAAGCCCTTCGGGGTGGTGAGGGCGGAGTGGGTGATGACGGAGAAAAAGGGTTCCGACACCGAGGTGGAGCGGCGCCGGATGGAACTCCTGGAATGGGGCCGTGAGACGACGCCCCCCAAGCCGATCGAGCACGGGGACCGCTTCAGCTACTGGAAACTCATCCGGCGCTGACCCGGGGTTGGGGGCTCTTGAAAAAGGCCTGTTTTCCCGCATACAAGTGGGGAAAGCGGAACCTTCCATCCCGCCGCAATGTCACGTTACCACCCCCGCCTAATGCGAAAAAAAGCCCTTGTCGTACCCTTCATGGCACTCGCCGCCGGCGCCTGCCTGGGACCGCTGTTCACGGGCTGCGGCGACGCGTCGGCGAAGGAAGGCCCCCCGAGCTTCAACTTCGAGGTGCAACCCATCCTGGCGACCCACTGCCTCGGCTGCCACGGACCCGACCTGAAGGCGAACAAGGCGGGGCTGCGGCTGGACACGTTCGCGGGCGCGACGGCCAAGCTCGAGGAGTCGGAGGGTCACGCCATCGTGCCGGGCAAGCCCGAGCATTCCGAGATGATTGCGCGCATCTTCGACGAGGATGCGGAGGACGTGATGCCCCCGCCGGAGACCGGCAAGAAGCTGACCGCCGCGGAGAAGGACATCCTGCGCCGCTGGATCGCGTCGGGCGCGAACTATGAGCGGCACTGGTCGTTCAACGCGCCCAAGGCCTCCGAGGCCAAGGACACCTCGGGCTGGTCGCGCAACGGCATCGACCCCCACGTGCGCCAGCGCCTGGCCAAGGCCGGACTGAAGCCCAACGGGGAGGCGGACAAGACCGCCTTGATCCGCCGCGTGAGCCTGGCGCTGACGGGCCTGCCGCCGTCGCCCGACGAGGTGGAGGCGTTCCTCGCGGACAAGACCGAGCAGGCCTACGAGCGGGTGGTCGACCGCCTGCTGGCCTCGGAGGCGCACGCGGAGCACTTCGCGCGGCACTGGCTCGACGGCGCCCGCTACGCGGACACGCACGGGATCCACATCGACAACTACCGCTCGATCTGGCCGTACCGCGACTGGGTCATCCAGGCCTTCCGGGAGAACAAGCGCTGGGACGCCTTCACCATCGAGCAGATCGCCGGCGACCTGATGCCGGGGGCCACGGTGGACCAGAAGGTGGCGACGGGCTTCAACCGGTGCCTCGCGACCACCGGCGAGGGCGGGGCGATTCCCGAGGAGTACCTGGCAATCTACGCCAAGGACCGGGTGGACACCACGGCGACGCTCTGGCTCGGGCTCACCATCGGCTGCGCCTCGTGCCACGACCACAAGTTCGACCCGATCAGCATCCGGGACTTCTACCAGTTCGCGGCGTTCTTCCGCAACACCACGATGTCGGGCCTCGACGGGAACAACGCCAACCATCCGCCCAACCTGCTGGTCACCCAGCCCGCCGACCGGGCGCGGATGGCCGAGCTGGACAAGGCAGCGGAGGGGCTGCAGGCCCGCCTGGCGGCCGCTGCCAAGCCCAGGGACGCCGACGCCGCGGCCTGGGCGGGCAAGGTGGCGCTGGCGCCGACGCCCGAGGTATCGATCAGCCTCAACACGCCGGGTGACATCTCGGCGAGCGTCGAGGGTAAGGCCTCCTTCCTCGGTAACGGCATCGGCTTCGACGGGCTCGGCATCCTCGGGCCCAGCCCCCAGATCACGGAGGGCACGCTGCAAGGGATGGCCCTGAAGGGCGCGCCGGTCCTGGCCGGCAAGGGCGCCAGCTGGAGCGCCTGGATCTATTCCACGGGAAGGGGCAACGGCCCGGTGTTCTCCCGGATGGACTCGGCGAGCGCCTACCGGGGGATCGACCTCTGGCTGGAGGGCGGCAAGATCGGAGCGCACGCGATCGAGAGCTGGGACCGCAAGGCGAACAAGGTGGTCTCGAACCAGGTCCTGCCCGCGGGCTGGCATCACGTGGCCGCGGTCTGGGATGGCACGAAGCCCGCCGCCCAGCGCCTCTCGCTTTACCTGAACGGGACCTTGGCGGCGTTCACCGTGACGAACGGCACCGGGGCCGACACCCTGGCGACGGAGGCCCCCTATCGCATCGGCGCGCGCAGCTCGGGCAACGGCCCGGAGGGCCCCGTCCAAGGCGCCGGAGGCGTCCGCGCCCAGGGCGTCCGGGTGCACAGCCGCGCGCTGACCGCGGCGGAGGTGCTGGCCGAGACGGTCGCCGACCTGACCCGGGACCCGGGTCGCGGGGTGAGCATCGACCACGCCTCCCGCTCGCGACTCCTGCTGCTCGCCTACGGCGACCACGGCAACCCGGAGGTCAAGGCGGTGCGCGACGAGCTGGCGAAGGTCGACGCCGAGCGCGAGGCCATCCGCAAGCGCGGGGTGATCACCCTGGTGATGGATGAGCGGGCCGAGGCTCCCTACGCGCACGTCCTGAACCGGGGCGAGTACGCGTCGAAGGGCGAGAAGGTCGCCGCGGGCACGCCGGGCTCGCTGCACCCCTTCCCCAAGGACGCCCCGCGCAACCGGCTGGGCCTGGCCAAGTGGCTGGTCGATCCGGCCAACCCGCTGATGGCGCGCGTGACGATGAACCGCCTCTGGCACAACCTGTTCGGCGCGGGCATCGTCGAGACGGTGGAGGACTTCGGGATCACGGGGGCGACGCCCTCGCACCCGGAGCTGCTGGACTGGCTGGCGCTGGAGTTCCAGCGCACGGGCTGGGACCATCGGGCGATGGCGAAGACGATCGTGATGTCGGCCACCTTCCGCCAGTCGGCCAAGGTCGACGCGCGCAAGCTGGAGCTCGACCCGGCCAACCGGCTGCTCTCGCGCGGGCCGCGCCACCGGCTGGACGCGGAGGTGATCCGCGACCAGGCGCTGGCCGCCTCGGGGCTGCTGGTGCGCAAGGTGGGCGGGCCCTCGGTCCGCCCCTACCAACCCGAGGGCATCTGGGAGGCGGTGGCGATGAAGGAGTCGAACACCCGGTTCTACAAGCAGGACGCGGGCGAGGGGCTGTGGCGCCGCTCGGTCTACACCTTCTGGAAGCGCACGGCCCACCTGCCGTCGCTCGACATCTTCAACGCGCCCTCGCGCGAGGTCTGCACGGTGCGGCGCGAGCGCACGAACACCCCGCTGCAGGCGCTCGTGACGCTGAACGACCCGCAGTTCGTGGAGGCCTCGCGGGTGCTGGCCGAGCGCGCCCTGGCCGAGGGCAAGGACTTCGACGCCCGCCTGGACGCGATCACCACCCGGCTGATCGCCCGGAAGCTGGCGCCGCGCGAGCGCGCGGTGGCGCGCGAGATGCTCGACGCCGCCCGGCAGAAGTTCGGCGCCGACGCCAAGTCGGCGGCCGAGCTGGTCGCCGTCGGCGCCAAGCCGGCCGCGCACCCCGACAAGGCGGAGCTGGCGGCCTGGACCCTGGTGGCCTCCCAGATCCTCAACCTCGACGAGACCCTCTCCCTCTGAACCGACCATGAACGACATCCTCGACTTCAACGGCGCCATCAACCGGCGGCAGTTCTTCCGCAAGGGAGGCTTCGGCCTGGGCGTGGCGGCCCTCGGCACGCTGCTCGGCGACTCCGCCCTCGCGGGCGAGTCGGCGGGCAGGGTTGCCCAGACGGCGGCGGCCAGGATCGCCCCGAAGGCGAAGCGCATCATCTACCTGTCGATGATCGGCGCGCCGTCGCAGCTCGACCTGTTTGACCACAAGCCGGAACTCTCAAAGCGCTTCAACCAGGACCTGACGTCCTTCCTCAAGGAGTCGGGCCAGCGGCTGACGGGGATGACCTCGGGCCAGTCGCGGTTCCCGGCGGCGCCCTCGATCTTCAAGTTCGCGCAGCACGGCAAGAGCGGGGCGTGGATCAGCGAGCTGCTGCCCTGGACGGCCAAGATGGCGGACGACCTCTGCATCATCAAGTCGATGTGCACCGAGGCGATCAACCACGAGCCGGCCAACCAGCTGATGTTCACGGGCAACATGCAGTCGGGGAAGGCCTCGATGGGCTCCTGGATGTCGTACGGCCTCGGGTCCCTGAACAAGGACCTGCCGACCTTCGCCGTGCTGCACGCCCAGCACTCCTCGCCCCAGTCGAACGTGCAGGCCATCTCGGCCCGCCTGTGGGGCGCGGGCTTCCTGCCCGGCCAGCACGCGGGGGTGACGCTGCGCACGAAGGGCGACCCGGTGCTGTACCTGAAGGACGCCCCGGGCATCGACCGCAACCTCCGCCGGCAGATGCTGGACGGCCTGGGCAAGCTCAACCGGATGTCGTACGAGGCGGTGGGCGACCCCGAGACGCAGGTGCGCATCCAGCAGTACGAGATGGCGTTCCGGATGCAGGCCTCGGTGCCCGAGCTGGCGGACCTTTCCGGCGAGCCGGCCAAGGTGACCGAGATGTACGGCAAGGAGGTCGCCGTGAAGGGCAGCTTCGCCCATTGCGCCCTGCTGGCCCGGCGCCTGGCCGAGCGCGGCGTGCGCTTCGTGCAGATCTTCCACCGCGGCTGGGATCAGCACGGCAACCTGCCGAAGGACCTGGCGGACCAGTGCCGGGACATCGACCAGGCGTCGTGGGCGCTGGTGCAGGACCTCAAGCAGCGCGGGATGCTGGACGACACCCTGATCATCTGGGGCGGCGAGTTCGGCCGCACGGTCTACAGCCAGGGCACGCTGACCCAGACGAACTACGGCCGCGACCACCACCCCCGGGCGTTCACGATCTGGATGGCGGGCGGCGGCGTGAAGCCGGGCTTCGTGCTCGGGGAGACGGACGAGTTCTCGTACAACATCACGCAGGACCCCGTGCACATCCGCGACCTGCACGCGACGGTGCTCAACCTGGTGGGCCTCGACCACGAGAAGCTGCACGTGCGCTACCAGGGGCTGGACCAGCGCCTGACGGGCGTCGAGCACGCCAAGGTCGTCAAGAAGGTGCTGGCCTAGCCCGGCCGGTTATCCGCGACAGGGGCCCGCCGATGGCGGGCCTTTTTTTGCGCCGCCCGCTCAGACCTCGAGGTTGTCGATGAGCCGGGTGGCGCCCGCGTAGGCGGCGACGAGGAGGACGACCTTGCCCGGCTCGGCGAGCGAGGCGGGTCGGAGGTCGTCGGCCGAGGCGAGGTCGAGGTACTGGAGGCGGAGGCCGGGCTCGGCGGCGATCACGGCATGGGCGGCGGCGAGGACGGCGTCGCGCGAGCGGACGCCGGAACGGGCGAGGTCGCGGGCGGCGAGGAGGGCGCGGGGGATGGAGGCGGCGGCGGCGCGCTCGGCGGGGGAGAGGTAGCGGTTGCGCGAGCTGCGGGCGAGGCCGTCGGGCTCGCGCGAGGTGGGCGCCTCGAGGATGCGGACGGGCAGGTCGAGGTCGCGGGCCATGCGGCGGATGACGGCGAGCTGCTGGAGGTCCTTGCGGCCGAAGGTGGCGACGTCGCACCCGCAGGCGTTGAGGAGCTTGAGGACGACGGTGGCGACGCCGCGGAAGTGGCCGGGGCGGTGCTCGCCGCAGAGGCCCTGGGAGACGGTGTCCTCGGCGACCCAGGTGGAATGGCCGGGGGCGTAGAAATCGGCGCCGGGGGCGAAAAGGACGTCGACCCCCCTGCCCTCGCAGAGGCGGCGGTCCTGCTCGAAGTCGCGCGGGTACTTGGAGAAGTCCTCGGCGGGCCCGAACTGGGTGGGATTGACGAAGAGGGAGACGACGGTGAAGGGCGCGTGGGCGCGCGAGAGGTCGACCAGGGAGAGATGGCCCTCGTGCAGGCAGCCCATGGTGGGCACGAGGCCGACCTGCTTGCCCGCGGCCCGGGCGGCCGCGACGGCGGCGCGGAGCTCGGGGACGGTGCGGGCGATGAGCATGTTGATGAGGGGCACGGGGGCACAGGGGCCCAGTGGCACGGGAGGCTGAATGAATTAATGGCTGAAGCGATGGACGGATGAAAGGATGAAGGAATAGGCGCGCCCGCCCCGCCCCTTCGCATCCCTGCCCCGAGGTCACCCGAGGGGCTCTCCCTCCCGTGCCCCTGTGCTGCCGTGCCGCTGTGCCCCTGAGAATACAGAGCGGCCCTCCGGTGAGGGAGGGCCGCGAAAGAGGTGGCCGGAGTCGGAATCGAACCAACGACACGGGGATTTTCAATCCCCTGCTCTACCAACTGAGCTATCCGGCCGTCAGGGGGAGAGCAGACCGCCTTTCGGGGCGGCTGTCAAGGTTGGGCGGGGGCTCAGAACTCGAATTTCCAGGGGGAGAGCCGGCGCTGGACCTCGGCGACGACCTCGGCCTCGCCGGCCTGGCCCTTGGGCGAGACGAAGGTGACGGAGAATCGGACGAAGGCGCCGCAGTCGTCCCAGGGCACGGTGGAGATGAGATGCTCGGTGATCATCCACTGGGAGAAGGCCTCGCCGGAGTCGAAGGCGACGCGGGCGCCGCCGGGGCCGGTGGCGGCCTTGGGGGCGGGCATGTAGAGGAAGAAGCCGGCGCCGGGCTTGCGGACTTGGAAGCCGAGCTTGGCCAGCACGCCGACGAGGAGGTCCATGCGGCGCGAGTACTTGGCGGCGATGGCGCGGGGGATGGAGGCGTCGTCGAGCCCGGCGGCGCCGGCCTTCTGGATGCCGAGGAACTGGCCGGAGTCGGTGTTGTCCTTGACGTCGCCGTAGGCGCGGACGAGGAGGGCGTTGCCGGCGACGAAGCCGATGCGCCAGCCGGTCATGTTGTGGCTCTTGGAGAGGGAGTGGAGCTCGACGGCGACGTCCTTGGCCCCGGGGACCTGGAGGATGGAGAGTTGCTCGGCGCCGAAGTGGAGGGAGCCGTAGGCGGCGTCCTGGACGATGACGAGGTTGTGGCGCTT
>Ga0315903_10007993_pt1 | contig 13116 bp, 7 predicted proteins | sample LakEriMetagenome_7_FD_203524 | JGI IMG/M metagenome (GOLD analysis project Ga0315903, IMG submission 203524) | Freshwater fungal communities from buoy surface, Lake Erie, Ohio, United States - Buoy 2 MA119 | ecosystem: Environmental > Aquatic > Freshwater > Lake | place: USA: Lake Erie, Ohio...
TAGGCTTCCTTTACGAGCAACTGCTTTACCTGCACGTAGTTTTGCAACTGCGAGACGGATATCGGCTGCTTTCAAGGTGTGTGCGCCAGTAACGTTTGTTGTTGCTGTTGCGCGAGTACCTGAAGCGTTGCTTGCGTAGATTACGTTTGTTCCAGCGCGAAGTTCTGTTTGAACGATTTCGTCAATGGAATCTGCCATATTGAACGCAACAATGTTTGCAATTGCTGGGTCAACTTCAGCAAGTGACATCAATTGCAGTTTGCGAGTGGTTAGAACTGCGTTACCGTATTCGTTAAGAACTACGGTTACTGCAGTTGGAGCACCAATTGCTACTGAATCTGGGTCAACTTGTTCTGACAAAGCAGTTGTTGCTTTGCTTAGGTCGCTGTAGATTTGGAATACTACAGATGAACCTGGCATTGATTGGCGTGCTGGTCGTTTGTCTGCGACTGAACGTAGTAATGGTTGAGAGCGTAAAGCAAACTCAACTAGACGGTCATATGCTTTTTGTACGAGACCTGCACCATTAGATGGTGTAAAGGTACCTACGTTATCGGCACTTGAATATTGACCGCCACCAAGACCACCGTTAGTTGCAGCAGAACCACCAGAGAGCGCGGTATATGCATTAGCCATTTCGGTTTATTTCCTTTGGTTGTAGTTAGAGCCTAAACCTCGCCGCCTTGTTGGAAAATCATATTTGTGATTTCTTCAGCAGATTCTGCATTTTGTAATCTCAAATAAATATCATCCAAGCCAGCAGGAGACTGGGCATTAGCAGTAACAGCATCAATTTGTCTGAGTGTAGCCAAATCTGGCTTCACATCATTGGGCGTTTGTACTGTTAAGCCAAAGACATCAGCATTTTCAGCAATCCAATTGTCAATGACATCTGGATTAGCCTCAATATCTTGAGGTATGAATTTTGCTATCTTTGGACTAACGCCCTTGCTTTCAAGAACGGATTTGATAACGTTCTGGCGTTGTTCGGATTTAATACTAGACAATTGCGTTTCCATTTCGGAAAGAATTTTTGTCTTAGTTTTTAGTTCCTTGCGAAGTTGCTTTAGCAAATCGCTGTCAGAACCTTGACGTTGCTTAGAATCTTCCAACTCTAAGTCCTCGTCTTCATCATCCCATTCTTGATATGTGTTGCTCATCGCAACGCTCCCATTCTATTGTTGTTAGTCGCAAGCCTCACATTAAATCTGGGGGGAAATATTGTGGCTCTTGCTACCAGTCTTATACTCCCGTAGGGGCTGGTCGGTCCTACTGAGGGTCTATTGTTAGAACGCGCCCGCAGTGCCTTTGCTTAGAGAAACAGTTGAAGTACCTGCTTGTCCAGCAAATGTGGCTTGTTCTTTCTCTTGTAATTTCTTACGTCTTTGTGATTGTAAACCAAAGAATGCTTCTTGTTGAAGTTCTTCAGCAAGACCAGGTGTTTGTTCACCGTAGATTTGTGAAAGTTTTTCAGTAGTTGGCATTGTTTGAGCAAGTTCACCAAAAGCCTTTTTAGATGTACCATACACATCATAAGTTTTTGCTGTCTCTAATTGTTTTTGTAAACTTGAAATGTTTTCTTCACCAATAGCAACACCTGAAGTTAATGCAGCAGTTTTAATTTGCGCCTTCTCAATATTGCGTACCAAGTCTTGGGCTGAAGTTCCACCCATTAACAATGCTGATGCTAATTGTGTACGTTGAATGTTAGGGTCACTAATACCATAACCTGTTAAATAACTACCAATTTGTTCACGAAGTTGTGGGTCAGCGTTATCAATTCTAGTAAACACATTTTGAATACGGTCTCGTGTTTCGGCAGGGGAAACAGCACCACCAATAAGTTTTGCAAACGTATCAGCACTTGCTAATGTTTCTAAACCTGACTGTGCAAGAAGGTCACGATAAGTTTGCTCTGCTTCTAAATATTGTGCCTCAGAGTAAGCATATAAGCCTTTTGCTCTACGACCTTCATTACCAAGAAATCTTGTTTTATATTCTGGTGTTTGACGAAGTTGAATAACTGCTTCATCATCAGATAAACCTTGTTCCATAAAAGTTCTAACAACAGGAACAAGTGAACCTAAACCATAACTATTAAAAGTATCTTCAAGTACTTTAAAAGCACTTTTACGGTTTGCTTCATCTCTTCTTAAAAGTTCAGTAGTTGCAGGGTCAGTACCTTGCCCAACACCACGACCACCAGCAATAATTTCTACAGTGCCATCACTGTATCTTCTAGTGATTGTTCCATCGCCGTTATCAGTATCTGTAAAAGTTAAAGGTTTAATACTTGTATCAGGTTTAATACCCGTGTCAGGTTTAATTTTAGTGTCAGGTTTAGTACCTGTGCTAGGTGGTCTACCTGAAGGAAGAATACCTGGTTGAGGTTTAATTGCAGAAGGTCTGGCTGTACCACCAGAAGATGGTTTAGAAGGTTGCAAATATCCAGAACCAGGACCAATAGGACTTTTTGATGTAGAAGATTTTGATGGTGAAATTACAGGACCTGGAACCTTTTTAGGAGTAGCCATTTATACCATCCCAAATTTAGAAAGAATATTGTTAGCAAAATTAGCAGCAGTCTGTGCAGCGTTTTTAGTGTATTGCCATAATGGACTTTGACGCATTCTATTTTCAAAATCTCCTAAAGTTTCTAAGGTTTGACCACTAATTGCACGAGCAATGTCTTTATCAAAAACATTTAAAGATTCAATAGGAACTTCAAGAATCTGTGCTTTTTTAGCCATATATTGTGAAGCAATTTCTTTAGGTGACACATTTTGGTCAATAAATGGTGCAAGAACAGGATAAGTTGCTTTAGAGATATTTTTTAATTTCTCGGTAATAAAATCAAGTTTGCCATCTTTAAGATATTGCACAGCATAGCCACGAACATCTGCATCAGGGATAACAACACCATAATCACTAGCAAACTTACGAATAGCAGATAAACCAGCATTAAGTGTTGGACCAGCATTTTTAATACCTTGTTTTTCTAAAACTTTACTTACAAAATTTAATGCTAATGATTCTCTGTCTTCTTTAGTAGCAACACCACCAACAGTAGTTGTTGTTGCATTACCCTCAGCATCACGGGTAGTAATAGTTCTTGCAGAAAGATTCTTTTCTAAATTACCTAATGCTTTTGTAAAAGAAGCAATCTCTTTAGCACCAGGAAGTATTCCTAAATAATCTTTAAACGCTGCAGTAATAATTTGTGCAGCCTCAGCAGGTGTACTTGTTTGACGACTAGTAGTAGCACGAGTACCAATACCTTGAGTTTGTGCCGTAGTTAATCTAGTAGTGGCATAAGAACTAAAATCTTTTTCAGGAGCCAAATAAAAATCTGTTAATAGATTAGTATAACCTTTTTCAACAGATGACCTAGAAGGATTTTTACCTGAAACTAAACCTAATCTTTTAAGAAGTTCAACAGTATCCTGATATTGTGATTGGTCAGCAGCACCACGAGTTTGTCTAAACTTGGCTAACTGGCTAGCCTTATCGGTTGCAACACCATTAATAATTTTTCTATTACCATAACCAGATTGACCAACAGCAGCAGCAGCGCCCTGATTATAATCTGGAAGTATGGCAGCAAAACCCCCACCACCACCAGGTGGTGTTGGAATTGTATTAGTTGTTGTAACGCTCATTATCTAATTGGCTCCAATGGGTCTGCTTCAAGGAATCTGTCATACCAAGAAGAAAATTGTGTATTATTTCTTTTCAAAGTACCTACGTAATAATCCCAAAGTTCTCTTAAATCAGCATTTTCACCAGCAGTGATAGTGCCACTCATACCTTGTTCTTTACGTTTTGCTAACTCTAACATTAAAGTATCTCTTGAATCCATATAATCTTGCATAGTTGCCCACGCAGGTTGAATGGTTTCAGGAAGACTACTCATAAACTTTTCATTTTCTAATATTTTATCAATACCAACAAGTGTTTCTTTCCACTTACCAATAGTGAAAGATAATCTATCATTTGCCCACTCAGGGTATTTATCACTAATTGCTTTAATTGCTTCATTCTTAAAATCAGCAAGTGCCTTACCTTCAGCAGAATTTAAAGAAGTAATACCAGTTGTTTCCATCTGAGCATTAATAGCATCAGATAATTTACCGTACTCAATCCAACCAGCACGAACATCTTGTCTTTTAACTTCAGACAATGGGTCTAATTGACCTCTAAAAGATTCTTTACTACCAGGAACTGGTGAATTTTTTAACTGCCAAACATACACTGCCTGGTCAAATTCACTTTCTACTTGACCATTGTTAGTAATAAGTTGAATCAAATATGGGTTACTTTGATAAACATCTGCAACTAGATTACGATTCTTTTTAGCATTATTAACTGCTTGAGTTGTAAAATCCATACCAGTTGTTGCACTGCTACCAGAATAGGCAAGAGTGAAGTAATCTGGGTAATCTTCGTAAAATCTTTGAGCAGGTGTTTTGCCGTTTAATTCACCTTCAGTTTTATACTTGTTCCACATTCTAATATATGGTTCATATTCTGAAGTAAATCTAGGTTGGAAAGGAAGAGTCATAGAACCAATAAAACGCAAAGTCATCATTGCATCATTTTTGCGTCTTACTTCATCAAATGTTGGCTCGTCTGGTCTTTTACCTTCTTGCCATCTTTGACGTTCAGTTGCATAAATACTTTGAAGTTGATTTAAGTAATCTTTATCTTTAGTTCCAGCCATTAAAGATTTCATTCTTCTTAACTGAGAAGACATAATAATATCGTATGTTGTTTCAGTTGGACCAAGTGGAAGAATAGCATCTAACACACCACGCGCTGGTACATAGAAACCAAATTGTTCAGTTAATTGTTGGTTAATATCTGGACTGTTCTTAACAATAACTGATGCTGGTACTTGAGCAAGTGGACCAAATCCTGGACTCCACCAAGGTTCACCTTGGAACATTAAGTTTAAAGAGTTTTTAGGAAACTGCATAGTAGTGTTATTACTTACATACTTCTTTAACCAATCAGGCATAACTTCACCTAGTTGCAAAGAAATCCAAGTATCACCACTACGTGGGTCTTTTTCAGTAAAACCTGCACGGTCTGGTGCACTCCAAATTAGATTAGCACGACCAATAACGTTTGGATTTTCGTAAGTTAATCTACCCCAAGTGCGCATAGTATTTGCGTATGCTGCAAAGAATGGAGAAAGGTAGGACATAAATGCTGTTGGTCCACTATATCTGTTAATAGTGTAAGCAGTTGCTTCCATTTCTTTTCTAGCCATACGGTGAGCAGTCTGTTCTAAATTACGAAACTCACCATTTGATAAACCTTTTTTAACTGCTTCTTTACCATATTCTGCAACTTTACGGTCAACAAGTTCATTCATTGACCTACGATAAACAGCAGCATACAAAGGATGGCGAACCATAACATCTTCAGGTAAAGCACCAAGGCGTTTAAATAAACTTGCTGTTATTTCTTGATACTTTTGCCAAACAGTTTTAGCATCATCTAAACCAAACATTTCACCGTGAATAGGTGATAAATCGCCTCTACCCTGTAATCTGTTTCTAATCTCATTTAAAGAAACATCACGTTTAGCAATGTCTCTACGTAAAGATTCATCAGGGAAAGCGTTTTTAACGTTAACTTCTTGTCTGGCTACCCAGTCTCTTACAGTAGTAACATCTTGACCACTGTTTAATAAGTCAGTACGAAGTTTATTATTGCCTTTTACGGCAGCAACTATTTCATCAACAGTTTTACCTTCAAGAATTAAACGCGTTACTTCATCGTTTCTATACTGGCGTGAAACAACATAGGCAGCATTCCAATATTCTGGTGATGCTTTTTTCTTACCAGGTGTTGATATTAATTTACCTTGAGCATCATAAGTAGGTGGGTCAATTTTACCAAAACCTTTACTTATTAAAGTACCATCAAGTTGAATTTTTGATATAGCGTTTTGTGATTGTAATTCTATTGCAGTACGTGCAGTTGCTGACCCAGAATTATGAGCGTATAAACCAAGGTCTCCAGCAAAAGCATCATTTAGCATTAAACCATCGTGGTTGTACATATTGCTAAACTTATTAACGCGTGGGTTTCTTGCATACTTTGCGTCAAAATCCATTGCTTGTTGAACTTTGGTATCAACTATAGCAGACTTGTTTTTTAAGTCTAGTTCTAGTTTTTTAATATCATTCTTAATAGCAGTTTTTTGAGACTTTAAAGTAGCCTTAGCAAGATTTTCTTTTGCAGCATTTAATGTGGTAAGAATAGAATTAACTTCTGCGCGTGCAATAATTAAATCTTTTGAAAATACATCTTTTAGTTCGTTAAAACTAGCATAGTTTTTAGGTAAACCTAATTCTCTTTGCGCTTGACGTATTAACGCTTTTTCGGTTATGTGCCTATATCTAACATCTTTAACTGTTTCTTTAAGGCTTGTTCCCATAAATTTTAAGTATTCGTTTGCAGAACCAAGGTACGCCATAGCACGTAGAGAACCTTCAGTTACGTTACGAATAGTGTAACCTAGGCGTAGAAGAACAGATGGTTTCCAAATGTAGTTAAACATATCGTAACCTGTTGAAACTCTTGCACGTAATCCTAATTCTGTTCCACCGTTTTTAAAATGCTGTTTAGCAATTCTTTCAAATGCTTTAGCATCAACTAGTGGAATACCTTTAGCAAGTTGTGAAGATAGTTGTCTAGTTGGAATAATATGTTGGTCTTCTACAACGAAACCTGTTTTACCACCTTGTTTAATGATTTCTATAAGTTCGCGACGTTTTTTTGCAAGAGTGTAATAAACAACATCACTATGTGTTGCAAGATTATCTGCAGAAACACCTGGAAGGTCACGTAAAAATTGTGCTTTTTCTGCTTCTGTTAGTTTAACATTTAAACCGTATTTTGCACCAATGTCTCTAAGACCTTCTTTTTCGATAGCATCAACGGCTTCTTGACGTGTTAAATCGTCAGCAGCATCCCCATATTTTTTTAATAATTTACGTTTTTTATTTGCTCCTTCTACGCTTTTCCAAGCAGGAACACTATTCATCCAAGCAAGCATTTCACCAGAAGAACCTGTTGAGTCAACACCTTTAGTTCTAACCCAACCTGAAGGTACTTCACTTCTAGAAAAAGCAACAGTTTTAATAGCAAGACCATAAGGTCCTTTTGCTGGGTATTCTTGAACAAGAATATTGCTACGTTTCTCAGCACGTATTGCGCGACGTTTTTCTATTGAAGAAAACTTTGATGCACCAGTACCAAGTATTTCATTGTAAGTTAAGTTAATAGCATTACGAATTTTTGGGTCTTCTAATGCAAGTGATTGAATTTCTTTTTCAAGTTTAAGTTTAATATCTTTATTTTTAGCAAGCCAAGCATTAACATCGCCACCTGCTTCAGCAACTGCTTTCATTTCAATATTTAATAAATCTAATTCGCCTGTTGCTCTATCAAGTTGTGCACCATATTTAGCAAAATTAGGGCTATTCCATATTTTAAGTTTTGCTGCCTTGTCACCTGTGGCTGCTTTCATAACTGTTCTAGCAACCTCAACGGCTGCTTCTTCAGCAGAACCGTATTTAGCAATAAGTTCAGGGGTGTTAAATTGTGATACATTAATATCACTTAATACAGAAGCAAGAAGTTCTGGGTTAGATGACCTTGAAGGAATACGGTGTGCTATTACTTTAGAAAAATCTGAACTATCTTGTACAGCAAATCTTAAAAATGTGTCCCAACCTTCACTTTTATAATCTGTTTTTAAACCAAGTTTAGGGTCTAATACACCTTCAAATTCTTTACCAAGTATTTTACCACCACCGCGTGCAACTTTTACTGCTTTGCCAAGTTTAGCAAGTGGGTCAGTGTACCAAGTTACAGCAATATCTGTTAAACCAGTTAAAAGTCTACCAGAAAATTCATTATAGAAAGCCTGTTTACGTTGTTCAGCATCATAAATGTCAAAAGAACCTTTAAACATTGTTGGACCAGATTCTTTACCAACTAATGATGTTCCTTTTGCTGCAAGTTTCATTGGTGAGAAAAGAAGGTCGCCAACAAGTGAACCAGATGCTAAAGCCTGTCCTGGGCTTATATCTTTAGCGTATTCTCTGTAAGTTTCACCAACATCAGATAGTTGAAAACCATCTTTATAAACAGGATTATCTTTATCTGTTAATAATAAACCTGTACTGATGGTTCTACCGATTGGTTTAGAAACTTTTTCATAGTAGGTGGTGAAAAGATTACCTACTCCACGCGCAGTGTTGACTGCCCAATCTGAAATTAAACTCATTGATTATATTCCGTTGTTATAATTCTTATTATTTCATCGTGGTCTTCATCTGATAATGAAGGAATGTGCACTAGTCCCCAACCAAGTCCTGCGTTTTCGTTGCCAAGTGCTTTTAAATATTTGCCAAAATTAGTTGCCCAACGTGGAGTTTCCATTTATAACTCCTGTGAAGGCGATACTTGCTCTTGTTCTGGGGCACTTACTTGTTCTGGGGCAGTTACAATTTCACCAGGTTGTGCTTTAAGGTATTTAACAAATGTTCTTAATGATTCAGGTGCATCTTCAGAGTTTGCAGCACGTTCAATCATTGGAAGATAACTAGATAGTTTTGCTAAATCTTGTTTTTGTGGCGAATCAGGTTGACCTGTTCCAATATTTAAACCAATATCAACTGGTCCAGCACCGTCACCAAAAGGCATACCAGTTTCTGGCACTTCATTTGGTCTTTCAGTTTCACTGGTTATAGGAACAACTGCACCCATACCACCAGTTTCCATTGCGTTAAAATTAATTTTAGGAATATTGGTTGGTTGTCCTTGCAGTTTAGCCCCTTGTTGTTGTTCTAATAATGCTTTACCTTCACCATATTTAGTTGAACCCATTTCACGCATAGGTTGTGTGGTTCTTTTAGAAATGTTTTTGTCAACACGTTTAGCGAATTTACCTGTACCTGAAACTTTTTCGGTAGCCATTATTGACCTGCTAGTTGTGAGAGTAATGTTCCAATGTCAGGTGTTCCTTGTGGTGCTGGAGAAGGACCCCCTGGAGGCGCTTCAACTGGGGCAGCAGGGACAGGTTGCCCGACAGGAGCAGTCATCTCAGCAGGGGGAACTTGTGGTGCTGCAGTAGGAGCAGGTTCTGGTGCGAAAACTTTTTTAACAGCGTCTTCGATTTGAGTACCTTTTTGTCTCTCTTTGATTACTTCAGCAATGTTCATTACTAATGAACTTGGGTCTTGTCCCTGCGTTGCAAGTTGAGGAATGGCTTGCGCTAAAGCAGCCATAGATGCGTTTAAGTTGTCACGCATTTTTTGTATATCAATTGATTGTTGTTCCCCACCAACATTCATTGACCAAGGTAATTCACGCATAACAAAGTCGCGTGATACTAAATCAGCACCTAGTGCTTGTAGTGAGAAAATTAATGCACGGCTTGGGTCAAGTCCTGACATTAAACCGTAGCGTACTTGAACAGAATAGTCTTTACGAATGTCTTTACGTGGAGAATAAGTTAGTTCAAATCTTGCACCATTAGATGTTGCAATAACACTTTTTTCTTCAGGGAAAAGTTTCTCATCCATTTTAAGACATAGTTTAATTACGTCTTCAAATACGTCTGTTAAAATTTGTTGACCAGTTTTAACTTGGGTGTCAAATGCGCCAAGAAGTGCTTGTACACCTTGTCCTGTAACAACTGATGCGTTAATAACACCTGAACGTCCTTCAGGGTATCTTGCACCAATACGCATTTCACGTTGTAAGATTTCTGCTTCTTGAAACGCAGCAGGTGGAACCTCTAAGCCTACACGGCGAATGTTCTGCGGTTGAGCAGTTCTCAATATTGCATCTGGACCAAAAGCAAATTCTTGAACATCGTTTGGTACTGCAAGTGGTGCGTTAATAGATTTCTCTGCAGCATCCATTGCAAGTTGTGCAAAACGAGCACGAGCGATTTGTACCCACAACACGTCATCAAATTGACCGCGTGGTTCTTCATCAATGCCAGGTCTTTTGGCAACACGTACCATTACTTCACCCATTGGGTTTTCAGTACTGGTAAGAACAAGATTACCTCTGTGAGGTAAATATAAAAGGATAATGTCTTTGTCTTCATAACGAATCATTTCTAACTCGGAATAAAGGTCAACTTCATCCATTCTGTATCCGTTAAGAATTTCTCTTTCAAATTCTGGGAACTCTGTTATTAGTTCAGCAATTGTTTTAACATAACGTTTAGTGTAAGAAACAACACGACCATAACGGTCATATTCTGGGTATGCACCAAGTGGGTTTTCTACACGTATGCGTGGAAGATTGTTTTCCCAATCTGCTTCAATAACAACAGGTAGGAAACCATAAGAACCATACCAGTCTGCGCCTTGATACATTTGTGTTTGCAGACGTGATGACTGGACATAGTTATTTATGATTAAACTTCTGATATCAGCAGATTTTTTTGCACGGTCAGAAGAGTTATCTGTTGTTGTGCAATTAAAAGAAGGTAAAGGTGCTAGAACTTCTGAAACGTCTCTTGCTGCTACGTCAACAAAGTTAGCAACCATAGCCTTGGTTGCACCCTCTGGGAACATTTCAGGAAACACGTTAACAAGGTTGCCCCTACGTACTTCAAGAATGTCAGCCATTCTGGCATCACGGGCTTGGTATCGGCGTTTTAACGCTTCAACTTTGACCGCTATCTGTGTTATATTAAGAGTCACTAAGTTCCTTATGCGTAGAATACTTCTGCTTGTTGTTCAGCGTATGCTTCATCTAAATCAACAACTTGCCTAGTATTTAATTGTTTCATTGAATGCCAACGACTTGTTGTATATCGTTGACTGTAATTTTTTCTTTCCAACCATTCACGAATAACTAGTTCCGTGAACCATAAAGCCATAACCATATCTGAAGCCTGTTTCTTTTTCATATCAGGTTTCCAAATAATTAACTGGTTAATCAGAGCCTTCATTCCCTCACTTCGTTCAGTAGAAGGAAGATGAATCAGGTTTGAGTTTTTTTCGAACTTGTTTTCTCGTACAATCCCAAATAGTGGAGCCATAGATGCAACACCGAAGTCAACGTCCCACTTGTTGTTTCCAGTGAAATGCTCACGAAATTGGATTCCCCTTGAAGATAAAAAGTCTCGTATTGCCTCGTCTTTCGTGAGGAATAATTGGAAGGCATTTTTCTCCGCTACTACAACGTTAGGTTGATATTTTAAAACCCATTCCTCAATCAGTTCCCTAATTTTGGCTGGGGTTGGTTCAGTCATATTAATTGCGTCAAGAATGTAGCGTTCATTAGTTTCAACATTTGCTGCCACAATAACTGCTGCAGTTGCACCAGCCATTGCAGGGTCAATACCCATAACAATGCGAAAGTTTCCACCATCAGGATGACCTGGTGCTTTAAAATTTAACGGACCAATTTTTCTCATACCGTTAACGCAACCAGTTATTGCAAGTGGTGGGAAAATGGAATCATCTTCAACATCTTGTTGCTGATAAACCATTGCCCAAGTTGAGGGGGTGACTTCTGCACGTCTATTAAAGAGCGTAGGACCATCCCACTTAGGATATAATCCATCTGAATCAGGTGTGGTGTCATCGTCGCCGTCCCAAGGTCTATCGGAACGCGCCCATAAAGTCACCCAGTCTTTGGGGTCATCGTGTGTTTCTAACACGGCTGGCATAGCCAAATAAGTAAAAGGTGATTTACCACCAGACCAATGCTCAGGGTTACGTAACTCCCTGTACAAGTCATTAGAAGCAATACGGGTACCAACAATAAGAAGTTTACCGTTCTTACCAAGACGAGTAATAACTTCCTGCTGCAACCACTTAATTTGCTTTTCCCACTCGTGGGCGTTAGCACCAGTGATACAGTCATCCAAAATAATCAAATCGGCGCGGGCACCATAAATCTGACCACCCATACCTAATGCTTGTAAGGTTGGGTCCTTCTCAGAAGAATCCCTAGTCTCAGCACCCAAATACACGGTGTCAGTTTTCCAAGTATCAGCATCATCTTTCCAACCACCATCAGGACCATAAGTTTTTTGCAACTTAGACCACCTAGGGTGGGACAACCTTTGCTTAATAGCATAAACGAACTCGCGTGCCTTATACAAAGTCTTAGACACAATGATGATACGAACATTCGGGTCAAGAGCAATACGATACGTCGAATAGTTAACCGTGATAGTGGTAGACTTCGCGTGCTCAGGAGGAATATTAATCAACACACGGTTACGGGCAGCAGGTTCATAAACCATACTATCGTGCAACCACTCAGGCTCACCCTTCTCAAGAAGGGAAATAAAATTCTGTTGATGTGGAAAAACAGCCATATCAAGATAATCCTGAGAAAACTCTTCAAACGAAATCTTAAACTTATCAGCAGTATCAGAACCTGCCCTAACAGAATCCCTCTTAACCTTAGCATCATCAAGGTCAGACCTAAACTGGTCATCAGACTTAACCCAATACTTCACAGTATCAGGCTTAACCCCAGCAACCTCAGAGGCGGCGTTAACAGTCATACCATTAGCAATAGCCGTTAAAAAATTTTTTTTCTTCTTGGCTGATTCACCCTTAAGATGATGAGATAAACCTGACTTGGCAGCCATTTCGCGCCCCTTTTAAAAATCATAAAATGTGATTGCGACTAGGTTGGGTGGTATTGGAACCCAACCAGTGTAGTATAGTAGTAGTTGTAATACTACCTATAATATTATATTATAGTTGGAGTTGGCTGGTTGGCTTTAATACCAGCCAACCTACAAAAGAACCCCTACACTATAACTAAGGCGTTACCAAACCAACAGGTAACAGAAAAAACCAAACTATTTTTAAAGAAGCACGTTTTCGCAGGTCAAAGACCTACAACACCACATCACCAAACAACCCCCAAAAATATAAAACGGGAGTGAACACATATATGGGCGTTGCAAAATTAACAATGGGGGGTCTTTTTTTTGCGTAGTTGTAGCAAAATTGAACTTGTTTTGGTGCTTGTTGTGCCTGAATAGGTGTGACTAGTGACTATCTGCTGGGACTTGGTTAGGTGTCCCCCGTTTCATATTGTGGAACT
>Ga0315903_10007995_pt1 | contig 13111 bp, 10 predicted proteins | sample LakEriMetagenome_7_FD_203524 | JGI IMG/M metagenome (GOLD analysis project Ga0315903, IMG submission 203524) | Freshwater fungal communities from buoy surface, Lake Erie, Ohio, United States - Buoy 2 MA119 | ecosystem: Environmental > Aquatic > Freshwater > Lake | place: USA: Lake Erie, Ohio...
TTTTGACCGACATGTTTTAAGTCGAAAACTAGGTGTGTTAGATCCACTCACTGTTCAGAAAATAAAATCCGCATTGCGTGATATTCTGAATCTTTGATGCAGCGAAAATAGAAAGCCGGTGATTCGATGTTCGACCTTCGACCTTCGACCTTCGACCTTCGACCTTTAGACTTTCAGACTTCTTCATCCGACTCACTAAGCCGGCCAGAGGCGCGGCTCTCCAGTATTCTACTCCGTGTACTCCGTGCTCTCCGTGGTTCAACTTCTTTATATGTATCTCGCTTCGCAGCCAGCCAGAGGCGCGGCTCTCCAGTATCACTGCTCACTCGGCACGATTCATTCTCTTAATCTACGCTCGAAAATCATTTGATTTTCTCCCAATCGATCTGCGTTGCTCCGTATTCTTGGAGGAATGTTTTAAGTTTAGCATCCGCCTCTTCGAGGGGGATTTTTTTTTGTATCCATGGAAGGTTGCCGTACCAGGTCGAGATGGATACGTAGGCCCAGCGTTGATCGAGACCGAGGAGGAGCCGATCTTTCATATCTAATAGGGTTCGATCGAGGTGGTCGTGGGTGGTGAGGTGGCTACCTACAAAGAAGTAGTAGGTAACGCAGTCGAAGGATTGATATTCTGTCTGCTCATCATTGGTCGGGATGGATTGCACGGAGAGCAATCGGCGGACGGTGATTTTTCGGCCGTTATCCAAGGTGATAATAATATCTGTGGTGTTATTGATGATGTGCCCCTGAGAAGGCATACAGCGTTCGGGGCGGTGGATGGAGTTATTGAGATCGTGACCCGAGAGCACGATGGAGAGATCGATCCGATCTGGTATAGGGTTTCCGTATAGCAGATCGAATTCACCGGGACGTGCTTTGAGGCAGATCGCTTTGGAGAACTCGGTATCGGCTGCAAGGGTATCGATTTCTTCCTTACTTGCTGGGATAGGTCGGAAGACCCAGCCAGCGACGCTGGCTGGGAGTTTCATGCTGACGGCGGACGGGATCATGGATCCGGTTTGCGGCAAGAGATAGACCAGCACCAAGAGCAGAGCTATGCACAGAGGAAGCAACACGTATCGAACTTTCGGTAACATCAAGGTAAAGATCAGGGGCTTGTAGGATTGCTCTGGACGGAAACTCTGCGGACTTGGCGGCGCTTGCCTTTTTTCCATGGCAAACCACCTTCTAACAGGGAATGAATCATCAATAGTAGAAACATTGAAAACGGATAGAACAGCAGCAAACCAGACCAATCATGCCAAGTGGTGGATGCCCATTTCTGATCGCCATATTCCGCAATAAGGAAAATGGAAATGATACGCAGGGAATTACCAATGATAGCTAAGGGGATGGCACTGAGGAACAGGACCGCTTTTTTCCAGAGCGAAAATTTTGCAACAAACGCCCAAGCGGCGGAAATCATCAGCAATGCCATAAGCGAGCGAATACCACTACAACCATGCGCGATACTGAGTGGTTTCCAATCGCCTTCCACAGGTAATACCATGGTGCCTTTGGTGAAGGTTTCCACACCAAACAAACCCGATCCATGATGCGCGAGGTATGTAGCTAACAATTGCAGATGCGTGGTGGCTTGCTGGAAGGAAGGCAAAGGTATAGCAATCCAGATAAAAAACAAAGGGAAGGCCAAGATTTTAGCAACCTGCCAACCCCAAAGATATAGTACGGAGCCCCAAAGTATGAAAGGCAATCCCCCAACCGCCACGCGTGGCTGCAGGGTTCGATAGGCTATTAGATAAAACAGACAACCCAGAACAATCCATGCCAAACCCCATAAGCTTCCGGGTTGAATTAAAGCTCTAATATCCCTGAACCGATAAACGATCAGTCCGATGATGACAAACGGCACAATTTTTCCATGTTCGTAATCTGTTACAGGAGTCCAAGTGCTACGCAACCAGCCCAAGGCAGATCGTCCATGCCCCGGGCCGTATCGAGTCTCGAAGCAAAAAAACCAGACAAGAACCAACGTCGTCACCCCAACAGAAACCCAAAGTCCCCAGTTGATCCCTACAGCACGAGAACCAGATGCTTCTGGGCTGGTTGTGGAAGTGGATGAGGACATGGTGGATAAGATGGTCAAAGAAATATGAAATTTCAAATCTCAAATTTCAAATCTCAAGAAGAGAGGAGGAAGAGTCACTGGTGTCGAAGGTCTAAAGGTCGATGTTCCAACTTTACATAAGCCAAATCGCACCAGCGATTGTAACTCAGACTTTCAGACTTTCAGACCTTCGACTCAATGGATCATCAAGCCGGCCAGAGGCGCGGCTCTCCGGTATCAATGCTCACTTGGCACTTTCCCCCCTCTATAAAGCATGCCGAAGACTCCCCAGCAGATAGCGATGATGCCGGCTAGGATCCACCAGAAATTTTCCCAACCGTTGCCTTGATCATCGACGCAGGCGCTGCGTAGCCATGCGCAGAAATAAGCTCCAAACAACGGGCCGATACCGGATGACATGAGTCCGAACAAACCTTGTGCTTGTCCGCGCATGGCGGGATCGACGCGTTTATCAAGATAGACTTGAGCGCTGACAAAATAGATTGTGTAACAAACTCCGTGCAGAGCGACGCCTGCGAAGTGCCAGTTGATCACTCCGCTAAAGCCCGAGTAACCGCTCATGGCGTAACGAAGAATCGACAAACCTAAGCCCCACATCATGAGTGTTTTTAGTTTGTATTTCAGCATCATGGATCCTAACAGAAACATAGCGAACACTTCAGAGAACTGGGCCACGCTGACGGATGCCGTGGGTGCTTTATTTCCGAGGTCTTTGAACATTTCCGCGGAATACATGTAGAACGCGATTAGCGGCACGGAAAACAAACCTGTAACTCCGAACAACACGGCGTGGTCGCGATTTTTAAACAGTTTAAAACTGTCCAGACCCATTGCGCTTTTCCATGATTTACCTAGCCCCAAAGGTGGCGTATTAGGAAGATAAAATGCCAATATACCTGCAGCGATGCGTGCGGCTCCCGCGGCGTAGCCGCAATTCACTGAAGTATCGGCATTCAACACGTAGCTGATCAAAAAACCCGCAGCCATCCATCCGAATGTTGCGCCCACTCTTACCATCGGATAATGGCGTTCACCATGTGTTAGATGTGTTAGGCTGATCGTAGCCATTAATCCCCATGTGGGACCCGAAACCAAAGAATACATGGCAAGGCCGAACAAAAACCAAACTGGACTCCAACCGAGATCCAGAGCGAGGAAGGCGAAAACAATAGTCACGGCACCGAGCAAAGAGCTCCAGCCCATGAGTTTCTGTGCGGACATCCTCTCATCCGCAAGCGCACCGCCCACCAAAGGCGAGATCAGAGATGCGATGGGCGCCATCGCAAACGCCAATGCTTGCCAGCCTTGCAAGCCTTCTGCTTTCAGAACATTGGTCAGGGAAGGCACCCAGAACCCAGGTGCCATGCCATGAAAAAAAAACGCCAACCACAACAGCGGAAACGTTCCTTTCTTATACTCCTTTTCCTCCACAGCCCTTGGTTAGCTGGAAATATTTCCAACGCAAGAGCGATGAGACTAAAATCCGCAGGTGAAGCGCTTTCAGGGGAGTTCTTGGTTCTTAGTTAGGCTGCGCAGTAGTCGTTCCTGGTTCTTAGTTCCTAGTTCTTAGTTGGGCTGCGCTCCTAAACATTGGCCAACCAAGAACCAAGAACCACAAAGCCGAGTAAGCGCTAGCGAACCTTCATCTTATGACGAAGTCCTGACCGCTTGGACGGAGCGCAGCGGAGTCAAACCAAGAACTAAGAACTAAGAACCCAGTATCACCCCCGCACAACGATCCGCCTCCGCCAAAGCCTGCATGTTCTTTTCAGCTCCACCGATCAAATATCCATCTTCCTTCAGTTTTTCCAATCCGCGTATCACCCGTGCTTCTGGCTTTAGCCGTGGCATATCCAAGACACCCACTTTCGCTCCTCCAGTGAGCGCTTCATAAACCATCGATACCGAGTCCTCGGTCACCCAAACCTCTGACGCAGTGGAAAGTTTTCCTGCCAACCAACCAGGCTTTGTGTCTTGGTGTGGGAAAATGGTTAGATTCGGAATTTTATTTTCCAAGTGTTTGAGAAAATCACCCGGTGTCCGTCTTGAATCTGCAACCTGCCATGTTCCGTCCCTCGCAATCTCACAAATCTGCTCAATCAATTTTTTTTCATCAAACCCATGAATCTTCGATGGACCGCCGATCAAAAATATTTTCTCCGATCTGTCCCCCTCCACTGGAATCACCCGATTCAATGCGCCTTTGCTGATTATCAAATTCTCGAAGTCAGGGGTCGATTTAAAATCATGCTCCGGTGCGACACACCAATCAAACAACGCGATCGGCCAAAACGGTTTCATCAAAACGATACTCCGCGCATCGAATTTACGCGCCAACCACCACAACACGATATGTGTGCTGCTTCCTGCAGAAATAACATAGTCAGGCTTTGGAAATTCGCGGCTGAACTCCAGTGCCTCACTGACCCTACACCAAATATTTTTTTTCACATCAACGCGCACCAGATGGATCTCCGCATGCACACGACGCGCCATGGCCTCAGCCAGCCCGAGCGATTGGTTCTCGTGACCCGCTTTACCATCGCTGACAACTAATATGTGAAGTGACGCTCTCAATCTCAATCAAGGGTGAATGTTTCTGAGCTAATTTGCAAAAACGAAATAAACACCCTAGTTCTTGGTTCTTGGTTCCTAGTCCTTAGTTAGCGCTCCGCTCTCTTCATCTTCTTAACCGCAATAGAGTGAGCAGTAGTACCGGAGAGCCGTGCCTCTGGCCGGCTTGGGAAGTCGCATGAAGAGGTCAAAAGTCGAAAGTCTTAAAGTCCTGGTTTCAATCGCTGGTGCGATTATTCTATAAAACTGGAACATCAACTTCTCGTCCTTCGTAGCCTTGGGGCGAAGTAGGATCGACCTTAAGACTTTTTAGACCTTTGACTCCTATCTACGTTCACTCTGCTTTCAGGCCTCCTCTATCGCCCAATCTTCCACGACTAGATTAGGCACGCGGTTGAATTCTCGGGTGTTATGAGTGACTAGGGTGAGACCGGCCGCGCGACTATGTGCTGCGATGAGTAAATCCATCGAGAGCACCAAACATCACAGCCCAATCGTGATTTTTAGGCAATAGACTGGTTACCAAAAGTCCTTACGCAAAAGGGAGATTTTTTAGTTTTGGTTCGTGCCGCTGGCGCGGGTAGTTAGCTCCAGTCCCGGCGAATGAGTGGCAATTCCTGCGTTATTCTTCGGTTGTGGATGTTCATCCACGCCCTCATCACGCCTTGGACTCGCCACTCATTCGCTCGGCCTTTCACGCAAGGACTTTTGGCAAACAGTCTAACACCTCCGCAGCACCGAGCCGCGTGACCATCACCTCGTCGCCCTCAAAGCGGAACTCTTTAGGCAAGCGAACGGCTTGGCTGCGCCCGCTTTTGAATAACTTTGCCGTGTCCATGTGTAAAGATATGTACCAATGGTAGATACCATCAAGTGGTTTCATCTCTCCCAGGACTTTTGTAAACATCCGCAACTGAGGAGTAACGACAATGGAGCGGAGCGACATGGACGGTCGCGTAGCGATCGCCCGAAGGGGCCAGCCGGATGGCTGGATCAAAATCACTGCTTACAGGCCGGAACTCCATATCCATTTTCCGCAAGGCGGCATTTTTCCAAACCTCATAATCTTCCCGTTTCGGCAAAGATTTTTGGCAACCAGTCTAAACCGGGCTACAGTAAAACTGAACTACCGCGCGGCGTAGCCGCAACCGACTCACCTCAACTCCGCCATCACCATGGCTTGGTAAATGGGATCGGTTTTTTCGAGTTCCTCGTGAGTCCCATCACTCATGATTCGGCCGTTTTTGAAAACTAGGATACGGTCCGCAATACGGATCGTGCTGAAACGATGAGCGATGATCAGTGTGGTTCTGCCTTTGACCAAATCGGCGAGTGCCTGCTGCACCATGGCTTCGCTTTCTGTATCGAGAGCACTGGTGGCCTCGTCTAGAATCAAAATCGGCGCATCTTTCAAAAACGCACGGGCAATCGCAATGCGTTGACGCTGACCTCCGGAAAGCAGATCGCCACGCTCGCCGACCGTGGTCTTGTAGCCATCTGGAAACTCCATGATGAAATCGTGAGCAAAAGCCTTTTTCGCCGCCGTTTCAATCTCCTCTTGAGTGGCATCGAAATTACCTACACGAATATTATCTTCAAGAGTCCCCATGAAAAGCGCTGGCATCTGTGGCACGATCGCAATCCGTTCACGAAGATCATGTTTCAAAAAATCCCTAACAGGCACTCCATTTAAACACACCTCCCCTTGTTGTGGATCGTAAAATCTGGGAACCAAATGCGCAAATGTGGTTTTTCCAGCACCACTTGGACCAACCAAAGCAACAACCTGTCCAGCTGGAATGGTTAAATTCAGATCATGCAAAACAGGTTCATCATGATAAGCAAATGTCACATGATTGAATGAAATTTCGACAGCTGACTCAGGACAAGGCTTGGGTGATTCGGGATTCGAAATCGTATCATCGGAATTTAAAATATAATTCAATCGATTCACCGAGGCTTTGCCTTGTTGAAAAAGTGAATGCATGTTGCCGAGTTTTTTTATCGGTTCATATGACATGTAAAGCGCCATGCCGAGAGCCAAGAATCCATCTCGGGTCATTCCGGCCCGCACTCCGAGAAACAGCGCCGCTGCAAAACCCATAGCCGCAACCACTTCGATCGAAGGGGAAATGATTTGGCGATACTTCACCACTTTCATTGCCAACTTCAAAATTTCCGCGATCCGCATTTTGAATCGATCGATTTGCGATTGCTGGAGATTGTATCCACGAATCTCAAGTGCGGATTGCAGGTTTTCTGACAATGAGGCCGAAAGATCACCCCCGCGGGATTGAAGGGCGGCGGCTCTTTTTGTGAGTTTTTTACCAGCAAACCGAATCGCAAAAATACAAAGCGGCACAGAAACCAGAGCAATGAGAGCAATGAACAAACTCTTATCCCGGTATGACATCCATCCCACCATTGCCAAAGCGAACAGCATGGTGGCAGGTTGTTTGATTAGATCACTCGATGCCTGTGCTATGACCTGTTGGAGTAACTGTGCGTCATTCATGACGCGCGCCAGCAAATCACCTGATGTGTTTTTTCTAAAGAAAGCGAGTGGCAGGCTTTGCAGCTTGATGAAAAGATCCGTTCGAATCGACTCCACCACGCGCATTCCGGTGTATTGGATGAAATACGCATTCGTATAGCCGGCAATGGCCCTAATCAAAAAAACGCCCGGAATCCACAAGCAGGTGTAAATCAGAAGATCATTTCTAGAGATTTCACCCAGTTTTGATACAAGCCAGATGACATAAGGATTGGTTTGATCCACATTCTCACTGAACAAGATCGGAAAAACGATTTTTATCATCAAAGGCATGCCTGCTCCCGATGCGGCAGCGTAAACCAGACCCGCGGCAACCCCGATAAAAAAGCTCCACTTCACCTTCAAAAGGTGACGGTAATATGGAAGGAACTTTTTCAAATGTGTAGATCAGGTGATTAAAGCCAAAGCATCACACTTCAAGCATTAAACGATGCGGAGACTCTAGACATTCCTTGATTCGGATCAAGAAAGTGACGGCTTCCTTGCCATCGACAAGGCGGTGATCGTAACTCAGGGCGAGATACATCATCGGACGAATGACAACTTGGCCATTGAGGGCGACCGGGCGTTGCTGAATGGTGTGCATTCCGAGGATGCCACTTTGTGGAGGATTCAGAATAGGCGTGCTGAGCAGCGACCCATAGGTTCCGCCGTTAGAAATCGTAAACACGCCGCCTTGCAGGTCTTCGATCTCGATTTTTCCGGCTTTGCCTTTCGCTGCGTAATCCAGAATATCCTGTTCGATTTGCGCGAAGGATTTTTTATCGCAATCGCGAAGCACAGGAACGATCAGACCTTTCTCTGTACCGATCGCAACACCAATATCGTAGAAATGATTTTCAATGATATCGGTTCCATCGATACGACCATTGATCGCTGGCACATCTTTGAGTGCTTGAGCCACGGCTTTGACGAAGAAGGACATGAAACCGAGTTTGACTCCATGCTTTTTCAAGAAATCTTCCTGAACGCCTTTGCGCAATTCCATCACGGCGGTCATGTCGACCTCGTTGAATGTGGTAAGGATCGCAGCGGTTTGTTGAGCATTAACCAAGTGCGTGGCGATCTTACGACGCAGCATCGACATTTTGCGTCGTGTGGTGCGACCGTCCTCATTTATAGCAGCAGGAGCAGCAACGGCTTTTGGTGCGGAGAGCACTGAGAGATCAGGTTTGGGACGCGATTCACTGACAGTTGCAAGTGGTGCTGGTTTTGGAGTCGGAGCAACGGCTGCGCCTTTGCCAGGTGCGATCATCCCGATGACTTTTCCAATCGAAACTTCTCCTTCGTGCACAAGGATTTGCAACTTTCCAGAAACTGGAGCTTCAAGTTCGTTAGAAACCTTGTCGGTTTCCAAGGTCACGAGGATTTCGCCTTTTTCACAGAAGTCGCCATCTTTTTTGCGCCATGCCGCAACGTTGGCCGAGGTGATGGATTCCCCAGCGGCTGGCACCACGATTTCTACGGCAGCGCCAGTGGCAACAGGAGGTGCGGGTGCGGGTGCGGGTGCTGCGGCAGGTTGTGCTACTGCGGCAGGAGCTGAACTTCCTGTAGATGGGGCAAGCTGACCAATCACAGTTCCGATGGAAACTTCCTCGCCTTCACCGACAGTGATGGTAAGAACCCCATCTGCCTCGGCTTCGAGTTCATTGGAAACTTTATCGGTTTCCAAACTCACGAGAGCCTCGCCCTTTTTGACGAAGTCGCCGTTACTTTTATACCATTTCGCGATGTTCGCGGAAGTGATGGATTCGCCGGCTGCCGGCACTTTGATATCGATGGCCATGATAGAGTTAGTTTATATAAAAATGTTAGATTTCGAAGGCTTGAGTGAGAAGTGCTTTTTGTTCGCGATAGTGCATGGCTTTGGATCCTGCAGCAGGACTCGAACCGGGTTTACGCCCCGCATAGACAGGCCAGACACCGAGAGTAGCTTCAATTTGTGGAGCGATGTAAGACCATGCGCCCATATTTTTCGGCTCCTCTTGACACCAGACCAAGCGCTCAACATTTGGTAGGGCTTGCAATTGAGCTTTTAGCATTTCTCCGTGGAAAGGATAGAGTTGCTCAACGCGCAAAATCGCGACGTCATTGATGTTGTGATCTTTCCGGTAGGCGGCGAGATCGTAGTAGACTTTACCGGAGCAGAGCACGACGCGTTTCACCTGATCCGGATTTTCAAAGACCATGGTGTCGGGTAGGATTTCTTGGAAGCAGGTGCCTTCAAGAAACTCTTCTTCGCTTGAAATCGCCTCCGGTCTGCTGAGCAAACTTTTCGGAGTCATTAAGACCAGAGGTTTGCGGAACTTGCGATGCTTCTGACGGCGTAGTGCGTGGAAATATTGGGCGGGTGTGGTGAAGTTTCCGACAATGAGATTGTCTTCCGCACAAAGCTGAAGGAAACGCTCAAGACGCGCGCTGGAGTGCTCGGGTCCCATACCTTCGTAGCCGTGTGGGAGGAGCATTACCAAGTCGCTTGGTGTCTGCCATTTCGATTCAGCAGAAGAAATAAACTGATCGATGATGACCTGAGCACCGTTCGAGAAATCCCCGAACTGGGCTTCCCACATCAGCAACATGCTCGGATAGGAAAGCGAATAACCGTAATCAAATCCTAGCACTGCGAATTCGGAGAGCAAGGAATTGTATACACAGAACTTCGCTTGATCCGGAGAAAGATTTTGAAGCGGGATGTAGCGCTCGCGTGTTTCATAATCATAAAAGACCGCATGGCGATGGGAGAACGTGCCGCGGCGGCAATCTTGTCCGGAAAGACGGATTGGAGTATTTTCTAACAAAAGCGAACCGAATGCGAGCGATTCCGCGAAAGCCCAATCGAACGGGCCAGCATTCTCAAGTGCTTCGATACGACGCGGGACGAAGCGTTTTTCCAAAGTTGGATTCAGACTGAAATTATCTGGAACGGTTGTTAGAGCCTTTCCAACGTTTTGCAAAACATCACGGCTAATTCCTGTGGCGACCGGTGCGTGAGAGTAGTTAGGCTGGATAATCGCTGTTGATCCACTGAAAACCGTGCGGTCACCAGCTTCGGATAGTTCAACCATGGTTTTGTGACCATCTTCCAACTTGTCCCAAATCGCTTGTTCCAGATCATCGGCTTCTTTTTGAGTAAGCACGCCTGTGGAAACGAGTTGGCGTTTGTAAACTTGGCCGAACGTTTCGCGTGTAGCGATGTGCTTGGCGATGAGTGGTTGAGTGAAGGCAGCTTGATCTGCTTCGTTATGACCTTGGCGGCGGTAGCAATACATGTCGATGACGATATCGCGGCCGAATTTCTGGCGGAATTCCAAAGCGAATTGCGCAGCCCAATAAAGTTCCATCGGCTCCTCGCCATTGACATGCAGAATCGGCGCTTCGATCATTTTCGCGACATCCGTCGCGTAGGCGGACGAACGTGCATCAGCTGGCATCGTGGTGAAACCGATTTGGTTATTGATGATCAGATGGATCGTTCCGCCCGTGCGGTAACCTGGTAGCTGAGAAAGGTTCAACACTTCCGCAACTGAGCCCTGACCTGCGAAGGCGGCATCGCCGTGAATCAAAATCGGCAGCACTCGTTTGCGATCAGTCGAGACTCCATCGTCTCCTATTACGCGCTGACGTGCACGTGCCTTGCCTTCGACAACCGCATTCACTGCCTCAAGGTGACTGGGGTTTGCAGCAAGGCTGACACGCACATTTCCATCCGGAAACTCGCGGATGCTTTCATAACCCAAGTGATATTTCACATCACCATCACCAGCAACCAAGCCTGGCTCGTAATCTGGGGTAAATTCGTAAAGCAAAGTCGTTAGGGATTTTTTCACAAAATTCGCAAGCACGTTCAATCGGCCGCGGTGAGCCATTCCCATTTCGATTTCGAGCACACCTTGTCTCGGGCAGTTTTCCAAAAGCGCATTGAGCACAACCATCGCGCCTTCGCCGCCTTCGAGAGAGAAGCGCTTTTCGCCCAAGAATTTTTTCGCGAGAAAATTTTCAAACGACTCAGCTTCTAACAACCAGCGTAGGGATTTAGTTTGAAGTTCATTGGTCTTCTCCGGACCGTGTTGACCGTGGCGTTCGATCCTTTCACGCACCCAATGACGCACGGTCGTGTTGTGGATGTGCATGAACTCAAAACCAATCTTACCCGAGTATGTCTGCTTCAAAGCTTCGACCATTTGGGTGAGCGGCATTTTTGCGCCATTAAGAAAAAACGGATTCGAGGCCTCGCGTGCCAATTCTGCATCGGTGAATTTGTATTCGCTGATCGAAAGCCGTGGGTTTAATTCCGGTGAATCATCCAATGGGTTGATCTGCGCTTGGGTATGTCCAAGGGTACGGTAATTATAAACCAAGCTGACAACTTTTCCGTTAAACTCGATGTCGGATGCGGATAGCGAACTCGTACCAGATACGAAGGCCTCCCCTGCTTCTTTTTTCTTAAGTTGGGCTACCCCTAATTCAAATCCCTCGAAAAATGCAGACCATGTCTGTTCCACAGATTGTGGGTTTTCGCACCATTGTGCGTATTTTTCGTCTAATAAGTCCGCATTAAGTCGCGCCGAAACCGTTGAGTTCATGAGTTTAATAATAAATGCGTGCGGGGTTTCTGAGATTCAGCTTGCCCTCGGCGCGCAGACATTAGTTAAAGGTCTCGCAGGCTTGCGTCAATCATTGCAGAATGAAATTATCCCGCTGCCCTCAACCGAATGATCGAAGTCACTAACCTCTCAAAACGCTACGGACGCCACCTCGCCGTCCGCGATGTCTCTTTTTCCGTATCAAAAGGCGAAATTGTCGGCTTTCTAGGTCCCAATGGCGCAGGAAAAACCACCACTTTAAGGATGCTGACTGGCTTCCTCCCTCCAACCAGCGGCAGCGCCACGATCGCGGGTTTCGATATCTTCCGGGACTCCATAGAAGCCCGCAAACGCATAGGCTATATGCCAGAAAACGTTCCCCTTTACGACGATATGCGGGTTCGTGAATACCTCACTTTCCGCGCCCAGCTTAAGGGTTTAAAAGGCACCGAGGCTCGCCGTCAGGTCGCCCACGTGATTGATACCTGCGGGCTCGATAGTGTGCGCCGGAAAATGATCAAAACCCTCTCCAAAGGCTACCGCCAACGAGTCGGATTGGCAGATGCTCTCGTCCATCAACCCGAACTTCTCATCCTCGATGAGCCCACCAACGGCCTTGATCCCGTCCAAATTCGCCAAATCCGGGAGTTGATCAAGCGTCTCGCCCTGAACCATACGGTTCTTATTTCCACCCATATCCTATCCGAAGTGGAAATGATCGCAGATCGGGTCATCATCATCGATAACGGCCAGATCAAAGCCGCCGACACCCCGCAAAACCTCATCAACGAGATGCGTACCGCTGGCCGCGTCCACACAGAAATCCAAGCACCAATCGAAGCCGCTAGCGCTGACCTTGCAGCGATTAATAGCGTGAAAAAAGTCACCTCGGATATTCTCGAGGATGGCTGGATTCATTTCACCCTCTGGTCGGATTCTGGATCCGATACCCGTCTCTGCATCCACAAACTCTGCGCAGCAAAAGATTGGCCGCTACGTTCCCTCTCCCGCCACGATGCGAAACTTGAGGACGTTTTTGTGGAGCTCACGCGCAAGGACTGAGCCCCAGGATAATCAAACTAGAGATCGAAACCTAGGCTAATTTGGAATTTTACCACGGAGGACACGGAGATCACAGAGTCCTTCCTGCAAAAACAAAGGGTTTCTAACCAACACCTCCGTGTTCTTGTATGTTTGACCACTGCCTTATTTGCAGCAACCCGTCGCGCGTTTCTTCCGAGAATGGGTCCTTAAACTCGTCGGAGGAAGGAACGCGCGGCGGGTTGCATCCTGGTTCTATTCCAGCCATGA
>Ga0315903_10007996_pt1 | contig 13110 bp, 30 predicted proteins | sample LakEriMetagenome_7_FD_203524 | JGI IMG/M metagenome (GOLD analysis project Ga0315903, IMG submission 203524) | Freshwater fungal communities from buoy surface, Lake Erie, Ohio, United States - Buoy 2 MA119 | ecosystem: Environmental > Aquatic > Freshwater > Lake | place: USA: Lake Erie, Ohio...
TGGATGGGATGGCAGGGCGGGCCAAGTGGTGCCGGGCGTGCCGGGTGGTGGAGCATCAGCGGCAACACCAGCGCTACGCCAGCCGGGACCGGGCCCGGTATAACGCGATGGCGGCGGAACGGATTCGTCTCAAGCGGGCCAAGATCAAGGCCACACTCCCCCCGGTGGACTGGCCGGCGGTCGTGGCCCAGCGGGCGGCCTCCCGGACGGCGTCCCTGAGCCCGGAGCAGCGGCGCGAGATTGCCAAGAAGGCCAGCCAGACTCGTTGGAAGAAGTACTATCAGCGCCAGATGCTCAAGCGGATGCGGGAGGCCAGCGCGTGACCCCGACCATTACGAACAAACACGGCCTCCCAGAGGCGCTGGTGCGGGCGGTGATGAACGACCCCTACACCGGGGGCGGGGACATCAGCGTCACCAAGCTCATCGACGCGCCCCAGAAGCGGGCCCTGTGGCTCCAGCACCAGGACGCCATCGAGGAGGACGTGTCGGAGCGCATCTGGTCCCTGCTCGGGCAGGCCGTCCACCACATCCTTGAACGGGCCGGGACCGACACACTGGTCGAGCAGCGCCTGTTTGCGGAGGTGCTGGGCTGGACGCTCTCGGGGCAGTTCGACCGCCTGCACCTCGGGTCGCGGACGCTGAGTGACTACAAAGTGACCACGACCTACAAGGCCAAGGGCGACGACAGCTGGACCCGCCAGCTGAACGTCCTGCGCTGGCTCGGGGCCCAAAACGGGCTGGAGGTGGATCGCCTGGAGATTGTCGCCATCTTCCGCGACTTCCGGCGCTCGGAGGCGGAGCGGAACGCAGACTACCCCGCGCAGGCGGTCAAGGTCATCGAGGTCCCGGTCTGGCCGCTGGACGAGACGGAGGAGTACATCAAGACGCGCATCCTGCTCCATCAGGGCGCAGCGGCTGGTGATTTGGGCGTGGGCTGTACGGACGAGGAGCGGTGGTATTCTGGCGACAAGTGGGCCCTGATGAAGCCCGGGGGGAAGCGGGCGCTGAAGGTGCTGGATGCTCGACCGGCCGTGGTGCCGGACGGGATGATGCTGGAGCATCGGCCGGGTCGGTATCGGCGGTGTGAGCAGTATTGCGAGGTCGCCCCCTTCTGCCCCCAGTGGCAGGCGACCCAGTCTTCAACCGAGTGAGTCGATGGCACCACGAAATGAGGCCCGACGGGCCAAGATTCAGGCGATGTACGCAGCAGGGAAGTCGATCCGGCAGATTGCCACCGAACTCCGCTGTACGTTCCAGAATGTGCAGAGCATCCTCGTCCGCTTAGGCGTCCCCCGGCGCCCACGCGGGGGGAACCAGGGCCCACACAGTCGGCACCGCAAGTAACGGATGCCGCGATTCAGAGGAGGACGACGCATGGATATTACCCGCACGAGCATTTTGACGGGCATCACCCGCACGCAGACGCTGCCCATCACGCCGGAGCAGTTGGCCGACTACCAGACGGGCCGCGCCCCGATCCAGTACGTCCTGCCGTGGCTCACGCTGGATGAGCGCGAGTTCCTGATGACGGGGATCGTGCAGGAGGAGTGGCTGATGCCGGGGGAGGGCGAGGAATAATGCCCAACCTCTCGATCATCCCGGCCGCCGCTGTGATGGACCGCGACCTGACCCCGACGCAGCTCCGGGTCCTCTGCGCGGTCGGGATTCACACGGACAAGATGGGCGGGAACGTGTGGGCCTCGGTCAAGACACTGGCAACCGAGGCCGGGGTCGCGGAACGCACGCTCCAGTCGGCCTGTCAGGAGCTGATGGCGCGTGGCTACCTGCGGATTACGAAGCGACCGGGCCGGACGAACCTGTATCAGGTGGTGCTGGAACCGCCGGCGGACCCCCCGCAGGTGGCCGCACCCCCGCTGCCGGATGCACCCCCACCCCCGCAGCAGCTGGTGCACCCCACCCCCGCAATAGCTGCTGCACCCAAACGACCCCAGTTAGCGACCCCAATGAACGATCTGCGCGAGATGGTCGATGCGCTGATCGATGCGTACCCGGAGCGCCCAGAACCGATTGTCTATGTCGCGGCGATGAAGGCCGTGGATAAGACCCTGGCATCCGGCGCAACCATCGCCCAGCTCGTCCGCGCGGCGCAACGGTATGCCACGCATTGTGACTTAAATCACACCGAGCCGAGGTATGTCAAGAGCTTGGTGCGGTTTCTGGAGGACGAGGTGTGGAAGGTGTACGATGTGGCGATGGTGCATGGTCGGACCCGCGCCGATTGGGTGGCGTCGGGGCAGGATGGTACGAAGTGGGATCGACTCTTGGCAGGTGAACCCTATGAGGAGGTGATGGCCGGATGAATCAGATGCGGAAGGTGCGCTGCTGGCGCTGTGATGGGGAGGGAGACTTGACGGATGACGATGGCCGTCCCAGATTCTGCCCCTCGTGCATGGGCTTAGGCTATACGTCCGAGTCGAGCCCGATGCCGACTGGGCGCGAGGATAGCTGGTACGAGGACCCCCAACCCGTGAGGCTGAACGATGCCGACTGACAACAGATGGGAATATCACTGCCCTGCCGGAATGTATTACGATACCACATTGCGCGGCCTGCTCTGGGCAATCGTCTCACATCGCTTTTGGCATTGGAAGCGTGGCGAAGGATGGATTGACTAATGCCGATTGACGAGATTGAGGCGAAGCTGGCCGAACCGACGTGGCAGGAGCGGATTGCCACGCGCATCACCCCGCTCCCGATGCACCTGAATACGCAGTACCGAGGCAACCGCGTCATCTCGCGGTTCTTTCCCGAGCACTGGGCGAAGGTGCAACTCACGCGACACCAGGAGATGCTGTATGGCGCGTAAAGTGATGCATCAAGTTACCGAGCAGGAGTTTCATCGCCACTGCGGCGTGATTGGATGTTTGCTGGTCCGCCGTGCTGACGCTCGTGCGGGGCAGAAGACGATGCGCCTGACAATCGAAGAGGTTGATGCGCTCATTTACCACGAGGCGATGAACGAAGCCTACTGGGCCACCCGCGAGAATCCGTCACATGCCATCGCATAACATCGACCTGCCCCGGCACCGCTACGTCCATGTCATCGAGTCGGCGGTGCATCGGAACGGCGCGAAGGACAAGACCATCCCATGCCTCTGGTGGGGGATGAGCGCGACCCCGGGCCGGATGTTCGGGTGCCACATCCTGCTGGAGTCCGGCGCGATGGTGGTGGACCTCCCGCTGCACTGCCTCCGGCACAAGGCCGATGCCACGCAGCGGTGGACCTTCGATCAGGCGCAGCGCTGGGATGCATACGGATGGGCCTTGGAGGCACACGAGCCGGCGTATCTCTCGGGGTTGTCGTGTCGGGTCTTGAGTCAGGACCATCGGCACGTTGATTATCTGGGGGACCTCTGGTTCTATCTGGACCACGTGTCCGATGGCTACTCAGCGGAGCCGAGTCAGCACAAGCATCACTGGGTGGTCGCGCTGGACGATGGCGTGTTCACCTGCGTGCCGCAGGATCAGGTCCTGGTGCGGGAGTCGAGCTTCACCCGAGACGTTGGGATTCCCCCGATTCGGCGGCAGACTCGCGTGTGGAGTTGCGAAGTATGAGTGGCAAGGGCAGTGGACGACGACCGCCCTCCGTTTCAGAGGCGGAGTGGGCGGCGAACTGGAACAGAATCTTCAGAGGAGAGACGCAGGACCATGCAGACAATGGATCGTCGTGGTGTGCTGGCGCAGGCGCTGTTGCGCCGGAGCGGGACCAAGAAGACGGGCAAGACGATCGCGTTCCGGTGCCCGAGGCATAGCGATAGCACCGCCTCGGCGTGGCTGGGCGACCACCAGTGGGGGTGCTCGGCGTGTGGGTTCACCGAGCACTTCGACACCCTGGCCAGCACGCTGGGCGTGAGCCTCCCAGAGACGACCGCGCGGGGGCTGACCCTCGACGAGTACGCGGAGCGGAAGGGGTTGTCACGCGCCACGTTACAGGCGGCCGGCGTCGAGGAGCGGGTGGGCAAGTTTGGCGACGCCATCGTCGCCATCCCCTACCGCGACGCGCAGGGGGCTGTCATCCGCACCAAGATTCGCACGCAGAAGGGCACCTTCTGGGACCGCGATGGCGAGGGTGCCCCGCTCTACGGGCAGGATGTGCTCGCCGCCAACCCGACGGCCCCCGTCATCATCGTCGAGGGCGAGAGTGATTGCCACGCGGGCTGGCAGCGGGGGCTCTGCGTGGTCGGGCTCCCCGGCGCTTCGCAGTGGCGCGCCGAGTACGCGCCGCTCCTGCAGAACCGCACCGTCTACGTCTGGCAGGAGCCGGATGAGGGCGGGGCCACGCTGGTGGCTAGCATCGCCAAGGATCTGCCGAAGGCCAAGGTCATCCGCGAGGTGAGCCATCAGGGCGACCCCGTGAAGGACCTGTGCGACCTGCACCAGCGGGTGCCGGAAGCCGAGGCGTTCACGAGCGTCTGGCGGGCGCTGCTCCAGAACGCCACGCCCATCGGGGCGGAGGGGCCGGCGGTCGCCTTCGACAGTATCTCGGGCGACACGCTGACGCAGTTGCTGGAGGAGAAGCTGGCCCCCATCGACGCGGTGCCAACGATGCTCCCGATGTGGAACCTCTCGTGCCACGGCGGGGGTGGTGGGGTTGGGCTGGCCCGGGGCTGGTTTATCACCATCGGCGCGAATACGGGGACGGGCAAGAGCCTGATCGGGCTCAACCTCGCGCATCGGGCCGTCCAGCAGGGTGAGGCCGTGACGTTCCTCTCGCTGGAGATGGGCCGCTCCGAGCTGGCGACCCGCTTCCTGGCCATCGCCTCGGGGCTCCCGGTCGTCGAACTGGAGCAGGGGCCGAAGTTCAATGCCGACACCTTCCGCGCGGCCCAGCGGCATCTGGACGAGCAGCGGGAGGCGACCGGGGGGCACCTGCTGGTCAACCGCCGCCCGCTCTCCAAGCTGGCTGATGTGACGGCGTGCATCCGGCATTATCACGAGACGTTCGGGTGCCGCTACTTCGTGGTGGACTACCTCCAGCTGGCGTGGACCGCCAACGCGCACTCGATCCACGACCGACTGGAGCTGGTCGCGCATCAGCTCCGCGACCTGACGCACACCCTGAACATCACGATGGTCGCCCTCTCGCAGTTCAACCGCCAGACCTCGGCGGCTCGGCAGGAGCGCCCGACGGCGCAGGGGCTGATGGGCGGGAGTGCGATTGAGAACGACAGCCATCAGGTGCTGCTGTTCGATCACTCGCGGTTCGTGCGGGATGCGACGGGCGCGAACACCTGGCTCATTATGGACAAGAACCGCCACGGAAGCGTGGTTGACATCCCGGTGCGGTGGGACTATCGTTGCCTGCGCCTCATCCCTCGAACGCCGACCATCGAGGAAGAGGAGGAGATTCACGGACGGCTGACCAGACAGGGGAGGATGCGATGAGGCCATTGACCTTCGTGGAGCTATTCGCTGGCGTGGGTGGGTTGAGCATGGGACTGGAGACGGCGGGCTGGCAGTGCGTGGGCCACGCGGAGTGGGAGGCGTTCCCTCGGCGGGTGCTCAAGCATCGCTGGCCGGACGTGCCGCTGTGGGGCGATGTGGCCCAGCTCAACGGGCGGGACATCGTGCAGGAGGTCGGCCCCTTCACGATGCTGACCTTCGGCGCGCCGTGTCAGGACTTCTCGATTGCCGGCAGGCGGTCGGGGATGGACGGGGAGCGATCCGTGTTGGTACTGGACGCGCTCCGTATCTGGGAAGAGTCGGGAGCGCCCTTCGCGCTGTATGAGAACGTGGTCGGGATGTTGTCCTCTAACAACGGAGCAGACTTTGCCGCAATCCTTTCCGTATTCGTCGGAGACGCTGTTGCTGTTCCCGCCCGAGGATGGCGGGGCGGCGGAGGTGTCGTGCGTGGTCGTCGCGGAGTCGCCGCGTGGCGAGTACTGGACGCTCAATACTTCGGGGTACCACAGCGCCGCCGCCGTGTCTTTGTCCTCGGTACTCGAACCGGAGGGCTCGATCCCGCCGAAGTACTATCTCTCTTCGAGGGCGTGCCAGGGCATCCTGCGAAGAGCCGAGCGACGAGGCAAGGCGCTCCCGCCGATACTGGAGCAAGCATTACGGGTGCGAGCGTTTTAGCCTTTGCACAGAACACACGCGATGAGGTTAGGGTTATACCTGGTGACAAGGTGTGTGCATTGGCGGCAGAGGCTGGGATGAAACAGACGAACTACGTCCTGACCTATGACGCCCGAGGCAACGGCGACGGCGACGTCGTGAACACGATGGCGGGCGACCACCAGAACCGCGTGACGGATTACACGGCGATTGTGCTCCGCAACCGCGAGGGGAAGCCGGGTGGTGGCAAAGGGCCGCTCCTTTCGCCCGAGAAGTCGCTGACGCTGGGGACGAGCAACGATCAGGTGGTGTTTCCGACGATTACAATGGGAGCGCACCCGGCGGCTCCTGGCCTCAACGGGCAGGACGCCCCCTATATGGCCGAGGCCATTCTGCGCTCCACGGCCTGCGGCATCCCGCGTCGGCTAACACCAGTCGAGTGTGAGCGGCTGATGGGATGGCCTGATGGCTGGACCGATGTGCCGGACGAGAAGGGCAAGCCAGCCCCAGACACCGCCCGCTACAAGGCGTGCGGGAACGGCGTGGCCTCGCCCGTCGCGGCGTGGATTGGCTTCCGGCTGCGTGAGGCGCTGGAGGCCGGCGATGCGTGAACTGACCTTCTCGGTGCCGTGGTCCGGCCTCTGCTCGGATAACCGCAAGTTTATCAACGGGCAGTTCATCCTGACCAAAGAGTATCGTGAAAGCAAGCAACTCATCGGGCAGCTCTCGCTGGCAGCGGCCCGGAAAGCCAAGTGGCCCCGGCAGGAGGGGCCGCTGGCGCTCGAAGTCGTGGTGCGGGAGCCGGATCGTCGGCGGCGCGACCTGAACTGGTCGAAGAACGCGAAGGACGGCATCACCGCTGGCGAAGCCGTGTGGTGGGATGATAGTCAGGTGCGGTGGGAGCTGTGGCGGTTCGTCGAGCCGTGCGATAAGGCCACGGCGGGCGCGGTAGTGACCATCCGGGTGCTTGACAGCTTCCAGGTGTCGCCCAATATTGGCCCACATGACGCGCCCCCGGTGGGACGATCCGACGACCTTCGGCCCGAGACTGCCCCCCGACTACAACGCGCGGGGCGTGTTCGCGGAAGGGCCGCAGCCCCCGACAAACCCGCTGGGGCGGCTCCAAAGCGGGCGGCGGGCCGACGTCAGCGGGACGGCGCTCCCAGCCAATCTCGCGCGGGCCGTGCTGTCCCGGGCGGGCAAGACGCGCCAGAAGCTGAAGCTGGCCTTGTTCGTCCACAAGCCAAAGCCCCCCGTGCGGCCCGTCATCACCAGCGTGCACAATGAGCCCACAAATGAGCCGACCGATGAGCCAACCCAGTAAGCGGTACCTGCAGCTGGAGGCGTGGATGGTCCTCGCCACGGCGATCGTGGTCAGCTGGTGCGTGGTCGGCGGGATCTGGCTGGGCCTGAAAACGCTGTGGGCCCTTGCGCGGGCTATCTTCCCGCATTAGCTTTCCCGGTGTCGGCGCTGGACTGGGCCGACGCTCTCCTCCTCTGGCACTACCCCCGGCCCCGTGACTGGCGCGCCGGGGGTAGTGTTTTATGGGCTACTGGGACTCCCACCACGCCAGCACGAGCTCCAGCGTGTACAGGACGCCGACCAGGAGCGCGGGGACAATCAGCAGGAGCAGCGTCACGACGTCCCCTCCTGTGCCTTGCGCGCGGCCTTCTGGGTGGCCTTCTCCTGCCAGTACCGCCGCCAGCGGTCATCATACCGCGCCTTGCGCCGCTTGCGGAGCGTCTCGCGCTGGGCTGGGGTCAGCTGCGCCTCCCGCTCCCGACGCGCGGCCTCGGTCGCTAGTCGCTTGGCGACCTTCCGGGCCTGCACCTCGGGATCGCGGAGCCGTTGGGCAGCCTTCGCGCGGGTGCCGGGGTCACGGAACCCGGGCTGCTTGGTCGGCTCTGGGGCCATCAGCGGCATCCCGATAATCGGCACCCCGTCCAGCGTCAGGCAGCCGACCGGGGCCAGCGGGAACCGCGCCAGCACCTTCGCCGTCACCTCGTCGAGACTGGCCCCAGTGACCGCGCCAAGCGGCTTGGGGGGCTGTCCGGGGAGGACCAGGGCCACCGCACTTGTCACCAGAGGCGTTACCATGTGGATCTCACATCCAGCCCACGGCGGGGCCGGGAGAGGGCGGTCTTTTGCTCGGTGGCACGGCGGTCTGTCTCGGCTTCCTCATCCAGCCAGCGGAGGCGGGTCATCACCCGCCCCCACTCCAGCCGGACCCATTCATCCCCCACGCCCCAGACGGGGGAGTGCCGCGCCCACGCATAGGTAAACGCATCCTCGATGTTCCCGAAGTAGTCCCGGAGCGCATAGGCGAGCTGCCACGCCTCGGTGGTGCGTTCGTACCGGGAGGGGCGGGTGTAGTGCCACCGCTTGCGGCGCTTCGGCTTGCCGTTAGAGATCGAGGTCATCGGTCAGTTCCTCCTCGGGGATGAACCCGTCCCAGTTGTTCGCGTGCGTTTCCAGAATCACCTCCGCGAGTTTCTTCAGCCGCCGGCGGTGGTCGGCGGGGATGGGTTCGTCGTTTAGGTAGCTGTGGACGATCTTCAGGATGGGGCGCCAGGGAGCCGCCGGGGGGGAGGCGGCCTCGGTCACGGCACCGGCCCCGACTGGCTGTCCGCGAACTCCAGCGCCATCTCCGCGAGCGCGGTCAAGCGAGAGGCCAGCTTGTAGTAGTCGAGCGCGGCCTCCTGGGGGGAGACGGGGACCTCCTCGATCCCGATGTCGAGCCACCCCGCCAGTCGGCGCAGCTCGTCGGCATCGTGGCGGTAACGGGTCACTAGGCGCGGGTCAGTCATGCGTTCGTTGCCTCGCTCCAAAGGAGTTCCGGGGTGCCCTGTGCATACGCCATACACTCGGTGCATGGCTGGTCTGGCTGCTCCTCGGTGACGCAATGGAACGCAATCCCTCGCCCGTTCGCGGCATTGAGGAGCGCATCCTGCACCCACTCGGCGGTATGCGTGGGGTCCGTCGTGTAAATGGCAATCTCAATCAGTCGCATGGCGTTGCTTCCTCTGTGGTGTCGGTGGGGTGAGTGGTGTAATCAGCGTAGCAGGCGGTCACGCGCTTGCCCTCGCCAGCCAGCAGCTTGTGGATGCTGTGCTCATCGGTCGCCTGCATCATCAGGGTATCTTCGGATCGGAGCGCATCGGGCCAGCGGAACCAGACCCGGAACCAGCGGCGGGTGGTCGGCATCGTCACATCTCCATATTGACATGGTGCCCACCGACCGCATCAATCGCCCATTGAATAAGCTCCAGCGTGTCTGGCCCCTCGGGGTTATGTGCCCGGATCGTATGCACGAGGGCACTCTCGGCAAGTTCTGGCCCGACGAACGTATATGCCGCCTCGCCCCAAGTGGCATAACGTTCTAAAAACGCCTCGGCCTCTTCGCGCTCTTTCTGGGTCAGCTCTAGGTCAAATGTGATTTCGGACCAGTTGCGGTAGGTGAGCGTGTGGGTCTGGATCATCGGTCGGTGTCCTCTGGTGTGGTGGGGGTGCTAAAGCGTTCAATAAATCGGGCCAGGGCAGCGGCACACGCGCCGCAGTAGTCCGGGCGGCGGGGCGTCCGGGTCGACTTGCCACAGGATCGGCACACGGGGAGGGGGGTGGTCATGCGTCGGCCTCCTGAAAAAGGTCGTGACACGGGCCGACCTTCTCTGCCTCCACATCGACCGCCACGATACCCTGAGAGCGTAGCACCGCCTGGGCCGCATCTTCGAGGTATTCGGCAATCAGACACGCGGCGTCCTCTGGCGTGTCGGCGGGGAGGTAGAACGTGACCGGGACAAACCACACGGGGCGGGTCATGACGCGAAATCCTCCGGGATGAAGTGGGGGCCATCGGTGAACGTGTCGGGATCCTCGCCAAACTCTGCCAGCTCTAGGTGCAGCTCGACCAGCTCCAGCCACTTGCGGCGTGCGGTATTCCGCTCCAGCCTGGCGCGGTCCTTCGCCTCCCGTATCGCGCTGACGATAATATCGCGGTCCTCGGGGGTGAGTTGAATCGTGAGCGTGTGCGTGTGCATCGGTGCGGTCCTCTCTCTGGGGATGATGCGCCGGGGGCAGGGTGCCCCCGGTCGCGGGGTGGGGTCAGGCGTCTGCGTCAGCGGTCAGATCGTTCGCTTCGTTTACATGGTCCGCGATTTCCCGCCAGTTGACGCCTGACAGGAACGCGAGTGCATAGTCACGGGCAACCCCTTCCGGGGTGGTGCTTTCGATGATTTCCTCGACCATCTCACGGGCGGCGTCTCCATCCATCGGCGCGTCCGTCTCCCATCCGTCAAAGATTTCCAGGTTCACGCGCCATGTGGCGTAGTTCGTCCAGCCGTTGTATCGCGTGTCGGTGCGGGGCATTGCCTCTCTCTCCTAGTGTTGGTGGGTGGTGTCAACTATACAACGGGACCAGCGGGGGACGCTATCGGGGAAACCCTGACACGGGGTCACAGCCCCAAAACGTCGAGCAACGCGAGGAAGAACATCACGCCCACGACGGCGACCCCGCCGCCGTTGCGCTCCCACCACGTTGGCGGGTGATCCTCCCGCCGGGGGAGGGGCTCCCATTGTTCCGGGCGCATTAGCGGACCCCCTCGCGCCCATCGTGGCGGCATCCGACCTGCCCACATTCGGTGCAGTAGTCTTCAGGTGCGAGCTCTGCCACATCGTCGGGGTCTACGCTGTAGTCCCTATCATCTCCGACCATCCGCACAACAAGGTTTCCCGTCCGGACCTCGTATCCCGACCACCCGGTGTCCTCGTCGGGTTCGGTTTCCCATCCCCGCACCCGAAAAGCGATCCCCTCCCATCCCTTGACGCTGTATGCTTCAGCGTTGAACCCCTCGGCGGTTTCGTAGTGTTTCGTGCGCATATCTTCCCCCGTCTCTATGGTGCTAGGTGCCGCCTAGCGCGGTCGTGCATTCCCGCCCCCCGACTTGCACGGGGTGCCGCCTGGTAGCGCGGGGCGGGAATCGCCGCCTTATTCTATGACCACGGGGCGGGAACCTTCCCCACTATCTCGACCCACGGGAGGAAGGATGCGAGGGCAGCGCGGACGCTCCCGAAATCGAAACACGCCGACGCGAGTTCGGCGTCTAGGTCACGATATACACTCACCGACACCTTCCCGCGCCACGTTTCCGGCGCGGTCGGCGCGTCGGATTCCGTAAGGTGGATATAGGAGCCGTCCGACAAGTAGACAGCCCACGCGGTGCAACCCCCTCCCGTAGATTCCAGCGTGAACCCGTGCCGAGCCATCATCGCCGCAAGTGTCTCCCGTGCCATCGGTCAGCCCTCCCCGTTGTTGGTGAAATACTCCGCCGCGACAATCACGACGGGTTCGGTGCTGGCGAACCCCGGCAACCGACTATAGCACGAGAGGCACCGATGCTCTCGCGGAACGTCTGACAGATTGTCGACAAGGCGACCGCTGCCCCCGCCTACGTCGCAGAGGGACGTTGTGAACGTGCGGGTTCCGTAGGTTCCCCGTACCGCCTGATGATACTTCGGAGTAGGCTTGCCCATCCTCTCTCTCCTTGTGGATAGTGACCGCGCCGCATCGTGCGGCACGGGAGGAAGATACAATAGGAGACAGGGGGCGCAAGCCTGGAAACATTAGGATTGCATTAGGATTGCATTAGGACGGCGTTAGGGACTTGCCCCCACGCCTCCACTGCCCCTCGCCCCCGTGCGCGTTCGTTAGCGTTGCATAGTGCGCCTGGTGGGGTGTTGCATTTTGCAAGAGTGTCAAGGAACTGGGCAGCGTCCAGGAAACAGGACACCACGCAGCTCTATGCGTCCTGGAAGCAGGACACGAGAGAGCAAGCAAGGGGGCAGGGGGAGGGGGGGGTATGCCCCGGCGGCAAGGCGGAGAGTGTCGATCCACCCTCGCACGCTCGACTGGCGCGTGGTACAAGTCAGCGGTATCTTGGCAGCAGGTGGAGCTGGTACAACTCAACGGGGGGCAGGGAGATGGCAAAGGCGGCACCGAAGACGGCGGACGAGCGCGAGGCGATCTTGGCGCAGGTGTTTGAGGGGATGACCAACGGGCGGACGGTGGCGGACACGGCGCGGGCGCTCAAGATCAACCCGGGGACGATTCGGCGCTGGATTGCGCTGGACCCCGAGGTGACGGCGGAGTATCAGCGCTTACGGCCGTTGCTGGGGGCGGCGTTGGCGGAGGAGGCCATTCGGGTGGCGCGGGAGAGCACGAGCCAGACGACGGCGATGGACCGCGTGCTGATCGAGACGCTGAAGTGGGCGGCGAGCAAGAGTGCGCCAGCGGAGTATGGCGAGAAGCAGACCGTCCAGCACGAAGGGCAGCAGACGCTACAAGTCAAGGTGCTGGAGGATGACGTGCCGGTGCGGAACGTGAAGGCGTTGCGGGAGGCGGCGGTGACGGCGGTGCTGGAAGCAGCCGCCCATGCGCCGATCCCGATTCCGGCGAGAAGTGGGAGCAGCGAGGAGCTGGACTAGGCTCTGTTTGGCGCGAAACGGGCGTCTGCGGGGCAAACGGGGGCGGGGGGCTATCTGGGTAGCCCTCGGCCCCCGATGGCCGTTTATACGCCAATTTAGGCGCAAACGGCGGGGGGTGGGGTGGTGAGGGGTGGTGCGCGAAGTGTTGGGGGGAGCAAGTCAAGTGCTGGTGAGGGGAGGGGGAAGATGTTAGGGGGAGGGGAGCAAGGAGCAAGTAACACGGAGTGTGAGCACGGAGTGTTCACTAGTTACTTGTTACTATGTTTACATATAGGGGCCAGTAAACAAGTACCAAGTACCTGATCACTTCTGCGCAATATCACACGTTCCTCGTTGCTTTCTGGGGGGTGCAGCAGCTACTGCGGGGGTGCAGCTGGGTGCACCCCTTGCGCTACGAGGTGTATTGTGTTATATTTACACTTGCCGCAATATTCCCGAAAACGGCAGGGCTTCAGGTCCTGTGGCGGCGGATGGGTGGTAGTTTGCTGCCGCGCGGGTGGGGCAACGTAGCATCCCCGCCGCCGCGCCATTGGCTGAACCCGAGTCCGG
>Ga0315903_10007997_pt1 | contig 13110 bp, 13 predicted proteins | sample LakEriMetagenome_7_FD_203524 | JGI IMG/M metagenome (GOLD analysis project Ga0315903, IMG submission 203524) | Freshwater fungal communities from buoy surface, Lake Erie, Ohio, United States - Buoy 2 MA119 | ecosystem: Environmental > Aquatic > Freshwater > Lake | place: USA: Lake Erie, Ohio...
TTGATGGTATAATTAAACCGCCAAAAGTTTTTTGACCATTAATATATTCATCTCCTGTTAACGATACTTTACCATTAATACGATTTGATAAAGATGCAGTATCCGTTTTATTTAATTTTAAGTCAATACGATTTGATAAAGATGCAGTATCGGTTTTATTTAATTTAAGGTCAATGCGGCTTGATAACGATGCCGTATCAAGGTTAGTTAAGACATTGTTGCCGCCTTCGGTAATGTTGCCCGTGACCGCCAGGGTTGAGGATATGGTTGTAGGTTTTAATAAACCAATATTACCGGTAATCCTATCCATTGTAATGCCTGTATTCGTAACATTTGAGCCGCCTAAATTATCTCTTGTTACCAATTCCATTCTATCAAGACTACCATTGTAACGTAAAATACCACCAAATTCAACGTCCGTGGAAGATGGAGTTCCTGTTTCCGAAAACAAAATAGAGGCAATGCCCGTACTACCTGATTTTAATAAAATATTTTTACTTACATCAAAAGTAAGATTTGCTATCGGTGTTGTTCCAATGCCAATATTACCGCTGCTTTCTTGAATCACGGAATTACCAATAGTGCTACCCGTACTTGTAAATTTAGCTATAAAATCATTTGTTCCCGTTCCCGTAACTGGGTTGGTTAAAGCATTTTGCTTACTATTAAATGTAAACCAATCTGTGGATGTTAATATACCACTTACACTTGCACTTGCATTACCTAAAGCATTTTGTTTACCATTAAAGGTAGTCCAATCAGTAGATGATAAATAGCCGTTTACACTTCCACTTGCCGCTGCCATTGATATTTCGGGTGTTGTAGTATTGTTTTGTATTGATAAAGGTGTACCAGCCGCAACTGTTACCGTTGTAACAGATCCTGCACCAATATCACTCCTAAAATTAGCAGCAGACCTTGCAGTAATTGTGTTGTCCCCATTAAATCGCGGAAAGGTAATAGCAGATGGATTAGTTAAGGTAAACATTGATTGACCTATGGTTGTGCCACCTAAACTTGTTCTACCCGTTGCAGCAACTAAACCAGTATTACCGCCATCCCATTTAAGTCTGTCGCTATATGCCGTATTCCAATTACTTGAGTTATTAGTAATACTTGTTGTCCAAGTTGTTCCGGTGCTAAGTGCGATACCAGCTTCGGGATAAACAGGATTACCAGTTTGAGAAACACCAGCAGAACCAATGCCCGATACAGTCACCAAAGTATAATTTTCACCTAACTTGTAAGATGTCGCCGCTATCTTTATTTTATTTGTGTCAATTACGGTAAATTGGTCATTTATAAGTAACTGCCCATTTCTAAACAATAAAATATATGCCCGTAGTTGGATAGGAAATTTAGCCGTAGTTGTCCATACTAAAGTGTCACTTGTAGCATTGTTATATTCCTGCTTTAATATTTTAATTGTATCATTGCCAATCTGCACATCTACAATACTATCTCTTATGTAATTATAAACTGACGCTGAGTCAAGGCCTAATGTACCCGTGGTTGTAATTGTACCACCGGTTATTCCATATCCAGTTGCAATATTTGTAACCGTACCACTACCTTTTGTATCAATCCTTGCAGATAATGATGCCGTGTCTGTAGTGTTTAGTTTACTTGCAAACCTTGTGGAAAGATTAAGTAAACTTGTATCGGTTAATTCCATTAAAACTGTCAAGTCTGCCGATACAGTTCCTGTAGTAGTTATTGGATTAGGAGAAACAGTTATGCCCGTCCCACCCGATATAGAGGTTAAAGAACCCGATCCACTACCACCACCACCGCCACCACCACGGGGAAATATAACAGTATAATTTTCACCTACTTTATACGATGTTGCCGCAATAACTACCGTTGTTGATGTTGGTATTGTATATTGAGTTGGCAATAATATTTGACCATTACGATATAATTGAATTACTGAAACACCACCTGGAACTAAAGTATCAGATTGTGTCCAAGTTAAAGTAGATGATTGCACGTTTTCAAAGTCTTGCCTTGCATAAAATCTGCCGCTTGTATCTGCGTATGCTTTTAAAGCATAATTTGCTAACATAGATGCCGTGTCACTAACGAAAAGTGCTGCCGTTGTATCGCGCCAAAGCCCACCGGTATAATACAAACTTGATTTTTCAATAGGTGATGTAATAGCAACATCATGTAATTCTGACAATTTATAACCCGATGCTACCCTTATAGCTATTGTTCCATTGTTTGACGATGAATTTATACAAAAACCAATAGGCATATCAATATTAGGAGCAACGGGTTCAACGTCAGTCCAAACACCAGCCGTAGTTGGTGAAGGATAAAGGATTGCACCAGCCGCAAATGTGTCGGTATTGACTTGTCGTATTTTGCCAAACGAAATAACGTAACCATCTTCACCATTACTTAAATCATGTGCCGTAATTCCAAGTAAATACTTTGAATCTATTGATCCGTTTGCTATAAACTTTGCCACCGTAATTCTTCCACTTGCACCAACGGTTCCATTAGCATACACTATACTACCTTTGGTGATGGTTGAGCCTGTTTGATTTTTTACTAACCAAAAACTTTTAAATCCTAATTCATTTGGCACTTTATCATACATTCCTAAGACAACCGTTCCCAAGTCGGAATCCCATCTCATTTTTGCCGTGTCCACATTGTTTGTCGGAACGCTTGTTTTAAAAAACAATGAATCAACGGGCTGAATAAAACTTGGACCAACTAAAATACTATCCCAATATGTCTGCCGCCAAACAAATATTGTACCTCTAACTGAATCTAATAGTAAATATGCCTTAATATTTTTATCTGCATAGCTTGTTGGTTTTGTAATAGTATCGTTTGAACGACCTCTATAAACCAACCCGTTGCCAGTAGTCTGGAAACCTAAACGCTGCTTATTGCCTGTAATAGGATAGGGAATTGAGTCAATAGATGCGTAAGATATTCCTGCTACTAATGCAAAAGCAATCACAAGGCCTTGCCGTTTGTTGCCTACTTTGTCAATAGCTTTGCCGATAAACTTTCTGGCTATTCCCATAACTAATTCATTGACTAAAACCTTGGCAATGTTAACCACGGCTTTTAAAAACTTGCGTTCTTTTTTTGGTGCTTGTATCTCTTCCATTATGCTAATATTATAAATGTAACAATATAATTACTACCATCATAATGTGTATTAATATCAATAGTAATTGTATTTGGCAAAGTTACAACATATTGTGATTTAATTAATAATTGTCCATTTTGATAGACTTGTATTTGAGCATCTTGATTTGTTATAGGTAATTGATTATTATTTTTAGTTACGGTCAATACATTTGACACAGTTGACAAAAACTCTTGAGCATAAGCCGCAAAGGTAGTGCCGCTAACACTAACATTACTTATAGTTTCTGTAATATTAGTAGATGACGTACCACCGCTACCAGCAGTAAAAGGTGTTCCATCTTCCCAGCCTAAACCTTTAATAACAACACTTCTTTCTGTATACGGCATTACTCATCATTTTTAATTACAAACCAATCACCAGTTATTATATCTGTCATACATTCATAAGTACCTCTTTCAAAAACCCAAAAGTTATCATTGTCTTGAGCAATAACAGAGGTAAAATCTATAACAAGATGAGGAAGCCAAGGATTGTTAAGGTTTTTATTTTGAAAACCAATATTGATCATTCTTCTTACCGGTTTTAATTGACCCTTAATAACCTCATTAACTAATATTTGAGATATATTTTTACCAGTACCAATATCAGCAATAGTCCAACCAATAGGACTTGCTAAAACAAAATTTCCATCATTATTTTTTACAAATATTGCACCTGGAGAAGATGTTACCGGACCGTCACCAATCTTAGTTTCAATTCTTGCTCTTAGTGAAGAGAAAACATTGTTGTCACTTGCGTATTCGTAAATATCATTTTGATTTTGAATATTACCATTAGGTAAAAATTCTAAGTAATTATCTGTAAAATTATAATTGTAAGCTAAAAGTTCATTAGTTATATTTGTCCCAGCGGCATTTCTAATTGTTTTTAGTATAATCTGAAAAGAATATTGAGCCGTACCAGGTATAGGTAATGTATCAAAAGCAACTACCTTATTAAAAATAAAAGTTAAATCTTGACTAATGACATCTGATGTAAATTGAAATTCACTTGGGAATGTTTCCCAGGATGCAGCTGAAAATATAGTATTTAATCCCTCGAAAGTAACATCTCTTTTTAGCCAATACACAGGACCTACCATAGATAAATTACTTATACTACCTATACTTGAACCAGGAGTGGAACTTTGTAATTTAAATCCCGTAGTGTTAACCGCTATTAAATCAAATTCATAATCACCTGATTCTGTTATTTCATATATTGCACCACCCATATACACTTTCATGTTTCCCTGGTCAATATTAATCTTTAATTTTACACTATATTTAAAACCTACAGTTGCAGCAATTAATGATTTTGCAGCTTCAGAAGTATTAGTAACATTAAATTTTAACTTTTTTTCATCAACTGAAAAACCATTTCCTAATGACCAACCACTTGAATCTTCAAACTCTTGTACTGGAATAACAAATCCTTTTTGATTTACTATAGCAGCAAATAAAAAGATATGAGGTTGAAAGGTAAATCCTGCTAAATTATAAGATGTAGATAAAGATAAATTGCTTGTAAAAGATAATCTTGCCTCTAAATTATCAGCATCAAGCTCTTCTAATAATATTTCACCAGAATCACCTTGACTTGGATTTAGAAAATTAAAAGTATTGTAAGTAAATAAACTACCTGGTATTAAGTTTCTTCTTGCAGATGTTTTGTATTCTACTACCATTTCCCTTAATGGAGCATAATAACCAAATCTACCACCACCAATTCTAACCAAATCACTTTCTGCTAAATTCGTTTGATTATTTATTATAGCTAAATTCCTATTGTCAAATACTGTAGGATCCTCAATTCCTGTTGCAAAGAAATTAAAATATCTCATTGTATTGGGATTCATGTACTCATTAATTTGAATCAACCAATAATTTGTACCTGAGAATATTAATCTTGATGCAAATGCCTCACAGATTGCTACCAATACATCATAACAAGTTGTGTATATATAATTGTCTTTTGTATCCTTCCAATAGAATGCTTTGTGATTAATTTTTACTCTACTTAAAACATTATTGTTTTGAGAATAATTATAAAAGGAATTATGCCAATTTCCAATAAAACTAAGGATAGGTATATTGGTTGAATAAAAGGAGTTTACAAAACTTAATTTATTAAGGCAATTCATTATATGATTTGCCAATGTTTCAGCACCCACAAAAGGACCGTTCGGTGCTTTGTATTCTATGTTTTTTAACCAACCAAGTCCATCAACTGCAATTATATCAAAATTATATCCAATAGCATTGGCAACATCTTCAAATTCTATTAAATCTATTAATATGTAGCCAAACCACTTCATATTAATTGTACTGCCATTTGCGGCATAAGCATAATATTCAATGGTAAATCTACCCTCTTCACTATCAACCAACTGCTCAACAAATGTTTGTAAAATAGAACTATTTACAAAAAAGGAAAAGTCACAAGTGCTACCAATCACCGGAGCAAACCTTTCGCTACCTTTCTTTCTATTGCTATCCCAATTTAAATTTAAAGTAACTAATCTTATTGGATTGATTACACCTGAGTAATTTGCATCATTGATATACAATTTAAACTCTCTACCTTTTTCAGAATAAACTGTTGCCTCAAATCTTCTTGCCATTATCTTATTCTTAGGTTTTTAGAATCCGTTCTCTCAAGTATTAATTGTAAATCAGTTCCCGAAATACTGGTTTTAAGTATGTATGGGGTAGATCCTCCTGTATCTCCTAACATAGCCTTTAGCTTTGATAACGGGGCAATAACCTCAGGGTCAATTCCTGCATTCCTGTTATCTCCGACCATAGCCATGGTGGGACCAAATGCCAAACCACCCTCTGCAAGGGCAGGGGCTTTTAATTGACTTTTAACAAATGTTCCTAATGCAACCAGGGCAATACCAGCGGCAATCGCTCCAACACCACCTAATGATTCTAAGGCAACTTTAATTGACTCAGCAGCAAAACCAGCTGCAATAGCCATTTTACCAAATTGTATTAAGGCATCGGCTAAAGGCATTAAAATCATATTAATAGAAAATCCTGCACCAGCTAAAGCATTCCCAAGTTGTTCACCAAGAGCAAAGGCAACATCGGTTAAAGTATTTTCTACTAAATCTGTTAATTGATCATTCAACTTTCCAATATCAACCATTGTGCTTTCAATAGCATATTGAGCATCAGTCATTGGTTGAACAATATTTTCAGTTATAGCACCTTTAACAATGCTACCTACTTCTTCGGATGTGTCACCTAAACTTCTCATTGATTGAGAAACGCCATCTACAAAACCTATACTACTTTTTATTTTATCTACTAAATCATCAGGAAATATATCTTTAAATGTAGTTTCTTTAGGACCACTAAATTTTGGTAAAGGAGAAACGCTTAAATCTCTTCCTTCTATTTTATCCCATTGTTCATTTACTTTACCTAAAGTATCTTTTAATTTATTGTATTTATCAGCTAACTCTATTGCGTCAGATGATAAAGCACCTTGTGATAATACAACGCTTTTATATTTATCCTCAGTAATTTTTAACTCCTCATTTAATAACTCGTATTTAGTTTTAACTTTATCTGTACTATTATTTAAATTACCATTACTATTTATGTCTTTTTCTTTAGTACCCTGTAATACATCTAATTGATTTTGATATTTTGCAATCTCATCTTTTAAATTTTTAACAGTTTCAGAATTTTTACCATATTTTTTTGAACCTTCTTCTAAAAAAACATTTAAATCTTTAACCTTATTACTAAGGTTTTCAATTTTTTCTGCTTTTAATTTATCGTTAAAAGTACTTTGTTTGTCAGTTAATGTTACAAGACTTGCTTCGGTTTTGTTATAAGCATTTTTTAATGTTTCAATTTTAGTTCTTAATGCATCAATATTTGTACCTTGAACATCGTATTGTGTACTTACATTACTACCAAATCCAGTTACTGGACCTTGTTGCTGCTTTTGAAATTTTGTTCTATTCTGTTCTGCAATAAATAATTGCTCTTCTAAATCAAGCAATTTCTTTTGTTGTTTTTCAAGAACTCCTTGTGCGGCTAATACTTTAAATTTATTTTGTAAAGCAATATTTCCTTTTTCTTGTGCAATCCTTATCGCATCAATACTTGTTGCCTCTTCTAATAGATTAGGTAAATAATCTGAATACTTATTATTTATTGTTTCAAGTGCTTTTGACCTTGTTACTAAACTGGCATTTGCATCTTGAAGAACATTCATTAAACTATTAAACTCTACACTTTCTTTTCTTGCATTTTTAGCACCAACGGACAAATGGTCATTAAAAGTGTCCATTGGTTTTGAAGCCTGATTGTAATTATTAACTAACAATCCAACTGCAAGTGTTGCGGCCGCTATAACTGTAATCCAACCACCCGTTGTTAAAGCCAATGTTTTAGTGACTTTATCAAATAACACAAGTTGTCTAACTGCTTGACCCATTACATAAATAAATGTACCTAAAGCAGAACCAACTTGTCCTATAATCCATGCTAAGCCACCAAATATGGCTATGTTTTTAGTTGCACCTAATATAAACTTTTGCATTCCATCAGATAGACTTCCAAACCAATCAGATAACATATTTATCCTTTCAGTTACACTATCTATTACTGCTTCTAAATCAATATTCTTTAAAATGGCTTTACCCATTTCAGCAGAGGCAAATTTCAATGCATCTCTTAGGTTATCAAATTGATTCCTAATACCACCAGTTGAGTTCATGACCTCAGGTAATACACCCAATGATTCAGTTAGTCGCATAGCAAACTCCTTGGCACTAACACCAGTTGCCCTTACTGCCTCAATGTTATCTGTATTAAATGCTAATTTTAAAGCCTTGCCAATTAAAGGAACGGCAGATTGAATAGGCTTAAAATCTTCTGCAAGAATCCTATTCTTAGAAATCATTTGAGTTAACTGATATTGAACGGCTTCTAACTCAACCGCACCGCCACCAGTTGTAGCAATAGCTTTACCAAATGTTTCTAATACTTTTCTTGCTTGTTCTGCCTTTAAACCTACCGCTTGTAATCTAATACTACCTCTAACTGCTTCTTCAAATCCTAAACCAGGTAACTTTGCACTTTCTTTTAATTTACTTAATTCTTTTCCTGCCTCACTTGTACTACCCATTACCGCAGCCATGCCTCTTTCTAACTGATCCATAGAAGCGGCAGCATTAACAAAACTTGAACCCATAGCAATTATAGGTCCAGTAAATCCTAATGTTACGCCTCTACCAATAGCTAAAGCCTTTTGGCTAAATGCCGCCATATCTCTACCTACTGTCTTTAATGCCCTTTCTAAGGGACTCGCATCAGCACGGATTTTTATAGATAGTATTCCTTGAGCCATTATAGTATTTCTTTAGTTAGCATTGAGTTACCATTAACCAGCGTGTCCATTAAATCCATTTCTTGGTAATCCCTATCTGTTAAAGTTCTTTGTTTAAAGTTGTGATCCCACGGAAATTTTATAAGATCAGCAGGTTTTAAACTTTTACTTTTAGAAACATAAGGTAATAATGAATGATATGCTATAAATCTTGTTTGCTCCCAACTTAGTCTATATTCATTGTTTACAGAGTTATAATAACCATCAATTTTAATCATTAATTCTCTCCAATCAAACATATTCATTTCATCAGGTGTCATCTGTAATTCACCCAAACACATTCTTTCGATATCTTCAATCTCAAGAGGCTTTGCGTTTGGGTTACTTAGTTTTTTTCGTTTTCAGTCGAACCGCCTCCCATGCTTTGAGCAACTAAATCACTAAAATCCTGTAGCTTGTTGTAATCATCAACCAATTCGCAAAAGGTTTCTAAATTATAAGGGTTATCTTTTCCCTCTCTTTTATAACCGTTCTCTACACCTAAATAAATAACTTCATACAATAAACTCAAATCATCGTCTAAGGCTTCCTTAAACAATGAGAATTTAATGTTTTTTTTCTTTAAAAATAAACTTAATGCATATCCACCTAATTTAAAAGGGATTTCATTTTGATTTATTTTAATGTGATTTACCGATACCATAAAAAAAGTTTATTGATTTATAATTGGATACTAATGAAGGTTGACAAATTGCCAACCCCCAAATAGTATCGGAAAAATTTATGCAGTTGTAGCAGTAACAATATTTGAATATTCTCCTGTTCCTGTAGCATTTATAGCAGCAATTCTAAAGTTATATACTGTACCAGTAATTAACCCAGTTACCGTTGCAGTAAGTGCAGTAGATACCGCATCTGTAAATGTCAAATATGTTTGTGAATTTGACGTCTTGTATTGAACAAGGTAATCAGTTACTGGGTAACCACCATTAGCCGTTGGAGCAGTCCAAGTTAATGGCATAGTTGTAGTAGTTGGAGTACCAGCAGCTGCAGTTGGGGCGCCAGGAACAACTTTAGTGTATCTTGTAACCGCACCATTTACTCTTAATGAACAAGAAGCAGTAACGCTTTCTTGGTTTGCAGCACTTAATGACAAACTTTCAATAAAAGCATTGAATGTAAATATAGAATCACCAGTAATATCTGATGTATATGTACAAACAATTGATGTCCCAGAATCCCAAGATGAAAATAATGTGTTGAATTTTGTGTTGGCACTTGCGTCACCAATGTCAGCAAACATTAATTCAGTTGAAAATGTAGCTGATTTTTGCCCAGGACTAACTTCTACCCATGCAGATGTGTTATCCTTGTGTGCGAGTTCTCGCATTGCTCTTGTCAAATCTAATGTATCAGATGTTGAATATGCAACCGCAACACCATCTACATATAATCGCAACAAAGAACCGTTCATTATTCCAGTTGTAGCCATTTTGTTTTATTTTAATTTTGACTTAATCTTGTTTCCTTTTTCCATTTCAGTTTCGTAATTTATGTCATGCTCATCAACTTGCATTTGCTCCATTAACTGTTCTTCGTTGACAATTATTGGCACATAAACTACTTCTTTCTCTGGTTCTTTTGTAGGCATGATTTCAACATCAACACCATTGTAGGATTTAGCAACACCTAATTTATATAAAGATGACGCAAAAGTATCTAAGACTTCACATACATCACCTTTTTTAAAATTATTATGTTCTTTTAAAAAAATAATTCTCATAATCTGTTTATTTTAAATAAAAAATCTATTGCTATCCAATATATTTTGTCTTCCATTACAGGATCACCAGTCATTTCATCTTCAAATATACACCAATCTAAATTAATAGAATTGTATGTACCCCTTAGATTATCAAATTTATTCCTCAAAGCAATAGCAACATTCTCACTCGTGTCGTAATTATTGGAATAAATAAAAAAAGTAACCTTAATCATATCTAAGGGACTAACAATATTTTTTGCCCTTGTTGGTTCTGTTCTTACTTTAGAAAATGTTATATAGGGATAAGTTACACTATTTGGTGCTTCTTCCGGATAAACTCTTGTTCCTATCAAACCAACAAGAGTAGGATCACTTGCAACAACCGAATAAATTAATTTCCCTATGTTCATTGTATCCTATAACTTAACCCTGCTTCTTTAGCATTCTTGTTAATCAAACTGTGTGTTCCTTTAATCACCACATCCCTGGATGCGTGAAAGGACTTTAGAAATCCTTGTAATAATACTTTTGTTTGAAAAGCAACCGCACTACCATAAAGAAAATTTGTATAGTATGCATCAGCTTTATTAGTACCATCAAAAGGTCCTCTACTAACTTTGGTAGGATAGTTTTTTAGTGTTCCAATCACAATAGTTTCAATTCTTTTTAACCTTGGTTTAAAAGGGTTAAGAACTTTTACTGACTTCCTTAAATGACCTGGTATAAATGATGCCCTATATTCCTTTTCGGTGCTTTGTCCTGTTTTTTTATTTGTACTTTTTTTTGTAAAATACCTATAATGAACACCACCTTTATAAATAGGAATTTGAGGTTTAACCGCTGCAACCATAGGTTCTGCAGCATTATGTAGTATATCCATTTTTTTTGCGTCCCAATCTTTTTTAAAATTAGTTCGCATCATGTGTAATGCATCTTGAACATCTCTATCAAAGATTTGCCATTCAACATTAAAATCTTTTTCAACAAATTTACCTTGTTGTTCAGCACGTCTTGTTTCTACACGCAACTTAGCATAATCTACTCCTCTATTAGTATTCCCAAATGATAATGGTCTTCTTGGCATTAGTATCCTTGTCTGTAGAAACCCGTTGCAAGTATAATTGACCTATCGTCAGAATAAGCAACTGTTTCAATTTGATAATAATTTGAACGATACAAAAATCTACTGTTTACGGAAACATTAACATTATAACGTAAAGTAAATTTAATTTTTTGTTGTGCAATAACTCTATCAGCCTCTTCTTCCTCAAACCCAGATGAGTAATCAACTTTTGCCCATACAGTCTGTATATTAGTCCAATTTTCTGATTGGAAACCACTATCAGATTGAGTGATTGTTTTGTTTTGAATAACAACCCTTTCTCTCATTTTACCAATAACCTCACTTTTATTATACCCAATCATATTTATATCGGTTTAATAAAACATCACTTGCGTTCGGCATTTTATGCATTGCATCAGTTCTGTTGTCATACATTGATGCAATCATTTTTAATACTGCTATTCTAATATCTGAAGGACAATCTGTAGCCGCAGTTCCATATCCAGCAGTATATGTAATAGTAACATCATTAAGAGACAAATATGTATCAGGAAAATCTTGATCAACGGCTTCCCCGATTATGCCTCTAAAAGTATCTACCTCGTATAAATTTGGCGATAATACTTGAGATACACCATTTTCATCCAGGTAAGTAATAGAAGATACCGCAATACAAGGATAAACTAACAATTTAATTACGTTTTCATAATCAGTTGCCACTTTGTAACTTGATGGAAAACGCTCTAACTTTTGTACAATAGTTTTTGTAAGGGTAGATATATTTTGTCTTGCTTCTACCGCTTGTCTTGCAGCCTTTAACATTGTAGCAATAAGAGAGTCATCAGTTGAATCATCAACTTTCAAATAATTTTTGACTTCCGCAGATGTCCATAATTCATTTGTCTGATCAACTGTTACTCTCCAGATTTTCATCTCTTAATTGCTTTTTTTGGTTTAGAACTAATCTTAGTTTCAATTAAAGGTTCATTCTGTTCAGCAATAACCTTATTTTCTAAAGATTCCGCTAATCCTGCTTTTATTAATTCCTTTGCCGTCATCTCATTTAATTCAGCCACATCCCCTTGAAAATATGCAAGGGAATGTGGTGAACCAGATGGCGATTGAATAAATCGCACTTTCATTTTATTCGTTTTTAGCGACAAAATATGCCGTGTACCTTGTAGATTGTGTTCCAACACCAGTTAATACTAATCTATATTTAGTACCACCAATCTTGTCATCTTCATTAGCTTGTACCATTCCATTTACATTAAGTGTATCTAATGTAGCAACACTTGTGTAATCAGTAGAACTTGCTGCCTGTCTAACAGTTGGTAAAATATAAGTAGTACCAGATAAATTAGTTGCTACTATACTCCAATAACCGCTCCATGGGCTAAGTAAACTTACCGGAATAGTTATTGTGTCTATTTCGGTATTAGTTATCGTATCAGTTATAGAATAACTGTAAAACGTACTTGATGCATCATCATAGTTAGCGTCAAGCGTTTTGCTACGGTCGTTTTTAAATGCCGTCAATCCAATGGCAGCAAAAACAAACAAACCAATTAAAATATTCTTCATTTTATTAAGATTTATATGCCAGTAATATCCGCATCTTTAATTGCGGCAAATGATTTTGCGTGACGAACTGCAGCATCCCACCAAGAGTTAACTACTATGGTAACTAATGCATTTTTGCTTGATGAATATGGATCAACCACAACATCTAAACCAGCCCATTGTCCAATTAACAATTCAGCAAAGTTTCCAAAA
>Ga0315903_10008004_pt1 | contig 13103 bp, 11 predicted proteins | sample LakEriMetagenome_7_FD_203524 | JGI IMG/M metagenome (GOLD analysis project Ga0315903, IMG submission 203524) | Freshwater fungal communities from buoy surface, Lake Erie, Ohio, United States - Buoy 2 MA119 | ecosystem: Environmental > Aquatic > Freshwater > Lake | place: USA: Lake Erie, Ohio...
ATTTTAAAAAATCCTTAGGTCTTGGTTATGCGGATAGCGTGCAAAACCTACGGTTTCACACTGTATTGCATCCCTAACTCCAAAGGTGTTATAACACCTTTAGTCGTTTAAGGGATATCAACACTACATATAAAATTATATCCTATCTTCTCAATAAATTCTTTCAAAACTAATTTCCTTTCATCTTTTCTTAAATCGCTAATAATATAATTACTATTGATTTCAATACCGAAATAATTCTTCCCAACATCTGCTAGAATAGTATTCATCTTTCGGCATTCTTCTTTTGTTTGTAGGTAAATAATACAACGTCTAGAACCATTATTCATCATTCCACGTAATAAGAATCGTGCTTTAATAACTAATTCCTTATCATAACTACGAATATCTAGTTCATCCTGCATTTTATCCAGACCGACAGTCTTTTCAATACTTAATGTTGGAACATAAACCATATAATCACAAATTTTACCGCTTGTAATAGCTTCATGCATTGGCATTTTATAGTCTATGGCACCAAATATTTCCTCATCAATATCACAATCTTCACTATATCCAATATCATCACCATATAATCTAGGTGTGGCGGACATAAATAATATTCTAGCATTACTATGTAATAATTTATACATTTCTGTTGTTTTATCATCATCTAATTCTTCTTCTTCTAGTTCATCATCTAGCATATCTTCATCTAATTCTTCTTCCTCATCAATTTCATCATCACTAGCAGTTTCTACATTATTTACTTCTTCTAGATTGGAATCTGGCAATTCTTGAAAATCTTCTTCATCCTCTAGAATATCATTTATTGACAGATTATGAAATTCATCTATCACCATAAAACAATTCTGTAATACCCCATCATTAACCAATGCATTAATAATATCAACAGATTTGAAAGTGACAAATAGACATATCTTCGCATTCTTCTTTACGAAATCCTGAATCTTATCTATATTACGACCATCTCCATCGCTATCAATAATCATCATCTTATATTCACTATCCATTTGTGATTGAAAACGTTCTAGATTCTGTTCGCAATATGATTTCAATGGTGTTATAATTACATTTTGCTTATACGCTTCACATAGTTTAATTGCAATTAGAGTTTTACCACAACCACAAGGCAATTGACATACAGTTCGTAATTTACCTTGTAATGCAGTGATGGCTTCTAGTTGATAATCAAATGGGATTAATTTAGTATTGGCTTCAGTTTTAACGGGTTTATAAATGGTATCTAATAATTCGCGATATCTAGCAGGATTAAATGGATATTGTTTGTATTGAATTAGATTATTTTTCTCACGATGTAATTCTAGTAGATGGGATAATTTACTAGTATGATAGACAATACCACCTACCATTTGGTGATAGTTCATCATCATGAAATAAAAGGTTCCTAAATCCTCAATACGTAATCTAGAATCTTCATCATAATATTTACATTGAATAATACTATATTTTCCATCTACTCCTAGAACTAATAAATCTGTTCCAATATCTCCTAACAAGCCTTCTTTTCTAGCAGTTTTGCGAAGTAATCTTGCAGTGTTCCAATCATCCATAATACCACTGGCAAATAAATCCGCTTCAGGAACATCTCGCCATAGATGTACTTTTTTATAATTGCCAGAATCTAGCAACTCGTGTTTAATAATTATTTCATAGGCATCACCTTTTTCTTTCATTGTAGTGAAAGTTATTGTAGTTGATGATGGTTGTTTCTTTCTTATGATATGTTTTGGTTTGCTAGACATTTTCAGGGTTTCTAGTAATGAATTTCTAATGTCAGGCATTATTTGATTGCGGGATTCAATTTTATGAGTAGGTATGGTATATACCATACTAACGCAACATAGCTTTAAATTATTTTAAACCTGATATAAAAATTGAAAAACTTATTCTAGAAGGATTATAAATAGATCTGCTAGAATAATTAATTTAGTTATGACTGAAAAACAAGAAGAAGTAAAACTAGCAACACCTATTTATACACGTAATGCAAAGAAAAGATATTATGAGAAAAAGAAACAAGACCCAGAATATATGGCTAAACTTGCAGAAAATTCTAAACAATGGAAAAAAGACCATAAAGAAGAACATAATGAATATATGCGGGAATATCGAGCAAGAAAAAAAGAAGAGAAAAAGCAAATAGAAAATGGTAGTAATGCTAGAATAAGTGAAATAAAAAATAGCAATAAAAAATAGTAATTGTAAAAATATGTTTTCTAAAAAACATTTAACTAGAAGGCATACAATCACTAATATAACGAGATTATCTAAATTATCTAGAAAATCTGATAATCGTTTAACTAAATTATTGGAAAATATTCCATCTTCAAATAGTAATAGTAATAGTAATAGTAATAATGATAATATTAAAAATGAAAAAGTTAAAAATGCATATTTAATGAATGGTTTTAGAATACGTGTATATGATTATAAAAATACCATATCTATCAAAATAGGTTCGAAAAAGGAAATATGTATTAATTTGGTAATTACAAAAGATACAAATACAGCCGAATTAAATCTTTTTAATTATTACCCCTCATGTGATATATTTCAATCGTTAGAACATAAACGTGGAACCAATTTAATGATGAATACTTTAATACATTTTCTAAAAGCAAAATATCCTAATGTAAATGAAATAATATTATTTGATGCTTCTAGATATAAATGCAATAATACTAACAAATTTTGGTTCAGTTTATATGATTATTATTTATTCAAATATGATTCAACCTATTACATACATAACTATAATTTTGCATTTATTGAAAAAATTGATGTATATACCCACGAAAATAATAAAAAATTAATAAGAAATTTTACTGTGGATAAAAAGTTATTAGAAAAATATTTGAATGATTATATACCAAAAGAATATATGACAAATCTGGATGATATTATAACTCAGTTTCTTGATAGTATTAATGACAATGAATTAGCTACCGATTTTATTAAAAGATTTAAATTTAATGAATATACGTGTTGCCTATTACGATATTTTTTTTATTTTGTGAAGGAGAACATACCAGAATATCACTCATTGATGTATACGGCAATATTACACATTTAATGATAAATTCGTTAAATTATAGTTAAGAATTAAATATTTATAACACAATATGGTAATATTGTTTGATAAATTTCTTTATCAATAATATCGTCTTCTGAAATTTGGCCTATTGTTGAAATATTAATAAATTTTTTTATAAACAGAAATAAAAAATGCATTAAATAACAAGTATTATCATTAAATCTATATCGCTTTATAAATTCTGTAGCTAGCTCATTATCACGTATTGCATTAATAAATTCACTAATATCTTCTTTCATACTAGCAATTGGTATTTTACCAATTTCTTTTATCAAATATTTTTCGAGTAAAGTTTTATTTATTATAAAATCTTTTATCAATTTTTTATTAATTTCATGGGTCTCTATATCACTTTGATATACTATTTCAGCACCAAAATTATGATTATAATAGGTTGAACCATATTTGAATACATAGTAATCATATAATGAAAAACTATTCCTATAATTTCCTATCTTATCACATTTAAACATTGATGCATCTAATAAAAATAATTGTGTTATCATTGGATATTTAGATTTAATGAATTCTATAATTGTTTTCATCATTAGTTTTGTTCCCTCAGTTCGTTCCATATCTCCCGTTATATTGCAACCAATTTGATAATTAAATATATCTAATTCAGCATTATAATTTGCAGGATTATCATCTTTAATTATAGTAAGTCTAATACATTCTGCATTTTCTATACCAATTCTAATGATAACCAAATATGCACTATCATATACTTTTATTTTGAAACCGTTTAATGAATAAATTCGCAATATATATTTATTTCTTTTGTCGTCTATGATATTTTTATTTGTATTTGAAGCTTTTCTAGTTAATCTAGAAATTATTTTTTGTTTATCATTTGATTTTCTACTTAATTTAATTCTAGATGCCATATTAGATTATTTATTTTATTCTGGAATAATTAAACAAAATAAATTTAATTAACTATTTTTTTATGAAAAAAATATTAATAACGTATTCTTTATAAAAAGTATTCTAGAATATATCCTTTACACCAATATAGATGTTGGAAACTAAATTCAAAATACACTAACAACCTATTTTTATCATTAAAAGCACTGCATAACGCTAACGCTTTTAGGCATTTAATGGATAACCATTTCTATTTGCATTATATTTAGCCATGGTGATATATATATTGCATTATAGTGCCTATGTATTTTTCATTATTTGCACTAAATTTTATATAAATAATTATAATAGAATATATTTAATATGGATTCTATTGAGTTTGTATATATTAATAGTCTAGATAATCCACAATTCAGTAAGTATAATGATATATTTGATTCATCACGAGTAAAAGAAGAACCTGCTATTAAACCTGAATTAAAATTTGAAATTGATATATCTAAATTTGAAGATATTCTTTATAAATTTACAAAATCAACTAGTACATCTAGAATACCATTGCGTGATTATCCAGAATTAAATATAATTGACAATAAAATTTATTTTGATAATAATTTTAATTGGAAACAACTGCTAGAATACTTACAAATAGATAATATCACTAATAACAATACACATAATTCGTCAAGTAAATCATCATCAATATCATTGAATAATCTAATTAAATATATGAAAAAGGAAAGTATAGCACTAGAAACTAAGGCTATTAGAAAAATTACATATCCTTCATTAATGCTTGATATGGAAGTGCCAATAATTCTAGCGCTAGATAAATCATCTGAAACTCCAAAAGTAATTGGATATTTATTTTTTATGGAAGATGATGAAAAAATAAATATAGAAGTAATTGAAGTTAATAGTTCATATCGTAATAGTAATCTTTGCAAACGATTAATTTCATATTTGGTAGATATTAAACCGCGAATAAAAAAATATAGTTTGGTAAATGTTGGTGGATTAGCTGGATATAGTTGTTATATGGATGCATTCACATCATTAGATTTTAATGGTAAAATTAAACGTGATAACAATAGAAATAATGGTAATACTACTGATAATACCAATAAAACTAATAAAAATAATGAAAATAATAGTTATAATCTTACACGAAAGAAGCAAATGAATAATTTGAGATTAACAATAAAACAACGAGGTGTTAAACTAAATTTATCTAAAATGAATAACATTGAAATAAATAAGAAATTTAATGGTAGTATGATATTTACTAAATAAAATTATTTTTCATTGGCATCCTCTAAAACACATTACAATGCTTCTAGCAGTTAAAATAATCATAAACTTCTTGATAATGATTATAAATAGCATCGATACCAGAATATACAGTTTTCATATTCTCGCAAGCTAGTTTTAATTCATCCATTTCAATCGGGTTAGGATGTGATAATCTGTTTCTTTTATTAATTATTTTATTGATTACGGATTGATATTTACTTATTTCAAAATGTTCTTGTAATTTTTCAATTTCTAGCTTATATTGTGTATACAATGGATTATTGATAAATTCATCTAAATTTAAATTAACATCTTTCATTCTAGCATCATCAAAACCCGTTGCATGTTGAATTATATAATATTGAATAGTTTTAATAGATTCTGCTAGGATTACTATGTTATGATTACGCATTAGTATGTCTACCTTTTTATTTAGATTTTGGTTTTCAGTTTTTAATTCAGTTATCTCACTTTTCAATTCTTTTATTTCATTCTTTAGTGTTTTGTTTTCTTCCTCTAGTTTGGATATTTTAGCATCTTGATTTTTAATAGTAGTTTCCAGTTCTTTCATTTTCTTTTGTAAGCTAGCAATCACTTTATCTTTATTATCATAATCTATTGTATCACAAAATGCATCGATTATTATTTGTAATGTATTTATTTTATCTGCGGGATATGTATCTAGCAATTCGAAATATGCCTTGCAAACTTCATTACTGTAATCATCACCATGTGAAATTTTTAATTCATCCGCAATATGTATTACTTGTTGCCTTAAAATGTGTGTTTCCATATTTACTATATATTTAGAACTAATATTTTTTATGTTATCTAGAAACTAATTCAATTTTATATAAACAGATTAAAAATGTAAAAACAAAAATAAAATTAACATAAAAAATTTAGTTCCTCAATAACTTCTAACTCAATATAACCAGTATCTCTATATAGTTTTAAAATAAAATATCCTGCTCCATCATCACTATGTAATTCCCAAGTAGAAATATTGTTATCAGCTATTGGATTTATTTGATAGATTGGTACATTTGAAAATTTATATTTATTTGTTTTACTGTTTTGTATAGCCTTAGGTATGCAATTATTGCGAACCATATTTTCTAATCTGAGTGCTTGCTGTGATGATGCATATTTTCTAACAATTCCACGATTGAGAAAAATAGAAGTAATATAATAACAAGGTATAATACTACCGTTTAACCATTCTATATTGTATGTTTCCATTTACACCTTTAGACATTTAAAATGCCGATTTTACACGACATTCTAATAAAGGTTTGATATTGAAATCTAGTAAAAACAACTTATCTACTGACTTTTACCATAGGTTTCCCGATAACCTAATGTCAGTATTAATCGCATCTTGTAAATTCCTTTGGTCTTTTTCTATTTTCCGTTAAATATGCTTGTGCTATGCATTGCATATTTATACAGCTATTCATATCACGATTTAGGAATTTACTACATTTTAACGGTGAATTATTTAGGTTTTCAGAACCTCCACCATTACAATGTTTGCAAGTTAATAATCTAAATAATGATTTAGAATTAATAACCTTATTATCATTTTCTTTATGACAATTACAACATAACTTACTAGTATTATATTCATCTATTAATACTGTATTAAATAGTTTAGATACTAATCTTTTTAGACCTATTCCCATTGTAGAACCTAAACCTTTGATAGTATTTTTATTTGACCAATCACCTATACAGACTAGAATATCATCTTTCTTACCATATGTATTTTCAATATTATTTAGGAATTTATCCTCACTACTTTGTCTATAAGTCTTAGTTCTCCAATTTAACTTTCTATTTATTTCTTCTTCATAGTATTTCTTGATTACTTTATTACATTTATATTTTTCATTAATATACTCTTTAAATTTTTCATAATTATTAGTTTTACAATTATATTTGCTTAATTCCGTTTCTGCCTTAGTAATTTCTTGATGTTGTTCTTTATTAGTAGCTTTAATTCTTCTATTACGGGTATTTAGACTTTCCATGCTTCTTTGACCTGAACTATATTTCAAAACTTTATTCTTATCATCAATCATGTATAATAAGTATTTCTTTCCTGGATCTGCTGTCACAATTTTCTTATTCTTAAATTCTTCTATTTGTTGATCACTTAAATCATCAATATAGTATAAATCATTAGTTTCAAATTCTTTTTCATTGTCTTTCTTACTTTCATTATAATTCTTATGTTTGAAATGTAATGAACAACCTATACCGTCTGTAACCATAGTAAAATTAAATTTATAATCTTTAACTTTAAATACTGAATTGTTCATGTTAAAATAAGTATTCCATATCTTAGTTCTATTATCCTTCAAATTTTCTAATAATTCACCCTTACATCCTTTATCACCAATGACATTTACTAATGTAGCACTGTCAATGAATAAATACTTGGGAACACATGAATTACGTAATGGCATTATTTGGAATAACTTAATAATTTTACTATTTAAATCCTTGATTTTATCATTGTATTTATTTTTAGTATCTTCTTTTCTCGCCTTTTCTACTTTCTTTTGTAATGTTTCTATCTGCTTGTAAATAGAATCATTATACTTTTCAAATTCATTATTGATGTAATAGGTAATACTTATATATTTTAACCATCCTTCTTTAGTTTTGCAATCATAAGCAATACTCTTTTCTATATTGCTTGGTGTAATCTTATCTTTAATAGTATTATACCATTCTAATAATTCGTTTGGCATATGTTCTATATCATTTTCTATAATACATTTTCTAACCTTATAAAGAACTGATTTCTTAGCCTTAGTATATTCTTTTGATGTCTTATCTTCTATATCACCTGTATAATGTTCATCATAGTAATTACCACCAAATATAGTAATATACTTGGATAAGCGTTTTATTAAATGTTCCTTGATATTATTCTTAATAGAAGTTTCAATAGAAATATATACATAAGGTAAAGTAAAACTTAGATTATTAAGTTGGTATTTCTGATGGTTATAAATTGGTTGAAATTCATTAGTATAGAATTCCTGAATTTCAGTTAGTAGAGGGGTCTCAGTATTTTTCTTACCACGATTATCTCGTGTTCCTAATGCTGATATACAATATTTAATAAAATCCTTATCAATAGTTGGTATTGATTGATTATTAGTAAGCTTGTTTAAGATGAATAACTTGATAAATTGATATGTATCTATTACTATATTATTAATTCTTATAACTAATTCATTGAGCTGTTTATGTGTAGATGAATCCTTGATAATAGATTTAATAGATGTCTTAATACTTTTGAATGGTGATTTATGTTTGGTAAAATCAACACCCCTAGGTTTGCTGGGGTCTTCTCGAGTTTTATCTGGTTCTTTGAACTTCTTCTTACGTGACATCTTAATATTAAATGTTGTTGCTAGAATGTTTTTATATTATTTAAATATATATAATATTATGTTAGAAAAATATTTTAGAAAAAACGCAAAAAAAGAAATAATTAATTTTGTTGTGTAGTATAAGATTCCATTATTTTTTTATCTTTTCTTTTTTGATTAGCTCGTTGATAATATTCTTTTAATTTTTCTGGGTTTTCTGATCGTAGTTTCTGGAAGTATTTTTTCTGGCTTTCTTTAATTTGGTCTTTATGTTCTTCTAGATACTTTCGATGACCTTGATTACTTGTATATTTTTTTAATCTTGTTTCTAAATCTAGTATAATTTGTTTCTGTCTTTCGATTTCTTGTTTTAATTGTATTAATTCATTTTGATTATTATCCATTATTGTTATTAATACCTAGAATAATATCTAGATATTTTTATATTATGTATTATTAATAAAAAAAAATTGAATATATAAATATATTAGATATGCTAGATTAATATATAGAAGAAGATGTCGAAAACAACAGAATATATTAATAATGCAGTCAAATTACATAATAATAAATATGACTATTCTTTAGTTACTAATTTACCAAAAAGAGATACACGTGTTAAAATTATATGCAATAAACATGGAATATTTGAACAATCTTTTCATAAACATTTATCTGGAGATGGATGTAGAAAATGCGGAACTGAAAATAGAGCAATAACAAAAATACAAATAGCAAAAGACAAATTTATTAATGAAGCAAATGAAAAACATAATAATAAATATGATTATTCGAAAACAAATTATATATCTGCTAAGGATAATATAATAATCACATGCTTAATACATGGAGATTTTGAACAAACACCAAATAGACATCTCGGTGGTAATGGTTGTAGAAAATGTGCAAATGATAAAATTAAAGAAAGAATGTCCATCTCTTGGGATTGTTATATGGAAGATTTAAATAAAATTCATAATAATAAATATGATTATTCTAAAGTTAATTGGAAAGGTGTAGATATAGATATAATTATAATATGTCCAAAACATGGAGATTTTAAAATTAGACCAGCAGATCACAAACGAGGTAGAGAATGCCAAAATTGTTCAAAAGAAACATTGATTCAATATAATAAATTAGATACTGAAGAATTTATTAAAAAATCAATAGAAATATGGGGTAGTAAATATGACTATTCAAAAACTAATTATATTGATTCTAATAATAAAGTAATAATTATATGTAGTAAACATGGAGAATTTGAACAATTGCCTCCTAATCATTATAAATATGGTTGTGGTAATTGTGGACGTGAACTAAACACAAGAAATATTGAACTTAAAGAGCAGTGTAAAAAAAATTTTGAAATTAAATCAAATATAATACATAATAATTTATATAATTATTCAAAGGCAGATTATATTGACGCAACTTCAAAACTTATAATAATATGTCAAAAACATGGAGAATTTAAACAATCTCCCAATAATCATTTAAGAGGGAAAGGGTGCCCAGATTGTGGCAAAGAAAAGTCTATAATTGCCAAAACAAAACCATATGAAGACTATTATAACAAATTTATAGAGTTATATAAAGATAAATATGATTATTCAACAGTAGTTTGGAATGGTTCTTCAATTGCTATTTCTGTAATTTGCAAAAATCATGGAACATTTTTAATTATTCCCTATTTACATATAAAAGGTAAAGAATGTCCAAAATGTTCAAATCATTTTTCAAAAATAAGTATTGATTGGTTATCATATATGGAAATTAAATATTCTGTTCAAATAATTCATGCTAAAAATGAAGGTGAATATGTTATACCTAATTCAAGATACAAAGCAGATGGCTATTCAAAATTAACAAATACTATATTTGAATTTCATGGTGATTTTTGGCATGGTAACCCAAAGTTATATGAACAAAATAAAATTAATCCTAGAACAGGATTAACATTTGGCAATTTATATGAAAAAACTAATGAAAAAACTAAATTTATAAAAGATAATGGTTATAATATTATTGAAATATGGGAATATGATTGGAAAAAATTTATTAGGGCAATAATAAAAATACAAAAGTTATTTAGAAAAAAAAAATGTAAATAATTTTTTATTATTTTTTTATTTTAGATATGGCGATACATAAAACAGAAGATTATAAGTTATCAGCAGTTAAATATTATTTGAAAAGTAAAAACACCCAAGAAAGAACATGTAAAATTTTTGAATGTTCTCCTAGAAGTCTAAAGAGATGGACAACTAGATACATTAAAGATAAAACAATAAAAAGATATAACAGAAAACCAGTTTCATATAAAGTAAAGAAAACACATGTTAAATTCATTCTAGATGAAGTGATTAAAAATAAAACTGTTACTATGGATGATTTATTAGGTAAATTGAAAGATAGGTATAAAAATATAAATATTACATCAAGACATTTAAGTAGAATAGTAAGAGATAATAATATTACATTAAAATTAACCAGATATAGGCATGAACCAATAAAAAGATTTGGAAAACCAATTGAGATAAATAAGAAAATAAAAGAATTTTATCAAGAAGTTAGACAGCATAATTTACATGATATAATTTGTATTGATGAGACAAGTATTAAGTCACTAATGAAACGAAACCATTGCTATAATGAAATAGGTAAAAGATGTGTTATAAAAACTCAATCACAAGAAGTATTTAAGAAATATACAGCAATTTTTGCAATATCAAGTAGAGGTGTTGAAGGGTTTAAATTATATGAAAAAGGAGGTATAGATACGTCTAGATTAAAAACTTTTCTAGAAACACATATTCTAAATAAATATAGAAATAAATTAATTATACTGGATAATGCTAGTTCTCATAGAAATGAAACTATCAAGAATTTAATAAATCAAAATAACAAATTATTATATTCAGTCCCTTATCAACATTTTACAAACAGTATCGAAAATTACTTTAGTATGTTCAAATCAAGACTAACCAAATTAGATGGTTTAACATACAATGAGTTAAAAGCAAATATAAGTAAAGTTATAAATAATATTCCAAAAGATAAATTTTTAAACATATTTAAAGGTGCTTATAATAGAAAAGAAAAATATATAAAACGTAGTATAACTAGAAAAAGACAACCTAAAAATTATAAATAAAATCGGCATTTTAAATGTCTAAAGGTGTAAAAAAAATATAGTAAATATATTTATTTAAATATCTTTATATTGTTATTACGTAAAGTATTTTTTATATCTAGCATCTGTAATGAATTCTGTCCATTGTTGATATATTTCATCTATCTTCATTATATATTGTCTTTGTTTTGAATAACGCAATTGCTCATATAACCAAACCATAAGTGTTTTATTAGTTTTATCAATCGGTCTAGAATTATTAGTATCTATAAAATGTTTTACTTTTTCTAGTTTATTTTTCCAATTTTCTTCATTACTTAGAAAATATTGTTTATATCTAGCATCGCTAACAAATTCAGTCCATAATTTATAGATTTCATTATTTTTCATAATTTCAGTTTGTTTTTTGCAAATATTTATTTGACGTGCTAGCCATACAGATAATTCTTTATTTGTTTTTTCTGTTGGTCTAGCATTATTAGTATTAATAAATTCTTTTACTTCTTCTAGTTTATTTTTCCAATCTTTAATATTATCTTTATCTAAATCAAAATATTTATAATATCTAGAATCTGTAATAAATTCATTCCATAAAGAATATATTTCGTCGATTTTCATAATATTTTTGCGTTGTTTTGATGTTTTTATTTGTGTCGATAACCAATTATCTAATTCTTTATTTGTTTTTTGTGTTGGTCTAGTATTATTAGTATCTATAAATTGCTTTATCTCAGCTAGTTTTATTTTCCAATCTTCTTCATTACTTAGAAAATATTTTTTATATCTAGCATTATTTACAAATTCAGTCCATAATGAATATATTTCATCTATCTTCATTATGTATTTTCTTTCTTTTGAATTTGTTATTTGTGTCGATAACCATCCATATAATTCTTTATTCATGTTTTGGGTTGGTCTAGAATTATTAGTATCTATAAATAGTTTTATCTCAGCTAGTTTTATTTTCCAATCTCTTACATTATCTAAATCAAAATATTTTTTATATCTAGCATTATTTACAAATTCAGTCCATAATGAATATATTTCATCAATCTGCATAATTTGTTTTCTTTCTTTTGAATTTGTTATTTGTCTTTGTAGCCAAGCACATAATTCCTTATTATTTTTTTTTGTTGGTCTAGAATTGTTAGTATCTATAAATTGCTTTATCTCAGCTAGTTTTATTTTCCAATCTCTTACATTATCTAAATCAAAATATTTTTTATATCTAGCATCATTTACAAATTCAGTCCATAATGAATATATTTCATCAATCTGCATAATTTGTTTTCTTTCTTTT
>Ga0315903_10008005_pt1 | contig 13103 bp, 8 predicted proteins | sample LakEriMetagenome_7_FD_203524 | JGI IMG/M metagenome (GOLD analysis project Ga0315903, IMG submission 203524) | Freshwater fungal communities from buoy surface, Lake Erie, Ohio, United States - Buoy 2 MA119 | ecosystem: Environmental > Aquatic > Freshwater > Lake | place: USA: Lake Erie, Ohio...
GCTGATTGCACTGTGCGTTGGTCCATACGCAACCAGATTCTGCTCCCCTTCGCCGGGGTCACGCTGTTGTCGGTACTGGCGGCGACCATGGCTGCCGCCTGGCTCGCCGCCCGAGCCCAAGAACAAGTCCAACTGGCCGCACTGCAGCAGGTGGTGGGGACCCTGGCCCAAGCCAGCTTTCCCATCAACGACACCGTTCTTTCGCAAATGCGTGGCTTGTCCGGTGCTCATTTCGTGGCGGTGGATGCGCGGGGCACCCCCATCGCCTCGACCCTCCCGCCGCCGGTCCCCGACCTCGAGCGGCTGCAACTGCCCCCCTCGACGGATCTTTCGACTCTGCCTCAGGTCCCCGCGGTGCAGCTCGATTCGACCCGTTATCGCATCGCCCGGCTCGAACGGAATCCCAATTCGAACGCCCAAACCCTGTATGTGCTGTCTCCAGAGAACTCGTGGAACGCCGCTCGCTGGCAGGCGGCCGTTTATCCTCTTTCGGTCGGGGCCTTGTCGGTCTTCCTGACCGCGGGTCTTGCGTTCCTCATTTCTCAGCGCATGAGCCGGCGTTTGCGAAATCTGGAATCGCAGGCGGCCGCCATCGCGGCGGGAGATTTTCGCGAGATCCCCGTCCAGACCCGCGACGACGAGCTGCGGGACCTCGAAATCTCGGTCAACCGCATGACCTCGCGGCTGCGCGAGCTGGAGGGGACCATCGCTCTTTCCGAGCGGGAACGGCTGCTGGCCCAATTGGCGGGAGGCCTGGCCCACCAGTTGCGCAACGCGGCCACGGGGGCGAAGTTGGCCCTGCAGTTGCATGCCCGGCGCTGCCCCGGGGCCGGTCAGGACCAAAGTGTGACCGTCGCCCTGCGGCAGTTGGCTCTGCTGGAAACCCAGGTTCGCGGCCTGCTCTCACTGGGTCGCAATGAACCACGACCACCGACAGCCCTCTCGGTGCAGGCACTGCTCAAGGACGTTTCCGAGCTGATCACCCCCGCCTGCGAACATGGCGGTGTACGACTGACGGTCGCCTCTCCGGAGGGCGATTCGCAACTGCAGGGGGATCCCGGGGCGCTGCAGGCCGCGCTCCTCAACCTGGCCCTCAATGCCATCGAGGCGGCCGGCCCTCACGGAGCCGTCTCGCTCAGTGCCCGCCAGAAAGATTCGTCGCTTCTCGTGGAAATCCGGGATAATGGTCCAGGACCGGCCCCGGCCGTCGTCGCCAGCCTCGGCCAGCCGTTTGTCACCACCAAGCCCGAGGGGGTGGGGCTGGGCCTGACCCTCGTCCGACAGGTCGCCCAGGACCATCAGGGAGAGCTCTCCTGGCGCCGCGAGGAAGCCGAGACCATCTTCACCCTCTCCTTCCCGGTGTAGAATACCAAGGTTCTCCTCTCCAACTGGCGTTCGCCCCCATGAGCCGAGTCCTGATCGTTGATGACGAACCGACCATCTGCTGGTCGGTTCGCGAGGCGCTCGCCGAAGAAGGACATACCATCGAACTGGCCCCTTCGGCGGAAGAGGGGGAGCGCCGTCTGGAAGCGGGCTGGAAACCGCACCTCGTGGTCCTCGATGTCCGGCTCCCGGGAAAAGACGGGTTGTCTGCTCTCGTCGAATGGAGTCAACGCTGGCCGGGCTTGACCATTGTGATCATGACCGCCTTCGGTGATCTGGAGACGGCGGTGCGGGCGCTGCACCACGGCGCGTTCGACTACCTGATCAAACCCTTCGACCTCGACGAAGCCCTCGTGGTCTTCCGCCGCGCCCTGGAATTTCATTCCGGGCCCCGAACGGGCGACCAGAACACGGCATCGGTCCCCTCCCCCGAGTCCGAAGACCGATTGGTGGGGCGTTCCCCCGCCATGCAGCAGATTTTTCGGCAGATCGCCCTCGTGGCCCCGTCCCCCAGTTCGGTGTTGATCACGGGAGAGAGTGGAACCGGCAAGGAATTGGTCGCGCGGGCCATCCATCGCCACAGCCCCCGGCGCGACGCCCCCTTCGTTCCTGTCTGCCTTCCCGCCCTCAACCCCAGTCTCGTGGAGGCTGAACTCTTCGGGCATGCCCGAGGCGCCTTCACGGGAGCCCAGTCGAGCCGCCCCGGACTGTTCGAACTGGCCCAAGGCGGAACCCTGTTCCTCGACGAGATTGGAGACATTCCCGAGTCCCTGCAGCTCAAGTTGTTGCGGGTGCTTGAACAGCGAGAGTTCTTCCCCGTCGGCTCCACCGACCTGAGACGGGTCGATGTGCGGGTGCTGGCGGCCACCAACCGCCCCCTCGAGGAATCGCTGACCCAAGGGCAATTCCGCCAGGACTTGTACTTCCGACTGAATGCGGTGAGGATCGCAGTCCCGTCCTTGCGGGCCCGGGAGGAAGACATCGCGCCGCTGGCTGCGCACTTCCTCTCGATGTCTCCCCAGGGGGCTGCAGCCACACTGTCTTCCGAGGCACTGCACCTGCTGCAATTTCATTCCTGGCCCGGAAATGTTCGGGAACTGCGGAATGCGATGGAACACGCCGCCGTGCACGCCCGTCAGGGGAGCATCGGCCCCGAACATTTGCCCCCGAGTGTGCGGAGCGCGACCCCGGTCGACTCAGCCGCCAGCGAGTGCCCCGAGATCCGGGAGCGAATGCGGCGGCTCGTTGCGGATTGGGCCCGGACTACACTCTCCACATCCCCAGAGGATTCGGCGGGAGGTCTCTATGAGGCGCTGCTGTCGATTGTCGAGCCCCCGCTGCTGCAGACGGCCCTTGAACAATCCGGGCAAAACCGGGCCGCCGCCTCAGCCCTGTTGGGACTCCATCGCGAGACCTTGCGGAACAAGCTCCGTGCTCATGGCCTCGACTGAATCTCAGTGAGCGGCGGGAGGGGCGTTGTCCGGAACAATGTCCGCAGGTTCTGTCCCTTTCACGGAGGAATCTGGCTCACAATAGGGACAGGCATTGCTCGAAGCTTCGGCCCCCCACTGCGCCGCGGCGAACCGCAGCCCCCGATCGATCGTGAGGAACCCGGTCACAATCACCGCCACCGCGGCAATTCGCAACAGATTACGGCGTCCCGCGAGCGAGAGCACCGAGGCCCCAAGTCCGGTGCTGATCATCAGAGGAGCGGTCCCCAGTCCAAACAGGCCCATGGTAAGTGCCCCCCAGACGGGATGTGTAGTGCTCGCCGCCAGGGCGAGATACGCATAGACGAGCCCACACGGCAGAAAACCGGTCAGCACTCCCGCCACCAGCGTATCGAGCGGACGGCCCGACTGAAGAAAGGCCGACAACACCGATTTCGCCGAACACAGGGGGAGACCAACCGCTCCCGGGTTCCGCCGCCGCGTCAGCCGTTGCCACAATCCCGACGACTCCAGTCCCTGCCAGATCAACCAGACTCCCGCCAGCAGCGCCAACCCGGCCTGGATCAGCACGCCTCCCGCCGGCCAGCGGGTCAGCCGCCAACCGGCAAACCCCACCACCGCCCCCAGGAACATGTACGTGGTGACCCGCCCCAGCGTGTAGATGAGCTGCCGTGCCAGATTCGCTCTCCAATGACTGGCCCCCAGCCCCACGGTCAGCGCAAATCCCCCACACATTCCCAGACAATGGGACGAACCCAGCAAACCGCCTAACAACACCAGTGACAATTCAGGCATGGTGATGGCCGGTCATGGAGTGGGGGGGGAAGAGACATCGTCCGGCGGCAGATTGCCCGGCGGAAGTCTGCCCCCAGAGAGAGTTTCCGGGTCCGTTGCGGCTCGCGGCCCGAGGGGAGCGAGTTCCAACTCATCGAGCCGGCCAGCCCGCAGAGCGGCCATGATCACCAGCACGCTGCTGATCACCATCAACAGCGCCGCAAGCGCGGGATTGAGCCGGCCCGAACACGCCAGCGCCACCCCCACGACGTTGTAAGCGAAGGCCCACCAGAGATTGCCCCGGATGGTCCGAACCAGCCGGCGGGCAAAGCCGATCGCCCAGGGAAGCCGGTCCAGTTCACTGGAAAGCAGACAGACCTGCGAAGAATCCCGGGAAATGTCCGTCCCGCACCCCAGCGCGACGCCCAGATCCGAAGCCGCGAGAGCCGGCGCGTCGTTCACCCCATCCCCCACCATGGCGACCGAGCCCCACTGCTGGTGTGCGTCGGCAATCGCCCGGGCCTTGTCTTCAGGCAGCAATCCTGCCGCGACAGGAACACGCAATTCTCGAGCCAGCCGCGTGCCCCGCGCGGGATGATCTCCCGTCAGTACCTGCACCCCCAGGTGTTGCCGTTCGCACCACTCCAGCATCTCCCGCACGCCCCCCCTCAACTCCTCGTCGAAGACCCAGGCAGCCTGCACCTCTCCGTTCCAGGCGAGCAGGGTGAACGACAAACCGTCCCGCAGGGTCTCGGCCACCACCCCGGCGAGACGCGGTCCCAGATTCTGCCCTTGTGCGGCCATCAACACCTGATTGCCCAACCAACACCGGTCTCCTGCGGTACTCTCCCCCTGCAATCCCTGACCCGCCACTTGACGGATGGTCCACGACCGGGAAGTCGACCCCTCGGCGTCTGGCTCGGCCTCGAACTGCTTTTGACGCGACTGGCCGGAATCTCTCGTGAAAGCCCCCAGGATCGCCTGCGAAAACGGATGATTCGAGTGAGCCGTCAGCACCCGGGCCAATGTCTCCCCCTGGCTGCGGTGCAGATCCCACTCCCACTCGAGCCGAACCACCCGGGGGCGGCCGGTTGTGAGCGTTCCGGTCTTGTCGAAGCACAACCCGCGGATGGTCGCCAACCGCTCGATCGCCTCTCCCGATCGAAACAGCACCTGGCGGCGGGCCGCAGCGGCGAGTCCGGTCCAGACAGCCAGGGGAGTCGCCAGTCCCAGAGCGCAGGGACATGCCACCAGCACCACCGACAGCCCCGCCAGCCAACCGGTCCTCCAACCTCCCTGCAGTGTATGCCAGACCAGGGCAGCCAGAGCCACTCCGGTTATCACGGGGAACATCCCGGCGGAAATCCGGTCGGTCAACTCCTGATACGGCCCCTTGGCCAGACGGGCTGCCCGGACAAAATCGATAATCCGTTGCAATGCCCCCTCGTTCGCCGGGGCCAGCACCTCGATTTGGGCCGGGCAATCCAGCAACAGTGTTCCCGCCCAGAGGCGCTCGCCTGGCTGTCGTGTCGCAGGGAGACTTTCGCCTGTAATCAACTGCTCATCGACCTGGCTGACCCCAGACACCAGCCGGCCATCGAGGGGAATTCGCTCGCCGGGCAAGACCTGAATCACCTGGCCGGGCACCACTTCCGTCAATGCGGTCTGCTCAACAGGTCCTGCGTTTGACAATACCCGCACCGTGTCGGGCAACAGCCTGGCGAGTTGATCCAACGCGACCCCCGCCTGGAGACGCCCCTGCGCTTCCAGCCAACGGCCCAGCGTGACCATCACCAGGATCACGCAGGTCACCTCGAAGTAGACCGGTCCCCGATCGTTCCAGACGGAATGTGCCGAGACAATGAAGGACGCCAGAACTCCCGCACACAACAGCAGGTCGGTCGACAATCGCCCCCGCTGCAGGTTGTCCCAGGCCGACTCTGCCAGTGGCAGCCCCAGCAGCCCCAGGACAGGCACCGTGAAGAGCAGACCAGCCGCGCGCAGCAAGCCCTCCCAGGGCCCAACGAGCGAGTCGCTGGCGAGGTCGCCGTAAACGTCGCGGGTCCAAAGCGCCATGGTGAAGGCCATCACGTTCATGCTGCAGAAGATGGCAATTCCCAGCCGGGCCAGAGTCCAGCGGGCCTCTCCAACATCACCCCGCGCCTGGGTCACCTCCGCCGCGAACTGGCAGCCCGTGCAGCAGAATTCGGGTTCCGACAAATTCTCTTCGGGACCCGGAGCACGACGCGACCAGGGGCTGAGGCGCGGCAGCGGCAGGCCGCAGAACACACACTGCGGACGGGCTCCGCCATCCGCGCGGCTCGCGTTCGACATCCCGCCGCCCGAACCGGCAGTCTTCGAATCTTCGACGTCGACGACAGCCACGCACGGCCCCTTCCATCCGAGGCATCAACAAAACTCCGCGAACACCGTCCCCGGTCCGACGGACCGGTCACATGGAATCGGATGCCGCCTCCTGCCGATCCAGCCACTCCTCGGTCTCCAGCATCCGCTGCTTGGGTGCTTCGATCTCCCGAAACATGCCGTGCAGCAGCGCCCAGCCAAACAGGCAGAAGAAACCCGTGGTCGCCAACAGGTAATTCACCATGGGAGTCACGGCGAACGAGCCCTCTCCCTGCCCCCGGAACACCGCGATGAACTCAATGAACTTGGCGACGAATCCCAACATGCTGGGAATGAGAATGACCAGAGCGAAAATCGCCGTCATGACCCGCGCCCGACGATTGCGGGGGGCACTCGAAGTGGTTGGGTTCATCAGGCTACCTCCCGTTGAGTGAACCGCCCCCCAGGGCAGAATTGCACGGTGGGTTCGTCCACAGCGGGGGGCCGATCCCCCTCGATCGGTTGTTCCGCCGGCACCTCGCCAGACGCCGGCTCAGCCGGAGCCGGTTCGGGACTGGGCTCGGTGGGTTTCGGGTCTGTGGGTTTCGGGTCTGTGGTCGACTCGGGAGTCGCCCCGGCTGGGGGACTCTCAGCCGCTGGCTCCGATACGGCAGGTTCGGCGGGCTTCGCTTCTCCCGAGGAATCCTGACCAGCCTCGTTGTCCTGCGGAGCAGATTGCGAATCGGGCTGGGCCTCGGGTTCGGCGTCTCCGTCACCCGTCACCCCCTGATTGGCCGCGTCAATCGCCCCTTGATCAACCGCACCCGGTTCGACTCCCTCGGGCAAGTGAGCCGAGGTCCACTCTTCGTAATAGGGATAGCTCGGCAACCACGAGCCCAGCCATTGCAGGTAGGTCAACAGACCCAGGCCTCGCAGGTTCGGCTTGTCGGGAGAACCTTCGAAGAACCAGGGATACTCAGGCATGACCGAGCCGTCCGACAGCAGCGTCGGCTTGAAAAGGTGCACCGCTTGCCAGTCATTCGAACGCCGGCCTCCTTCGCGGCTCAAGTCTGGTCCCACCCGGCGGGTTCCAAACAAGACGGGCCGCTGCAATTCGTTCTGGTACTCCCACGACTGCGAAACCGGCCCCCAGCGACGCGATTCGCCCGACACGGGTCGCACAAACTGGCTGTGGCAATGCCAGCACGCCTCGCCTGTGTAAACCTTGCGGCCAATCCGCAGCAACTCGGCACAGCGGTCGTTCAGCCACTGTTCCTTCTCAGGACCATCGGGCGGTGCCTGACCGACGTGCTTTTCGAACGATTCGGGAAACCGGCGGGCCAGATCTTCAAACTGGTAGCGCAGGTTGGCGGTCACCAACTGCTCGGCGGTCTTTTCCGGCAGATCCTTGTACATCAAGGCCGGCACCAAAGCATTGGAAACAAACGCCAGGCCGAAAAAAAACAGCCCCGCGACAACCAAAACACTTCCCTTACTTTCCAGCATGCTTCAGACCTCGTGCAAACCGCGAATGCCTAACATTGGTTCGAACCACTGGCCTTTACGCTCCCACCAGGGCGGGACGAGCCGCAGGAGCAGCCTCGGGAGCCCCCTGCTGGGCCAGTTGGAAAGTGCGGTAAATGTTGACGTAAAACACGATCTGACCGGCGAACATCCCCAGACCGGTGAACACCCGGACCACCCAGAAGGGCATCGAGGCTTCGATCGAGACATCCCAAGGCAACAGGGCCCGCCACACATGCCCCTGTACCAAACCCCCGGCGATCAAGTCGGTCGCCATCGCCGCCAGGGAGATGGCCGACAGCCAGAAGTGCCATTCACACAGCCGCCGGCTGTACCACTCGTGGCCAATCAACCGGGGCATCAGATAGGTCATGATCCCCTGGATCCACAACCCGAACACGCCGAACATCACCAGATGCGCATGCCCCACCACCCAGTCGGTGAAGTGGATGATCGCCTGGAACGTCAGCGTGGTCTGGAAGGCACACTGCAGACAGGTCAGGAAATAGAAGATCATGCCGGTGTAAAACCAGCGAATCGGCAGATTGGTGATGAAGGCCGAACCCGATCCCCGCAGAGTTCCGAAGAAATTGATGATCACCGACGCGACCACCAGTTCGACGGCAATCGTCGAAATCACCGCTCCATACTGCAGGAACATGGGAATGGGCGTGTACAGGAAGTGGTGAATTCCCTGCAGGGGGTAGAAGAACGCCAGCCCCCAGAAGCCCACCAGCGACAGCCCGTGACTCCAGATGGGCTTTTTCAGCAGAATCGGCACGAAGTAATACATCAGCCCCCAGCCGATCGGTGTGACGAACAACCCCACGAGATCGTGGATGAACAGTCCCCCCACGGCACCGGCCGCCGAACCCGATACGAAGTACTCCGGCATGAAGTTCCCCATCGCGTACGTGAGGAAGGTCCACACGAGCGCTGCCATGAAGTACCACAACGTCACATAGAGCGGGCCTTTGGTCATCACGATCGACGGGAGGAAATTCAGCACGACCAAGGCCAGTCCCAGGAGTGCCACGGGGTCGATCCAGGTTGGGGTTTCACCCCATTCCAGCCCCTGCGCCTGCCCCAGCAGAATCCCCCCGGCGGTGGCCAGCACCACTCCCTGCCAAGCGATGAAGATAAACCAACTGAGCAGCCGGCTGAGCACGGGCCGAAGGGTCAGCCGGGGCACAGCCCAGAACATCGACCCCAGCAGGGCGTTGGCGAGAAAGCCGTAGGCAATCGCGTTGGTGTGCACCATCCGCCACCGGCCGGGAGAGAAGATCTCAATTCCCGACAACGGGTTATGGCGGATCAACTGGAAGGCCATCAGCAGCCCCCCCAGCATCGAGATGAACAGGTAGGTCAGCGAGGCGAGGTAGAAGTACAGCACCAGCTTGCGATCGACGAGCCGATCGACGTCGACCGTGCGGTTGTCGGTGAGGGATGCGCTGCTCATGCCTGTTCCACTCCTGACGCGGGCGCGCGAAAGCGTCCCAGCGGGTACAAAATCGCCATCGTCAATCCAAACGCGACGTGGGTGACGGCCGCTACCCACCAGGGAAGCACACTGTTGTCGGTGATCCACCGGCCGCCGCACGTCAGCGGCTGCAGCCACGAGAGGATCCCGTAGAAATTGACCACCCAGACCAATAAGCCCAGACCCACCCCCAACACGACCCGTTTCAGAAAGGAACGGTCGGCATGTCTGCGGAAGATCGGCTGAAAAATCGATCCCAGCAGCATGCCTGTCCCCAAATAGAGGCAGCAGCCAAACGCCAGGATCATCCAGTCGCCCAAGGGGTACGCCGGGTTCAGCGTCGTCCCCAGCGTCAACGCCTTTTCCCCCAGCGGGAATGTCAGAAACACCCGGATCAACTGCAGCGGGTCTTTCCCGTCGGCGGGAGCGCCAATCACATTCAGCAGCAGAGCCACGACCGCACCGGCGATCCCCAGGACAAAGCCCGAAACGGCTTCGTACATGGGATACTCGCCCTGAGGGGCCCACGCTCCCGTCTGTGACTGCAACTCCGCCTCGAGCTGGGCTACACGTTCTTTGAGTCGCTCGAATTCGAGATGCTTCGCCGTCTGTTCCATTGGAATCGCTCCCGTCGTCACGCTGCGAGGTTCACCACGGATCTCGTCGCGGTTGGATCACGTCCTTCCCGCCCGACACGCTCGAACTCAGTCATCTCCCCCCGAAGCCCCCGCTTCCATTCCCCCTCGGGGATAAGCGACCAGGCTCCCGGCATCCGGAATCTGTTCGGGCAGCGAACGCCGACGCCCAGAGATGTACAAGACGTACGAGACCAGGTCCCAGATCGTCTCTGGCTCGGCCGCGAGGGCCGTTTTGAACTCGGGCATCGGAGTCCCGTTGATCCCGGCATAAATCCGCCGGTAGATGTCGATCGGTTCCCGGCCCCCGTGAAGCATCCCCGAAGTCAGGTCGGCCGCCCGGGTCGGATGCCCCCACACATCCACCAGCTTCGATTCCAGATTGTCGCGAGTCTGTCCCCGACCATCCTCTCCATGGCACTTCGAGCACCCTTTGGTCAAAAACGCCTGCTTGCCCCGGGTGACATGTTCGCTGGTGAACTCCGGCTTGGGTGTTTCGGGGTTCACCGCCGTCGATTCCGCAGCATTCCAATCGGTCACAATCTCCGCCGCCAGACCAGTCACAGCCTCGGGGTCCAGATCCTCTTCTCCCTCGGCCTCGAGGGCGATCTGGAATTCCAGCTCGCCACGGTGGGTCAACACCAGCACATAATCGACCACGGCCGATAGCTCCGCCTCGGACAGAATTGCGAACGACGGCATCGAGGTTCCCGGAACCCCCAGTTTCACCGTCCGGATCAAATCACTCCGACGGGGTTTCGAGCCATACGGGGAGGAAGTGAATTTGAAAATTCCCCGACGATAGTCCCGGGGTCGTGGGTAAAGTTGCGCAGCGGCTGGACCGGCCCCGTCACCCGTCTCGCCATGACATTGCCAGCACCGCTGCATGTAGACATCCCGCCCCAACTTCAATTGCTCAGGGCGGGATTCCAGCGCCCCCAGCAGTTTGGGTTCGGCGGGAGTGCCACAGTAATGCTCGAGCGATTCCCGAACCTTTCCCTGCATCGCTTCAGGAAGTTTTTGGATCTCGGAACTTGATTGAAATTGCGCGGGAATCGGCGCGGGGCGCTCGCACCCCACCAGCCCGATGGACAGCAGGGGAACAATCCACAAAAACTTCGAAGAGACCGACATGGGTGATTCGGATCCCTGGAGAATGGAAGCCAAGGGAGTATGAAAACAAACACAGCCCACGGGACGTTGCACTCCCTGGGCCGTTCCACAGACCAATCGTCGACACAGCCCATCACGAGTCATGCCGTCACAGAATGGTTTATACGAAGGCGAATCTCGCAAGGTCAACTTTCCCACCGGGCTTTCCCGGAAGTGCGAACTGCCCACTCCGGGAATCGTTGACCTGCCCACGAGCGGGCATCCCAAAAATTCGTTCAAACCGACCACGCCATTCCATGATTCCGCAGTGAATCCATCCTGAATGGCCCCTTTCCCCTCAATCGCACACACTGTCAGTTCGGCCAACTCTCGTCCCTCGGCGAGAATCTGGATTGAACCGCGACGAATGGCCGCAACTCGCTTCTCATCCCGGGGCGTGAACAACGACCGCTCTCCAAGCCCCCGGTGACAGGCCCTCCGAGGCCAGTCGCCCATGGCCCGGACCGTCGTCACACAACTTGCGTGGCATGGCCCCTCCCCTTCGCTGACTCCAGTCTGGTGTTATAATCCATCCTGAATCCACTTCCCGACTCCCGAGTCTCGGAACAGAAGACGATGCCTTACTCCATCAATGGAATCGGAACTCACTATTACGGTCACCGGAATCCGACCGTTCGGCAGGGCGTTTGCGAGGCATGTCATGCCTTGGGGCAACTGGAGTCTTATGAGACCCGTCTGTGGTTCGTGATTGTCTTCATCCCGGTGATCCCTCTGAAACGGTTACGGATTCTCGACATGTGCCCACGTTGCCGTCGGCACTACGCGGTCAATCCCGAAGAATGGGAGTCGGCCCGGCAATTGAGCGTTTCGGAAAGCCTGTCGAAGTACCGGCAATCGCCCAGCGTCGAGGGGGCACTCCAGGTCCATGCCTCAATGTTGTCGTTCCAGATGGCTTCCGAAGCGCAGGCGTTTCGTGAGGCCGCCCTGTTGACCCATCCCCGGAACCCGGACTTCCTGCGAGGCCTGGGCAGCCATTTGGAGCAATTCGCCCACTTCCCAACAGCCCAGGGCCTGTTTGACCAGGCGTTCGAACTTGATCCGGAGAATCCCTTTGGCCGGACCCAGCGGGCCCTGCACCTGCTGCAAGACCCCAACAAACTCGACGAGGCCTGGAGTTTGGTCGGGTTCCTTCGGCAACCCGGTGCCGGACAGATGTACGATCTGACCGCCCTGGATCTGCTCGCCCAGCAGTACCAGAAGGTGGGGAATCATGAACGAGCGCTGGAGATTCTGCAGCATCTGCTGACCGAGTTTCCCTCGGCCGGAGAAACATACGCGGTCCGCAAACTGGTGGCGGAGTCCGAACAGGCGCTGGGGCGCACCACCAGCCTGCTGCGGCCTCAACGCTTTTCGTTGCGCGCGGTGTTCGATTCCCGCAGTGGAAAATACCCTGGGTGGATGCGCTGGACCGTCATGCTCTCGCTGGCCGCCCTGCTGCTGATTCTCGGGCTTGCGGGATCGAATGAGTACTACCGCAGGCATCGCACGTTGCACCTGGTCAATGCCTTCGGTCAACCAGTAAGGGTCACACTCAATGCTGGTCCTCCCTTGGAATTCATGGACCGCCGACAGGTGGAACTGCCCGAGGGTGTTCATCGTATCGTGGTGACCGGACCGGTCGAGGAACAGTCGGAGCTCAAGATCCAGACCCCCTATTTCTCACGCTGGACCAACGATCCCATCTGGATCTTCAATGTGGGCAACGCGGGCTTCCTGGTTGGGACCGATCTCGAATATGCCGCCATTCCTCGCGCCGCCCAATCGAATCGACTCGACGGCGAATTCCATTACCTCCCACATGCCGATTACGCCTTCACCACACCTCCCCAAACCTTGCGGCTTGAAAATCGCAATTCCGTCGTCAAAAAGGTCGCCGTGCAGCTCGAGCCGGTCGACCCCGGGGTATACTTCCCGGTCCTCGCGAAAACGGCACCGCCCGAAATCGCCTTGGCTTATGCCGAAAGTTTTCTGCCGCGCTATCCCCGGCATCAGGAACTGCTGGATGACTATGGCACCTTCTGCAGGAATCGCTTCGATGAACGGGCCGAGTCCTTCCTGCGAGCCGGGCTCTGGAATCAACTGCTGTCCATCGAATGGCACCGGACCTACCAGGGATTGCGCTCGATTCAGACCCACCCCGAGAGACTGATGGGGGAATACCAGGACCGGCTGAAAATGAATCCCCAGAACGCCCCGCTGTTGTATCTGCTGGCCCGGCTCACTCCCGCCCCCGACGACCTCCGCCTTCTCCAGGAAGCCCAGGAAGTCGATCCGTCTCTGGGATGGCCCGCCCTGGTCCTCGGGTTCGCCGCGATGTCGAATGGGAACTGGGACGAAGCG
>Ga0315903_10008015_pt1 | contig 13089 bp, 12 predicted proteins | sample LakEriMetagenome_7_FD_203524 | JGI IMG/M metagenome (GOLD analysis project Ga0315903, IMG submission 203524) | Freshwater fungal communities from buoy surface, Lake Erie, Ohio, United States - Buoy 2 MA119 | ecosystem: Environmental > Aquatic > Freshwater > Lake | place: USA: Lake Erie, Ohio...
AGCTGCTCGCACCATCCATGGTGAGTCCTTTGTATTTGAGTTGTTTTTGTTACCAACTCTCAACTACAACAGGACTCACCGGTGCGGCAAGCTCATTTGGATTCTGAGTTATCGGATAGGCTCTTAGTGAAATATCAGCCGCAGTGGGTTGAAGCGATCTACGAACTGCTCGTCCACAAGAAGGCCAATATTCAGCTCGGTTTTGACGTTCAATTCCTCTATTCATGCAAGGCGATTCGCTCAGCGGAAGCAGTCGAATTGCTTGCAGATTCTTGGATAGCCATGGCACCAATTCTCGGACTCGTTGTTGACGGCTAAGTCGGACAGAACACGGATTTGAGCCGAATTTGCTGGGAATTTTTACAGCTTCTCGGTTTCCGCAATCCGCCAAGATATGCCGAAAAGATCCCCGCTGTTTGGTGGCGTCCAATCCAAAACACGATACAATTTTAGCATGGTTGCGAGTCCAAGAAACCGCCTCCATAAACTTGGTCACCGCAACGTGACCATTCCGCTCAAGACCCGCTGGTTCATCCCAGCGGGTCTTTGCGTTTCTACCCAATAAATCTAGGGGTTTTGCAATTCGTCGAGCTTCTCCGTTACACAAACCACGGGACGCGGTTGGCACCCATCGCCACCCCAAAAGGCTCAAATCGGGGCCAAAGGCTCTAAACCACGGGACTCACCCCAAGCGAGTCCCGTGCTCGGAAACCCAGTAAAACACGGCACTTTCGTGATTTCGAACGGGCTTGAGGTTTTAGCGAAAAGCGCCAGTGGCAGTGACCTGAAAAACCTGACCATCGCGTCCCGCGGTGATGAACAGCCCTCGTCCCAGCTGGTTTCATTGGGTAATGCTCGATACTTTAAAGTCGCACACAAACAGTTCCCACGGCCCTTTCGACCTGCAAAATGCTCTAAAGTAAGATTTATTTCTGGGCACCTGCGCCCGAGAATTACTAGTTCGCAACGGACACAACGATGAACATGATAAAGATGAACAGGATTACGGCCGCGAACTGCGTGTGTGTGAATCTTTGTGCAGCATTGCTAGTCACTCTGGCCTGTCAACAGGCGGAGGGGGTAGAGTTGCGCCGAGTCTCCATCAAAGGGGATCTAACTGTCGACAATGAAGTTACATACACGAACGCACACATCGAGGTCATGGGAAGTGTCAATCTGTACCGCAATGGTTGCCTCACGCTCGATGGGTGCATCATTGAAATCGTCGGTGATTACGCCCGCCAGTACAGCTACAACTGGCAAGGCGGCACCTTGGTCACTCGCAACACGACAATCGGCGGGACCATGCGGAATGGCGTCGCGCAACAGGTGAACTTCCATCTGAACGATGGCCTCTGGACGGCCGAGGATACGACGGTCCAATACACCTACGGAATCATGTTCAGCCCCGAGACCGTGGGGCGGCTGCGCGCCACGCGTCTGAAGAAAGGGCCCAATCCCGACTCGATCATCATGGATGGGAAGGGCGACGTCGAACTGTCAGACAGCACCTACATGATTGCCCTGAACCTGCCCATGCGCGGCGGCAAGGCGACCTTGGACCTTCCCAACGGTGTTCCCATCACCCGCACGTTTGACGGCTCCAGTTTGCCCGGCGTCGGCTTTCAACTCAAGCTGAAGAACGTCACGGTGCCGGATTTCTGGTTCGTCTTCTTCAAGGAGGTCTCGATGCAGGGGAAGCCCACGGAGATCACGCTCCGAAGCTGCCGGAATCTCCTGCCCAGCATCATGGGGACGGATCTAACCGGCGAGTTCACCTTGAGCCAGGGACTGGAGCAGCCGCTGCGCATCGGTAACCTGACCCTGCGCCGTGCCGGTGACAGCCCCGTGGATGTCTTAGCCATGGGCCTCTATCTCTCGGGAACGAAGAACAATCTTGTGATCAACGGCCCGATAGTGATCTGCGAGCTGATGATGTTCAACGGCGGCCAAGTGACGCTCAAGGGCACCAAGAACACCTTTGATGCCACCTGCACCGCCACCACGATGGACCTGCACGGCTCAGCGAAGGTCGAGCTGATCAATGCCCGGTTGGGCCCACTAAGCACGCAGCAATGGATCGAGATGATCAGTGCCCGGTCGGGCCTCCCCCTGCAGTACGGGCCGCTCCCGGAAGGCGACCCGCACGCCGCCATGATCGGCCAGGTCACGGTCGGCGATCAGGCACAACTGGTCGGACGCGACGTCAGCCTCGGGCGTCTCCGTCTGATCACCCGAAAGGACGGGTTCATGCGCTTCGACCGATATGCCGCCACGGACATTATTGACAAGACCCCAGACGGCGGGAAGATCGAATTCGGCACCGCAGTCACGCAACCCTGATGCCATAAACAGATACATGTTGATGCCGATTGAACAATATGAAAGGAATTGCGAAATCGGGTAAGGACGGTCATTGCTGACCGTCCTTACCACACCACCGGACGTACCGGACGTGCGGATCCGCATCCGGCGGTTCAACGAAGATGAGCAAGTTCGGCCCATAATGTCTTAAGACTCAAGACTCCTCGAGCTGCTATGCGTGTCGTTCGCCGATTGGAATCGGATGACTGCTAGCCGCGATACACTGGTTGCTATTTTGGCACAGCATCTTGCATCGTATCGCGACTGTCACGTCGGACGTTGCGGACGGCTTCATTTTCGCCCCTGATGGGACTTTCATCGGTGAATGATATTTCTCAATTCCGATTGAAGCCAAGCGATGACAATCGGTTTTGAACAGCCTTTTTAATGTAGCCAGCTCCGCATCACGCAGACGTCAAAATGCGTCGCTGCTCCTCCCAAGATACCGCAATTCCCTTGCGAAAATCTCGCAGGCTGATGTCTGCGAACGCCTGACCTGCCAGGATCGATTCCACGATATCCGGCGCAAGCGAAGTTAGTTGCAGCATTCGCCCAACGTAGCTGCGGTCGACACCATTCGCTTTGGCGATGTCTTCCAAGTCCTCGAACTCCCCCGACTCCAGTTGGTCCTGCCACGAGTACGCCTTAGCTATAGCGGTAAGAAGAGCGTTATTTGGCAATCCAGACTCGTCCAAGTCGGACTCTGATTCGATACTGTCAGCCAAGATCATCTGCCGGCCATTGCGGCGATAGAACCTGACGGGAGCGGAAAACGCTCGCCGCACCGTTACGCATCGCGATGGACGCCGTGCCGCACCCCGAAGAATCGCAGGGTTGCCACGTCGTCGATGTTTCCGCCGACAAGTGCGGCTGGGATCGACATCGCATCCACCTGCCATCGACCACAAGCAACCGGACCCGCGCCACATCGAGGTCAAGCCGGTTGTCCAACTGCAGGAGTGCGAACGGGGGCGGCTTTTGTTCGAGATGGAGTCGCCGGGTTTTGGGTCGAGAGGCTAACGATACCCTTTCACGAATGCTCCTGGTTCCATGTTCGCACGATTCCGTCGATACTCGCGCGTTATCCTTTCTTCGTCAAATCTTCGGCCCAAAAATCACGGCTTTCCAATCCGAAGAAGAAATTTGAAAAAAAGTCAACTTTGTTGCTAACATTTTCCATTCTGTCTCGGCATTACCTTTTATGAACACAGATCGAGAATCAGAAATACGCGAACAGATGACCCGCCACTGGCTGGCCTCGGAGAATGCGATTCGGGCCTACATCGCTGGGGCGGTAAATTCCTTCACAGACCGTGAGGACCTTCTACAGCAAGTCGCTCTGACGATGGCCCGTCGGTTCGAAGAATTTGACGAAGGCCGTCCCTTTCTCGCATGGGCGCTATGGCTCGCGAAATCCCGAATCATCGATTTCTACCGAAGCCAGGGCCAGCAACCACAATTCCTCGACGATAACTTGTTAGACAAATACGCCGAGGCATTGGCGGAACGGCAGCAAGCGGTCCCAGCCCAGCGCGAAGCGCTCGAACATTGCCTGGAGGAACTTCCAGATCGATCGCGAGCCTTGGTCCGTATGAAATATCACGATGGACTGAAGATCGACCAAATCGCGGAGGCGATTCGATCGACACCTGCATCGGTTCGTGTCACTCTTTTTCGTATTCGCGATGCCTTGGCCGACTGCATCAAGCGCCGACTAGCATCGGAGGCCATCGAATGATCCCCGATACGCTTCGACAACAGATCGACCAGTGGCTTGATGGTGACTTGCCTGAGGGAGAACGAGCTCGATTGAAGGAATCGCTTGAGCAGACACCAGAGGCCTTGGAGTTCCTTAGTGATCGTGCTTTGCTGCATACGATGCTGGCCAAGTCCGCGGCATTTGATTCCTTAACACTCAACGCTGCGCTGGATTACTCTGAGGTCGATCATTCCTCAAAGAAGCCTCTTGTGCAACCCTATCGCTTGCTTGCTCAACCTTGGATTTGGGCTTCCTCAGCAACCGTTGCTTGCCTACTGTTGATCTCGATGCTCTTGCTGCCAAATGTCGTAGCGAGCCCCGCCGAGTTGGTGCAAAGAACACTTGCCGAATACCGGGCGGCGATTGATCGTTGCTATGCCGTAAAGGTCGAAGCCGAAGGCCGACCACTCCGAAAACGTTTACCAGGGCGAGCGGTCCCTGCGGACTCGAAGCTTTGGGTACGTGGAAACAGTTTCGTACAATTCTTCGATTCATCTGGAGATCAATTGGTTTGGGGGCGCGATGCTCAGGGAGCAGTATGGTTTACCCTTTCCGGCAAATCCGCGGCAATTTTTGAAGCCAATGAGATTCCGGATGTCCTGCAGGATGTATGTGATCTTCGAACTTTGGATGTCACAACACTGCTTGAATCTCTCCTTCGAGACTACGACCTCAAATACACCGACCGGGAAGATAGCAATCAAACCATCCTCGCATCTCCGCGTCCCGAAGTGAGCAATTCGAAATACGGAACCGTTGAAATCGAAATCGATACACGATCGGGTCTCATCCGTCGCGTGAGCTTGGAAAGACTCAGGGCCAAACGCGTCCTGGCTGTTATCAGTTTTTCTTTGGAAGAGACACAGAATCGCGAAGATTCGTTCTACGAGGTGCGAACGTACCTTCAACCGAATGCAAACGTGTTGGAACGAGGGACCGGGTTCGGTAGACGCTCGGATCTGTTGAGGGAGTTCTTGCAGAAGCTGCGATTTCCGGATGCAACTCCGTAATCATTAATAATTCACCAAGGAGTCACGATGAAACCGTTTTATCTATTGAGCCTAAGCCTGATCAGTTCGTGTCTCTTGGCCACTTCAGGTTTCTCACAGGATCGACCGTCGCGCGGAAGCACCTCTGACAAATCGCTTCTTCAACGTTTTGACACCAATGGCGACGGGCAGATCGATGATACGGAGCGTCGGGCTGTGCGCGAAAAGATGAAGCAGATGCAGAACAGGCCAGGGGCAATGACTCCCTCGGGCGAATCGGAGACGATCGGCAATCGCATCGTTACCGAAATGCAGTACGCTTCGAGCGATGGAAAAATGATCCCGTGCGTGCTCTCGATGCCACAAGGAAACGGCCCGTTCCCGATGCTCGTCACCATCCACGGAGGGCAAGGGAATCGCGACCTGGGGTACATTCGGACCATGGCTGCACCCAACAATCTTTCTCCGACGATTTCCGCTTTCAATGAACAACCCTGGGCGATCCTCGCCATCAGCTATCGCGCGGGCAACGGAGCACTGTTCGGAATGGAGCAGGATGACGTGGTCGCCGGAATTCGTTTTGCGAAGCAGCTTCCCAGGATTGATTCCAATCGCGTCGGCGTTGTCGGGGGGAGCCATGGCGGACATCTCGCGCTGGTCGCCGCGGAGAAGATGGGCAAGGAGTTTCTCTGTGTCGCCGCCGGATCGCCCTGGATGACCGACCCGCTGGTCTACATGCTTGGTGACGCGAACCAGCCACCGCTGTCTCAAGTGCCCGCAAAAGCGAGAGAAGACCTGATGCTAAATGGTCGCAGATTGCTTAACGGGATGCAAAAGGGTCGTCGGATGTCGGACCCGCAAATCAAGGAATTCCTCACTCAACATTCGATCGAGGCGAACGCGGAGAAGATTGTGATTCCGACACTGTTTCTGACCAGCCGCGGCGACGATCAAGCGCCGCACGTGTTGATCGAGCCGATGATCAAGAAGATGCAGGCGGCGAAGAAGGAAGTCCAGGTTTACACCGCGGAGAAGAGCCCGCATGGCTTTTACTGGGCCCGAACCGTCAGTGCGGCTCGCGACTTGCGAGGGGAGAAGTCGCCACAGGAAGCTGAAGAAGAATTGACCGCGCGGCGAACAATGATCGAATTTTTTAGGAAACAGTTTGCTCGGAAGGACGCTCAGACCTCAAAGTCGCCAGCGACGGCTGCCGCGTCGGCGAGTTCCAGCCGCACGGCGAAAGAGCAATCGGCAGAGGAACAACTGGTTGAACCCGCCGCGGATGAAGCGGCCGGGAAAGTTGCGGATGCTAAAGAGCCAATGCAGGAAGAAGAGCCGGCGGGCGATAAAGCTCAACCGGGCCGTGGTGCCGGTGCCGGCTCGGGACGCGGTGCGGGAATGGCACGCGGCGGACAAGGAGCGGGCCGGGGCGGGGCGATGAGCGGCGGGCTGGGCGGTGCCGACTTTCAATCGCTGGCCGGTGACTCCGGAAACGTTTCTCGAGATGCGTTCAAGAAACAACTCAGCGGCTCGGCGGCGTTCTCCAGTCGGCCGGAACTTGCTGATCGACTCTTCGATCGGCTCGATGCCGATGGTGACGGGACGCTGAACAAAACTGAGTTCGAAGGAATGAGCGACCTGAAGAGCCAGTTCGGGCGAGGCGGGCAGTCAGGGCAGATAGGCCAGCCCGGTCGCGGCGCGAGTCGACCGGGGAGAGGCAGCGGAAATCTGCCTGGTTCTGCCGTGCCGGGTGCGGGGGGCTCATCCACCCCGAACAGTCCAGCGGGCGGCGGTGGAGGCACCAATCAAGTCAGGGCCAAGACTGCGCCGTTGCGGATCGCGACTGGAGAGTTGGTCGGTGAACTGGTAGGTGATGTGCGCATCTTCCGAGGCGTCCCGTACGGGGCGGCTCCTGTGGGTGAGCGGCGCTGGCAGGCGGCTGGTCCGGTCGAGCCTTGGCAGGGCGTACGCGAGGCGACTCAGTTCGGGGCGTTGTCACTGCAGGGTGAGACGTTTGCCCCGCGGAGTGCTCAAAGCGAGGACTGTCTCTTCCTCAATATCTGGACGCCAGCAAGTGCGACCGCGGATTCGAATCTTCCTGTCTTGTTATGGATTCACGGCGGTGCGTTCATTCAAGGGTCGGGTGGACAGCCGCGATATGACGGATCGGAATTAGCTAAGCGTGGTGCGATCGTGATCTCGATCAACTATCGGCTCGGGCCGCTTGGTCTGTTTGCTCATCCGTCGTTGACGGCCGAGAGCAAACCCGACGAGCCACTCGGCAACTACTGTCTGCTCGATATGATCGCGGCACTACGCTGGACGCGCGACAACATTGGGGCTTTCGGGGGCGACCCAGGGAATATCACGATTTCCGGTTCCTCGGCGGGCGGGACGAGCTGTCTGTTCTTGATGGGAATTCCGGAAGCCAACGGGCTGTTCCATAAAGCGATCATCCACAGCAGCGGCGGGATCAGGAATATTCAAACACTGGCTGACGCCGAGGCAGCGGGCGTGCGTTTGGCGGAGCAGCTCGGACTGGGTGCGCGGGCTTCGAGCGCGGAACTGCGGCGTACAGCGGCTAGCCAAATGGCGGCGAACGTGGGGGTGATTCGCGATTTGGACTTGCCCGTCAAGCCGATCATCGATGGGCGACTGGTCAAAGCGACGCCTGCCGAGCTGTTTGCTCAGGGCCAGCAGGCCAAGGTCCCGGTGTTGATTGGAGCGGCCAATGGCGAGTCGGGAGCGCGGCAACTGGGCGACGAAGTCGCTACGGGCGGGGCGTTTGGCTTTCAGCGGGAATTGGCGGACCAGATGGTGCGGGTGGGACAGCCGGTCTGGATGTTCCAATTGACCTACGTGCCACCGCAGTCGCGCGACGCTCGTTTTGCGGCCAAGCATGGTGAGTCGGTTGCCTATGCGTTCGGAACGATCGGCCAATCGCTGGCGGCGCAGTATGGTTTTCGCAATGAGCAAGTGGCGGCGAATGCCGCGCGAATGCGGCGCGGCAGCGGGGCTGGCGGTGCGATGGGTGGCGGGCGAGAAGACGATTCCCAGCCGGTCGAGGACTCGGAGCAAGGTCGAGCTATCAGTGCGGCGATGCTCGAGTATTGGATCTCGTTCATGCGTGACGGCCAACCGAGCGGCAAGCAGCTGCCTGCCTGGCCCGCTCATACCGCCAGCGCACCGAAGACGATGATCTTTGGCAATCATGGCATAGGTGTGAGATGAGAGATCAGTGGAGCCGGATGCTCAAAACAAACTAAAGACTCAGAAGAGACTAAACATGACATTCCGAAAATCCATCTTCGCGTTCATTGCCATAAGCATCGCATTCAACATCGCTCAAATGATATATTCTCAAGACGCGTCCAATGAGCCGTCTCGGCGCGGCTTCAATAGAACACAACGCTCTGGGGAACCGGGCGATCTACGCAAGATGCCGACGACTGGCCAGCGTGATGCTATACGGCGGTTACGGGAGCGAACTGAGAATGGCCCTCTACCTCCAGGGCTGGAGCGACGCAAGATTCGAGTGGGAAATACCGAACGCGAATTTTTTATTAACATTCCCGACTCAGTCAAAGGCAAACCGTCTCCTGTTATTTTTGTTTTGCATGGAGGGGCGTCGAATAGTGGTTTGGCAATGCACCTAAAGACCGACTTCACCGTGCTCGGAAAAAAAGAGGGATATATTACGGTCTATCCAAGCGGAGTGAACGGCTGGAACATCGGTAGCCACGATATGTACTCCGTAAAACGCAGGACCAGCGATGCCGACGATATCGGTTTCTTTCGATCGATGTTCGACACACTGATTGAAGACAGGGTTGCGGATCCCGAACATATCTATGTTGCCGGCGGAAGCAACGGAGGGGTGATGACGATGAATGTGGTTTGCCACTTGGCAGATCGAATCGCGGGAGCAGGTGTTCTCGTCGCAACACTTCCTCGCGCTGCCGAAATTACTTGGCCTAAACCGTCCGGTCCAATCCCAGTCATAATCATGCTTGGAACCGAGGATCCGATGAAACCATGGAGTGGCAATCGTGATCAAATGAGTGCCGAGGAAACCGTCGCCTTTTGGCGCAAAGTGAACCGTTGTCCCGATCAAGCGAAGCAATGGGAACTGCCGGACCGCGACCCTCGTGATGGATGCCGAGTGCACGCGAAGCAATGGACAGGCAACGCACCGGTTGTTTTTTATACGATGGAAGGACACGGCCATGGCTGGCCAATGCAGCGCAGTCGCGGCGTGGAGGGAACCGGTGCAAGCACACGTGACATCTCCGCGCCTGAAGAATTCTGGGGATTCTTCGAAAAGTCACGATCATCGAAAATCGATCCTTGAGTTAGTTGGATCTGGAAAATCATGTGCTGCATAATACATGTTCGGCGACAGAGACCTCGTCCAGTAAGTTCCTGGAACTGGCCAATGAAATCAAATCTATACCCGCATTGATTCCAGCAAGATTGATGGAGCCGATATGCGTAACCTAATTCCCATAATGATCGCGGTTTGTTATCCGGCACCATCGGCCGTTGCTGATGATAAAAGCAAGTCTAATGAGGGGCCACTCGCGGTCGAAGTTGCCGATAATTTCGCACTCCAAGATCCGGCTGGCAAAAAAGAACTGCTTTGCAAGGCATACTATCCCAAGACCGGCGGTCCTTACCCGGTGATCCTTTTTTCGCATGGGTTCGGTGGCAATAAAGATTCATTTGGGCCAATTGCCCAGCATTGGGCCGGCCACGGGTATGTGGTGATCCATCCATCCCACAATGATGGAATCGGACGGCAAAGAAATAATGCTCGGAATGAAGATAACGACAATCTAATCGTCCGAGGGCGGCTCGGAGGACTATTGGATGGGCTGAACGATCCCGATAAAATTAGTAGTCGGGTTGCGGATCTTGTTCTGATCTTGGACAAACTAGAAGACCTGCCGAAATTGGTTCCAAACTTGAATGGAAAAATCGACACCCAATCCATCGGTGTCTCTGGGCATTCGTTTGGCGCTTACACGGCCATGTTGATCGGTGGCGTGACTGCTGACCTCGGCAAGGAAAAGCGGAAGAGCTTTTTTGATAAACGCGTGAAATGCATTCTGCCAATTTCCGGGCAAGGAACTGGCCAACAAGGATTGACCAAGAAGAGTTGGGACTCGTTGCAGATGCCGATGATGACCATTACGGGGACACGAGATCGCGGGGCGGGGGGCCAGGGGGTTGATTGGAAAAAGGAACCCTACAAATACAGTCCGCCAGGAGACAAGTATCTAGTCGTGATCGATGCTGCCAATCACGTTTCTTTCGGAGGTGGTCTCGGAACAAGGGGCAGCGGAATCACGGATGTTGTCAAACTATCTACCACACACTTCTGGGATGCCTACCTCAAGAAATCGGAAGCCGCAAAAGAATATCTAAAGTCGGACAAACTTGTGAAGGAAGCTGCCGGCAGATGCGCTTTTGAAAACAAATAAGAATGGCGTTCGGGGCTTTACTGAAATCACGATCGCTCGCGCCATTGTCGCCCGCTAATCGCCCTTGTTCACCCCCTCCCCGAACAAGACTCGAACCTGCGACATTCAGATTATCGAAAGTTGGCCCCCTTGCGAGTCCACGAAACCGCCTCCATCTACTTGGTCACCGCAACGTGACCATTCCGCTCAAGACCCCGCTGGCTCATCCCAGCGGGTCTTTGCGTTTCTACCCGGAAATTCGGGGCTTTTGCGAGACGCCAAACTTCGCTCGTCGCCAAACCACGGGACGCGTTTGACACCCATCGCCACCCCAAAAGGCTCAAATCGGGGGTAAAGGCTCAAAACCACGGGACTCACCCCAAACGAGTCCCGTGCTCGGAAACCCTGCAAAATACGGCAGATTTGTGATTTCTGGTGAGTAAGAGGTTTTTGCGAAAACGCTAGGAGGCAGTTACTTAAAAACCTGCCAAACGCGTCCCCAGCCATCCTTTGTTGACAAAATCAAAAATTATCGTGGCCTTGTCAACGTTGACAAGACGACCTATTCTTTACTCAGAGTCAACGGAGGTGCGCGATGCTAGGTGCTCGATTGCGGCAAGCTCGGCTTGCGAGTGGAATGACGCTTGAAATGCTTGCAGACCGTCTGTCGCAGGTGAATCACGCGATTACCAAAGCCGCTTTGTCCAAATACGAATTAGAGAAAAGCGAACCAAGCCAGTCATTGCTTCTGGCGATTGCAAATTCTCTAGGTGTGCGAGTTGGCTACTTCTTCGAGCCTGCCGAAACGAAGATTAATTGGATAGCCTTTCGCAGGCTGGCCAAGATGCCCATTAAGCGACAAGAGCAAGTGAAGGCTTATGCTTCACATGTTGTCGAGAATCAGATTAGGCTTCAGTCGCTGCTGTTCCCGGAGGAACCATCTAACTTCCCCGAAAGTCAAAACGCCAAAACTTTCGAGGATGCAGAGCGAATAGCAGGTGAGCTTCGAGACGAATGGGGGCTGGGAGGCTCAGCCATCGATAGTCTGACTGGCCAAGTAGAGGACCATGGGGGAGTTGTCGTTCCTTGCAACGACATGTCTCGCGATTTCGACGGGCTGGCGGGACGAACCAACATGGGATTTCCCGTCGCAGTTGTGAGCATGCAAGTTCCGGACGATCGAAGGCGATACAATTTGGCACACGAACTTGGGCATCTTCTAATGCGATGCGAAGATGTTTCAAGCAAGGAAGAGGAAAAGCTCGCGAATCGGTTTGCATCTGCACTTCTCGTACCAGCTTCGGTTGCAAAGCATGAACTTGGAAAGAAGCGAAAGCGAATTGACTTAAATGAGCTTGCAATCTTGAAGCTTAAGTATGGCTTCAGCATGCAAGGTTGGGTCAGAAGGGCTTTCGACCTGGAGATCATTGACGCGGGCCAGTACAAAACACTTTGTGTGATGTTCAGTCGCAATCACTGGAAGAAAATTGAACCAACAAAGTTCGTTGGAAACGAAACGCCTACCCGTTTGAAGTTGATGACTCTTCGTGCAATCGCCGAAGGACTGATTTCAAGGGAACGAGGCGAACAGATTTGTCCTGGTTGCACTTCGCAACATGAGTTAATCGGATCCGAAAAGACCAGCACTCCGTCTGATTTTCGCCGCTTACCTGGGAACCAAAGAGATTCGATTCTGAAGGCAGCGGCTGAGAAGGTCGCTGATCTATACGCCACGGATGAAGAATTGACGGATTTTGAAGCTTTTGGTCAGGAGGATCTGTATGTCGACTCCGCCGAATCCTAGGCGTGGTGAGATTTGGGATATTTGCTTCGATCCATCTGTGGGTGCCGAAATCCAAAAAACAAGGCCTGCCGTCGTCGTCAATATTGAGGCGGTAGGGCGACTGCCGTTGCGAATGGTAGTGCCGATAACGGATTGGAAGGAAACTTACAATTTTGCTCCGTGGTTCGTTCGCCTGCCAAGCACGCCCACGAATGGCTTGAGCAAAGAGTCAGGAGCTGACGCTTTCCAGCTTAAGTCAGTGTCGCTCAATAGATTTCGTAAACTTCGCGGCAAATTGACCGATGCACAAATGGATGATATCGCAGGAGCAATTGCGATTTGTATCGGACTGTAGTCGATTAGCAAACGTATCGCCTCTCTCATTTCACTTGGTCGAAATGAAAGCGCGCCGTTGCTCCTCCCAACATACCGAAAATCCCTTCCGACACTGTCGCAAGCTGATATCGGCAAAGGCCTGGCCAGCAAGAATCAACTCCACGACGTCCGGGGCCAGCGATGTCAGCTGGAGCATTCGCCCAACGTAGCTGCGGTCGACACCATTCGCTTTGGCGATGTCTTCCAAGTCCTCGAACTCGCCCGCCTCAAGGGTCCATCCGGCTTTATCGTGGGTAGAGGTCGAGACCGCCGCAGTAGAAAAAGATGGCGGTCTTGAAGTTTTCCCGGTTTCTGTAGCCACCCACTCGGCGCTTGATAGCCATGATCTTGCTGTTG